>Ga0307969_1001426_pt1 | contig 11813 bp, 8 predicted proteins | sample OrgLakmetagen710_FD_201841 | JGI IMG/M metagenome (GOLD analysis project Ga0307969, IMG submission 201841) | Saline water microbial communities from Organic Lake, Antarctica - #710 | ecosystem: Environmental > Aquatic > Non-marine Saline and Alkaline > Saline | place: Antarctica: Organic Lake... | reverse complement strand
CAGCGGATCATCGCGCTGGAACGGCAAGCGGCTCTCAACAGTAAGACCAGCAGCCAGCCCCCGTCGAGTGACGGCTTGAAGAAGCCACCTGCCCAGAAGCGGACGCAAAGCTTGAGGGGTAAATCCGGTTCTGTCGCAAACTTTTTTGACTTTCGCCGGGTCACGTGGTGCGGCAGTAATTTTGCGGCAGAGGTGGCGGACGAGAGGGGCGGAGCGATGGTTGACTTCAAGGGCGTACATTTCCCAAAGGAAGCGATCTTGTATGCCGTGTTCTTCTATCTGCGCTACCCTGGTTCCTACCGCGATCTCGAGGAGATCATGGAGGAGCGTGGCGTTGATGTTGATCATGGAACGCTGAACCGTTGGGTGGTTAAGTTTGCGCCGCTGATGGCGGCACAAGCGCAGTCCCGCAAGAAACCAACCGCCGAATCTTGGCGCATGGACGAAACCTACATCAAGGTTAAAGGCAAATGGACCTACTATTACCGGGCGGTCGACAACACGGGAAAAACCCTTGATTTCATGCTGTCTGAGCGTCGCAACAAGGCTGCGGCCCGTCGGTTTTTCAAGCGCGCGATTGGCACGAACGGCGTGCCTGACCGTGTCGTCATCGACAAAAGCGGCGCTAATCTGGCGGGCCTGCAAAGCGTCAATGTGATCCTGAAGTTCACGGACTCAGGCAACACCATCAAGATACTGCAGGTCAAATACCTCAACAACATCATCGAACAAGATCATCGCTTCGTAAAGCGGATCACGGGCCCTATGCTTGGCTTCAAGGCCTTCCATTCTGCCGAGGCGACCTTGGCTGGGATCGAGACCACGCATATGATCCGAAAGGGGCAGCTCCATGCCAGCGGCCTTACTGCATTTCAGCAGTTTGCGGCGCTCGCAGCATAATTGTGTCCGGGCGATGCCCGCACTCAAATTCCAACAAAATTTGCGACAGAACCCGACGCGTCTGGTCCAGTTCGGCCCGCGCCGCGACCAGAAGTTCGTTGAAACGTTCGTTCGCCCAGTGAGTGTCGTTCCAATCTGCACCCGCCGCATATCCCGCAGAGAACATCAGATCGGGTGTCGGACGACCGCCCCAGTAGCTGGTGCAGAATGGCTTTTGCAGCCAGACATTGGACCAGTAACCGTCATCGGGTTCGCGCAAAACGTTGACCGTGATGCCTGCAGCCTTTGCTGCTTCCGAAAACAGGATCGATGCATCGACTGCACCATTGAAGGCTGCGTCCGCTGAATGCAGCGTGACGTCGAGCGTTTCCAGCCCGGCCTTTTGCAGGTAGTGCTTGGCCTTATCAGGATCATAAGAATGTTGGGGCAGGTCTGCGTTGAAATAGGGCATCGAACTGGCAATGGGGTGGTCGTTCCCAACAGTGCCGTAACCTTTCAGCACTTTTTCGACGATCGCCTCACGATCAATAGCGTGCTTCAGCGCCAGTCGCACATTTAAATCGTCGAACGGGGCCTGATCCACCATCATGGGCATGGTGTAATGCAGCGTGCCGTTCTGGGTGTGGATATTCACATTCGGGATGCGTTGAAGCAAGTGAATGGTCTTGAGGTCGGGGCGGTCGATCAAATCCACCTCGTCCGTCATCAGCGCATTCATCCGCGCGGCCGCATCACCAACCTTCAGAAGGACTACATTGTCAAAATGGGCCGCTCCTGATTTCCAGTAATCGTCACGACGTTTCAATTCGACACGAACACCGGGATCAAAGTCCTCGATGATATATCCGCCAGTGCCGATGCGGCTTTCAGGATCGATGCTGCCATCGGCCTGTGCCTGCCGAACTGTCAGGTGATAATCGTTGAAAATAAAAGGGAAGTCAGCATTGCCGCTGGACAACGTAAACACGACGACATTGTCGCCATCGGCTTTGATATCGCTAATCTGTTCCAGCAGTGGCTTTACGCCGGATTTGGAATCATCGCCCATGTGATGCCGGATCGAGGCAATGACGTCGCCAGCAACCACCGGCTTGCCGTCCGAAAATCTTGCATCATCGCGCAACCGGAACGTCCAGGTAGCGGCATCGAGGGTCGCTTCAAAGCTTTCGGCAAGATCAGGTTTGGCACTTCCGTCAGGTGCAACCTCGATCAATGTCGAAAAAACGGCATAGCTGATGGCAAACATGAAATCGTTAGCGTAGGTCGCGGGGTCGAGCGTATCCGACGTGCTGCCTTGGGTAAATCCTACGCGTAGCGTCCCGCCTTTTTGCGGCACTGCGGCGCGCACTGCAGTCGGCCCCATGCCGAGTACCAGACCAGCCGCAGCCGTTCCTGCAAGAAAGCCACGCCGGCTCGGTCCCGAAATCGAAGAGATAAGTGTAGACAAAATTAGTCCTCCCGTTTTGTTTTTGCATTTCCCGCAGCAACACGCTGCACCGGTCGTTTTCTTTAGCCTCCTTCGGGCCATAGGGCTGAGCCTGCGCCAGATGTCAGGCAGCCAATGTTATGGCTTTGGCCCGGGTATAAGCGTCAAGACCTTCCAGTCCTTTTTCGCGCCCAAAGCCAGACTTGCGATTTCCGCCGAAAGGCAGTTCGATACCGCCAGCCCAGTAATCGTTGACGGTCACCTGACCGGCATCAACTGCCCGGGCCATGCGCAAGGCACGGCCGATATCTCGCGTGTATATTCCAGCGCTTAACGCAAAATCGGTACCATTTGCCAGTGCCACTGCGTCGGCCTCCGTTTCGAAGTCCTGAACCACAAGAACTGGGCCAAAAATTTCTTGTGTCACTGCCTCGTCATCGGGGGCCAAGCCATCAAGAATGGTGGGCTCAAAAAACCATCCTTCGCCGTTGGCTGGATCGGTCGTGACGTTGCCACCACACAGGATTCTCACGCTGCGCTGGCGAGCCCGGTCAACAAAACCGGCAATCTTATTCAGGTGCGCTTCGGAGTTGATCGCCCCCATGTCGGGACCTTGAAGACCGTGGCCGATCCTGATGGCACGCGCCTTTTCCACCAGCAGCGGCAGAACCTTATCGCGCAGACTGCGCTGGATCAGCAATCGTGATCCAGCTGAACATATCTGACCGGCATTGGAAAAGATCGCCCACAGCGCACCGTCGGCCACAGCCTCGGGATCGGCATCCTCGAAGGCGATCAACGGCGACTTACCGCCCAGTTCCAGAGTAAGCCCGGTAACGTTCGGGGCGACCGTCCGCATGACATTGACGCCCGTCGCCACAGAGCCTGTAAAGGTTACATGTCGCACGCGCGGATCGGCAACCAACGGTGCCCCCACTTCCGAGCCGGTGCCGGTCACGACGTTGACAACACCAGCGGGCAGGCCAGCCTCGACCAGCAAGCGGGCGATCAGCAATGCGGTGAACGGCGTTGTTTCCGCAGGTTTGATGACCGCCGAACATCCTGCGGCCAATGCCGGTGCAATCCCCCGCACCAAGGTCGAGGTGGGGTAGTTCCACGGAACGATATGGGCTGTCACGCCAACAGGTTCGCGCACCGTAAAGGCCGCACTATCCCCGCCAAGGTTGACGCTGCGCCCGTCCAGTTTGTCCGCAGCACCCGCGTAGTACTCAAACAAGCGGGCAGATCCCGCCACATCGCCCTGTGCCTCGGCCAGACTCTTGCCCGAATCCAAGGATTCCACCACAGCCAGCAAATCTGCATTGGCGCGCAAAATGCAGGAGATGTCGTTCAGCACACGGCAACGCTCGGCGGGAGTGCGACGACGCCATATTTCGAAGCCCCGCACGGCTGATTCAACTGCACGATCCACATCCTCGGCATCGCCACGGGCAAAATCTGCAAAGACGCGTCCACGGCCGGGATCAAAGCTTTCCATGCGCGCCCCATTTACGGGGGCCACGAATGCGCCGTCGATGAAATGGTCGGCCGGCAGATCCGGCAGGCTTCCGGTCTGGAAATAGGTGGAGATCAGCGTTTCGGCATTCATGTTTCGGCCTCACTTGAAAGATAGGTGGATTTCGACAGCCACTCGGGCGATATCTCCACGCCCCAGCCCGGCGCACCCGTCACCTGCGCGCAGCCGTCTTTGATGTCATAGGGACTGACCGTGAACAGCTCGTCCTGCCACGGGTAATAATCTGCCCCCTCGATCGAGAATTCCAGATAGCGGCCAGCATTGGGAATGGCGCGCATCATGTGCATGGTGAACAACGTCACCATGGACAGGTTCGCGCAATGCGGCGTGCAAGGCAGTCCGACCTTGGCCCCCATGTGCGCAACCTGCATGCTGCGCGTCATACCGCCGAGATACAGGATGTCGGGCTGGATGATATCAACGGCCCGCATGTCGATCATGCGCCGCCAGTTTTCCAGATCCCAGTCCTGTTCGCCGCCAGCCACGTCCAGTTCCAGCGTACGGGTGACCTGAACGGTATCCTCTAAACGCCAGTAGGGGCATGGTTCTTCGAAGTGCTCGACACCGTTTGCCTCAAGCATTTTGCCGACTTCGATTGCGCGGAGGGGCGAAAATCCGGAATTTGCATCGACCAGCAGAGCGACGCCGTTTCCTAGCGCCCGACGCACCGCAAGGACGACGTCTTCGCTACGCCCCGGCCATTCATCGATGTCATAACCGCATTCGGAACCCACCCGCACCTTAAAGGCGTCAAAACCGTTGGTGTCTCGCAACGCGGCCATGCGTTGCGCCTCGTCGTTTGCCGAGATGTCACGCCGCATTGAAGAAGCATAGGCCCGGAGCTTGCCCGGTGTGCCCCCCAGTAACTGAGCAACGGACTGCCCCGCGCTCTTACCACGCCAGTCCCAGACTGCGGTGTCCAGTCCTGCCAACGCACGCATCAGATAAGTGCCGGGGTATTTGTGCTCCCGCTCGGGAATCTCTTCGACGATCTGTTCCAGCGCGTCGATACCGCGTCCCAGTGCCCACGGCGCAATCTGCCGATGAAAGACCTGAGCGGTGATATCCGCATTATAGGTCGATACCTGCCCCCAGCCCTGCACGCCATCGTCGGTCGTGACCCGAACAAAACCGACAATGGGGGTGCAAAATGTTTCAAGCTGGACAATGCGCGGCCCAGTATCATATTGGCCGCGCCCCGTCCTGGGCATGGCACCAGAGGCGGAATAAGGAATGGCGGTCATGCCGACTCCAGGATCAGATCGGCAGCGCGATAGGCGGTCATGATGGTAGGTGCGTTGGTATTGCCCGAGGTGATATTGGGAAAGACAGAGGCATCCACGACCCGTAGCCCCGAAAAACCATGCACTTTCAGGTTAGAATCCACGACAGAGCTGGCCGGATCGGAACCCATGCGACAGGTCCCGACAGGATGAAAGACCGTCCCACAGCGCTCGCGGAAATCCTGCAGGATATCATCATCCTTCATCTGACGGATATCTGGTCCCAAGACACTATCGATCAGCTTGGACATGGAACTGGTCGATGCCAGCCGGCGGCACAGCTGCCCGCCCGCAATGACGGCATCGCGATCTTCGGACGTGTCGAGTGAATTTGGCCGGATGCGCGGCGCGGCCGCAGGATCTACTTCGCTGATATCGATGCGACCACGACTGGTGGGGCGGGATGGCTGGAATCCTATGATGAAGCCGGCAAACGGATCTGGGTTGACGACATTGCGCGTACCGTCCGGAGTCGTCGTGTAGCTGACAGGATTAAAATAGAGCTGCTGATCGGGGCGGTTGATCGCAGTGTCTGACCTGAAAAACCCGCCGCACTGATTGACTGACAGCGCCAGAGGTCCGCGTCGCGATATGATATAGCGTCCAGCAGCCATTGCCTTGCCCCAAAATGGGCGAAGCTGGTTATTCAAAGTCGGTTCGGTCGCCTTGAAGTAATAGCTGATGCCCAGATGATCCTGAAGGTTGCCGCCCACATGCGGGGCGTCCTTACGGACCGCAATACCCATGTCCGCCAGTAGTTTTGCAGGCCCGATACCCGACAGTTGCAACAGTCGGGGTGATGTGACGGCACCCGCGCTTAGGATGATCTCTCGGCCAGCATTGACGGTTTTGAGCGCGCCGGACAAACGGTAGTGAACCTGCGTCGCGCGGCGGCCCTCGAAGCCAATGCGATCGACCATAGCGCCGGTCACCAACGTCACATTTCGGCGCTTCAGCGCCGGTGCCAGAAAAGCGCGTGCGGACGAACAGCGCATACCTTTTTTGGTGGTAATGGGATAAGCGGCGGCACCTTCAGCTCCGGGTGCGTTGCAGTTATCTGTCCTTGGCATCCCTAATTCGGCGGTCGCTGCGAAAAAGTGCCGGTTTACCTTGTGAATCTGATCGGACACATCCTGCACATGCAAAGGGCCAGCACCTTGACATGTTCCGTCAGGTGCAACGCGCGTTTCCAGTTGGTCATAGGCAGCGGATACCGCTTTCCAGTCCCAACCTGTCGCACCGGACGCGGCCCAATCCTCGAAATCGGAAGGCAGACCACGTGCCCAGACAAGTGCATTGATCGAACTGGAACCCCCGACGACCTTGCCACGCGGCCAGTATCCCGTCCGGCCGGCAAGCGCGTCTTCGGGCTCGCTACTATATTTCCAGTTCATACGATCGTCAAAGAACGTTTTGCCGTATCCAAGTGGCAGATGGATCCACGGCGACAGGTCACGGGATCCTGCTTCCAAGACCAGCACCGTATGTCGACCCGATGCGCTTAGACGATCGGCAAGCACACAGCCTGCAGAACCTGCACCTATGATAATATAATCGTAAGTCGCCATTGGTCCGCTCCGCTTCAAGTGCCAGAAACATACTGGCAAATAATCGCGGCGACCCCCTAACGAAAAATAATTCGCAAAGACCTTGAAAAGATTTGCGGTACCTCGCAATAATCAGGCATGTTTTCAGAGCTCCCTCCCTTGCCTTGGCTTCGCGCCTTTGAAGCGACAGCACGATTGGGCAATTTCACCCGTGCATCAGAAGAACTGCATCTGACACCATCGGCGGTCAGCTATCAGATCAGAGCGTTGGAAAAGCGCTTGAGATACAAGCTTTTCGAACGAAAGCATAAAAGCCTGACGCTGACGTTGCTGGCCCAAGCATATCTGCCGGTGGTCACGAAAGCATTCAACGATATCAACGCCGCCACCGCGGGTGTCTTCGGCCGCTCCAAGGGGCAGAGGGTGACGTTGCGCTGTGTCAGTTCGCTGAACGCCCTCTGGCTGGTGCCGCGGATCCACACTTTCCGTGCCCGGCATCCGGGCATTGCACTTAGCCTGTTTTCCACGTCTTGGGCCGAAGGCGAAGACAGTGCGATGATCGACATCCATATCCGCTACGGCAACGGCAATTGGCCGGAAGGAGAGGTTATTCCCTTGACCCGTCACGAGGTTTTGCCTGTCTGCGCGCCACATCTGGCCACGGGGCAGAACGCCATTCTGCAAGGTCCGCTGATCGAAATGGCCGGCGTCGTGGACACCTGGCAGCATTACTTCACCCTTCATGCGCCGGGCCATTCGATGCCTTTGCCAATATTCACGGTCGATCAATCTCTGGCCGCTCTGGAACTGGCGGCACGGGGTCAGGGGTACGCCCTTGTCACCGAGATACTTGCCCAGACCTACCTCGCTGACGGGCGACTGGTCCGCGCTTCGCACCACGGCTTGATGACCCAAGAGGGGCATTTTATCGTCATCCCCCCTCATGTGGATCGCAACCGGACAGAGATTGCGGCCATACTCGACTGGCTACAGGACATTGCCGATCAGCCAACTGCACAGTCGCACTAAACCAGCCTCGGCCTGCGTTGTTGCACGGAGGGTGAATTGGGGCGTTGTTGCAGGTATCGTTCACACCCTGATACTGAGGTTGCTTTTTCCCTTCAGGATGCTGATTATGCCATACAAATTCAATGCTGGCCGCCGGGACAGAATTACGAAGCAGAAATACCGGGTAACGAATTGGGCGGATTACAACGAAAGCCTACGCCAGCGTGCCGATCTAACGGTTTGGGTCAGCGAGGAAGGGGTGCGTTTGTGGTCTGCACCGCGACGGACGGCGCGCGGTGGCCAGCAAAAGTATTCGGATCTGGCAATCGAGATCTGTCTGACCTTGGGAGTGGCCTTCAAGCAGGCGTTGCGTCAAACCCAAGGCCTGATGCGCAGTATCGCCGCCTTGCTGGGAGTTGCGATCGCGGTGCCGGATTTTTCCACCCTCTCGCGCCGGGGCGAGGGCCTGACTTTGCACGCGACGCGCAAAACGGCCCGATCTAATCCGGTTCATCTGGTCGTGGATAGTACTGGCCTTAAGATCTTCGGCGAGGGCGAATGGCTTGAGCAAAAGAATAAAACCAAGCGCAAACGGCGTTCTTGTTGCAAGCTCCACCTCGGTCTTGATCTTGTCAGCGGCGAGATCGTCTGCGCGGATCTGACCAAGGATGAAGTCGGCGATCCGACAGCGCTACCAGGTCTCTTGGATCAAGTCGACTGTCCGGTTGATTTGTTCCTGGCAGACGGAGCTTGCGATGGAGAACCAACATCTGAAATGCTTGCTGCCCAGTTCGGATTGATGATTGAGGTGACGATCCCACCTCCCAAAAACGCGATCCTGAGCCCCAATGCGGCCAAGGGCATTGCCAAGTTGTTGGCCGCGTGTCGTAGGTGTTGCTGGTCTGTAAATTACGCCACCATCTCGATGGTGTATTCTGCCGATATGCTGAACGCGTCAGCTCGGGCTTGGCGGTATGAGTTTGCGGTGAGTTGAAATCGGCGGGGACGGAAAGTCAGGTTGATCTGATCGTGAGCGGACAGAAATCTCTGAGCCTGCCGATGTGACTTGAACCGGCCGAATATCTTCTCTCGTTTCCGGGTCGGCCTGTGTGATCCTTCGATGGCGTTGTTCAATCCCTTGTGGGCGCGGTGGTCAGCGTCCGGTGCCAATGTTTTGTTCGGCTTGACATAGCTGCGCAGCTTGTCGGTGATCACGGCCCTCGGCTCGCCGAACTGATTGATCAGCCTTTGGAAAAACCGCTTGGCTGCTTGAGCGTTTCGTCGCGTTTGCACGAGAATGTCGACGACGTCCCATTCCGCGTCGACGGCACGCCACAGCCAATGTTTCTTCCCTCGAATCGAGATAACAACCTCATCCAGATACCATTTGTCATTGGGGCGAGGACGATCGCGCCGGACGCAATTTGCGAAATGTGGACCAAAGCGATTGACCCACAACCGGATCGCTTCCCGGCTAACCATCACACCGCGCTCGGCCAGCAGGTCTTCGACGTCGGCCGTGCTCATTGCGAAGCGATGGTAAGCCCAAACAGCGTATGCGATGATTTCGCGAGGGAACCGGAAGCCCTTCAGGCGCAGCACACTGGTTGGAATTTTCATGATGTTGAAATAGCCTGATCATGCAAGCTGAACAACTTGGCAATGCCCTCTGAATGTCTATGTTAAACTCGAGCGCTTATTGGATGGGTACTCGGTATTTTTATGAATTATTGTAACTGCCCAGCATGTTGTGTTGAGGAATATTGTTGACAGAACGGCTCAAGCGTGAATCAACGGATACATGTCTGAAGGTTCAAAACTCCCATTTCTACCCTTTGCGGACGCTGCAGGCCGCGCCGCCTACTTTGAGGCTGCGTATTTGAAGCAGCTCGAAGTGAACAAGGCGCTTGAGCAGCGGATCATCGCGCTGGAACGGCAAGCGGCTCTCAACAGTAAGACCAGCAGCCAGCCCCCGTCGAGTGACGGCTTGAAGAAGCCACCTGCCCAGAAGCGGACGCAAAGCTTGAGGGGTAAATCCGGTTCTGTCGCAAACTTTTTTGACTTTCGCCGGGTCACGTGGTGCGGCAGTAATTTTGCGGCAGAGGTGGCGGACGAGAGGGGCGGAGCGATGGTTGACTTCAAGGGCGTACATTTCCCAAAGGAAGCGATCTTGTATGCCGTGTTCTTCTATCTGCGCTACCCTGGTTCCTACCGCGATCTCGAGGAGATCATGGAGGAGCGTGGCGTTGATGTTGATCATGGAACGCTGAACCGTTGGGTGGTTAAGTTTGCGCCGCTGATGGCGGCACAAGCGCAGTCCCGCAAGAAACCAACCGCCGAATCTTGGCGCATGGACGAAACCTACATCAAGGTTAAAGGCAAATGGACCTACTATTACCGGGCGGTCGACAACACGGGAAAAACCCTTGATTTCATGCTGTCTGAGCGTCGCAACAAGGCTGCGGCCCGTCGGTTTTTCAAGCGCGCGATTGGCACGAACGGCGTGCCTGACCGTGTCGTCATCGACAAAAGCGGCGCTAATCTGGCGGGCCTGCAAAGCGTCAATGTGATCCTGAAGTTCACGGACTCAGGCAACACCATCAAGATACTGCAGGTCAAATACCTCAACAACATCATCGAACAAGATCATCGCTTCGTAAAGCGGATCACGGGCCCTATGCTTGGCTTCAAGGCCTTCCATTCTGCCGAGGCGACCTTGGCTGGGATCGAGACCACGCATATGATCCGAAAGGGGCAGCTCCATGCCAGCGGCCTTACTGCATTTCAGCAGTTTGCGGCGCTCGCAGCATAATTGTGTCCGGGCGATGCCCGCACTCAAATTCCAACAAAATTTGCGACAGAACCCTTCACGGTGCCGAAGCCTTCGATCGCCACGTCGATATCAAGCGCCTCCTCTCCGTTGCGGTTGATGGCAAAGAAGGTGATCGTGCCTGCGTCGCCGTCGTGAATGCCCGAAATATCCAGATAGCTGACATTGTCGGACACGTCCGACTTGTAGCCCGCACAGTCCACGTCCAGCCGCAGTGCAGTGCCCCGCCCGAAGGCCGATGCGAACTTGAACGGATAAAAGATCGTCTGCCGCCACGCCGCGCCGTTGGGCGCCGTCATGATCGGGGCGATCACGTTCACAAGCTGCGCGATGCAGGCCACCCGCACCACGTCCGACCGGCGGATAAAGGTGTTCAGGATACAACCGACCTGTAGCACGTCCTCGAAGTTGTAGACGTCCTCCAGCAGCGGGGGCGCAAAGGGCCAGTCCCACTTGGACAGCTTGTCCATGTCCTCGACACGCTCGTGATACCAGACGTTCCATTCGTCGAACGAGATCTTCACATCGTTCTTCGCCCGGTTCTTGGTCTTGATGAAATCGATGACCCCCGAGATCGTGCCGATGTAGCTGTCCAGCTTCTCGGGCAGCGCCAGAAACTCGGCCGTGTTCTTTTCGTAGTTCTCGAAATACATGTGCAGCGAGATCAGATCGACGTTCTCGTAGGTATGTTCCAGCACCGTCGATTCCCACTGCGGATAGGTCGACATGCCGGGGCCGGACGACCCGCAAACCACAAGTTCAAGGTCGCTCTGATACCCGCGCATCGCCTTGGCGACTTCGTTGGCAAGGTGGCCGTATTGCTCGGCGGTCTTGTGACCGACCTGCCAGGGACCGTCCATCTCGTTACCAAGACACCACGTCTTGACGTTCCACGGTTCGGCCTGACCGTTCTGCTTGCGCAGGTCTGACCAGTAGGTGCCGCCGGGGTGGTTGACGTATTCAAGAAAGGCCCGCGCCTCGTCCAGACCGCGCGACCCAAGGTTCACGGCCAGCATCATCTCGGTATTGGCCTTTTCGGCCCAGTCCGCAAATTCGTGAATACCGACCTGATTCGATTCACTGGTGCGCCATGCAAGGTCCAACCGCGTCGGGCGCTGGTCCTTGGGGCCGATGCCGTCTTCCCAGTTGTAGGCGGACACGAAGTTGCCGCCGGGATAGCGGCAGATCGGCGTATCCAGTTCGCGGACCAGATCAAGGACATCGCAGCGCATGCCGCTTTCGTCCGCGTCCGGGTGAACGGGTTCATAGATGCCGGTATAGA
>Ga0307969_1001400_pt1 | contig 11950 bp, 10 predicted proteins | sample OrgLakmetagen710_FD_201841 | JGI IMG/M metagenome (GOLD analysis project Ga0307969, IMG submission 201841) | Saline water microbial communities from Organic Lake, Antarctica - #710 | ecosystem: Environmental > Aquatic > Non-marine Saline and Alkaline > Saline | place: Antarctica: Organic Lake... | reverse complement strand
GCTGTAATATTGTGACTTTATTTCGCGCTTTCGCCGAGGTGGATTCCAAGTGGATTCCCCGGTGAAGAAGCCAGTCGCTAGCGAAATGCCGCGCTGCGCCCCCCCGTATAGGTTTCGGGCCGGGGAGGAACCATGCCAAGGGGTGATGAAAGAGGTCAGACAGCTGCCAGCCAGAAGTAGTTTCAAGCGGTTAGCTCATCACTGTCTTTCGATGCGATGGCATGTGATCAATGATTGTCTGCTGGGTCTCTGCTTCCCAAAAATAGTAGATGCGCAAGCAACGCTTGGGATCGCGAGAGTTTCCGTTAGTTTTTATGTGCCAATCGACGTTGTAGCGTCTGCCTTTCCAATCCGTCGGATAAGTGTCACCCCCACAAGATGCATTGATGATCCCGTTCTCGACAGTGACATCCCGAAGCGAGCCTCCACCGTTGACGCGTGTTTCGTGGTGTTCCGTCGCAAGCCAAGCGATAGAGCGGGCCACCAATTCAACATTCTCGTACTCAGGCGATTTCAGCATGCGGCGCGCAGACGGCGTCAAAAGTACCCTGTCAGGATAGGTTTGATCCAGCCAATCGACGAAATCGCCCCATTCTAAAGGCAACGGAGGCTCTGTTGTTGGTGTTTCACCACCCTTAGCCAACGCATCCTGCAACTGTCGGACCTTGAACAACAGCGAACGGTTTTCTTGCTCGGCGGCAAGGGCGCGGGCCTCGGCGGCCTCGCTTAATTCAACATAGCCGTCAATCTCAGTGTTCTTTTCAGTAACCTCCTTGTCCAAACTGTCGATCAGTGACTGCGCCGCTTCCAGCAACTCTGCGTCAGGCGCAGCACGGTCGCTTTGGACTTTGGCCTTTAGACGGCGGCTGGTTGTTCGGACGCTGGAAAAATCCAAAACCTCTTTGCCAAGGCGTGTGGTGGAAATGCTGGTTTCAGCAGCAAGGTTCCGTAGCGAAGCAGCACAGGCATCTGCGCCCATTGCATCACGCAGATTTTCACCCAGGAACAAGCGATGACTATAAGGGTCATCTGTTGCGGAAAATCCTGGCATGTAGGCACGCACACCCGCACTGAAAACAGCGCGGTATTTCCCAAATCGTTTCGTCAGGACCCAAGTCTGTTCTTCAGGTATGCGCACGACACGCGCCATCCCTGCGACAGCTTTTGCCACCGACACATCATCAATCAGTGGTGTGCTGCCTTGGCCCTGCGGTACAACGAGAACGAAAACAGGTAGGCGGCGTTCTGGGTCTTCCAGGTGATCACAAAGGTCTTCGGCATCATTCTCGGTTCTGATCAGCCGGGGAATTTTCATGATCTCGCGCGACCCACGGATCAGGCCAGGTGTCTCGATCATCTGCAAAATTGTGCCGGGCACGTGAGGTTCAACCGAAAAATCGGCTTCTGTGGTGCTGACAACCAAACGCAAGCTCAAATGAGGGCGTTGCCCGACCGCGCCGCCGATGACCACCTCGGTGGACCAGATACGCCCCGCGACATTTTTGTCAGGGTCTTCGGCGCGCAATGCCCATAGGTCCATTGCGTCAGTGGAAATCCGCACGGCCGCGCTGTTGCGCCCGCCAGCCATCAAGTCAAAATCGCGGTGATCCCACGCCTCTTTGGGCAGGGCCGCGCCTGCGCGTTTGCTTGCCCATTTCAGAACAGCTTCACGGGCTGCGTTGGAAGACGCAGCAAAATCTTCGCCGTCCAACTGGGCAGAAACGCGCAGGATTTCGATGTTCCGCGCCGAGCGGGGCATCGTTCTGGCGAGGGGCGATAGGGCATCGGCGAAGCTGGTGGTCATGGAGTCTCCTGTCTGGCACAGGCTTTGCGTCCCCGCTTGGCCTTGGGGGCGTTGGCGCGGGCTTCGCGGATCCGGGCTAGGAGGGTTTCGGCGGGCTCATCCGAGGGGTCTTGGGGGACGAGATCGCCAGCGAAGGCCTTGGCCAGAATGCGCTGGTCGAGGTGGCCCACCAGTTTAAGGGCCTTTGCAGCCTCGGCGGCAAGGCGGTCGATCTTGGCGAAGGCGGTTTCGATCCGGCTTACGATTTCGCGTTGTTCGTCGAGGGGAGGGAGTGGCAACTTGAAAGCCTTCACTTTTCCCAGGCTCAGATTTGGTTGTACCCCGCCCTCCGCTTCGTCCCTTATTTCAAGATAAATGCTATCGAGAAATCCGAACAAGTATTCCTGATCGACTTTTGAAGCGTCGATCTCGTGGATCACAGCCAAAGCCTGATTGGTTGCTGCGGCTATTTCTAGCCTTGCAACCTGCCCGCGTGTCTTCCCCTCGCCGTACATGGCCATGAGCAAAGAGCCAGCGGGGAAAACTTTGCAATTCGTTTCTTGAATCGCAGCGTCAGTAATGTACCCAGAGGGCTTCGTGACCCACTTGCTGTTAACTGCACCGCTGGTGATCCAAGGCACTATGGCATTTTCGTAGAACCTTGCGACGCCTTTCTTGGGGGTGGCACCCGTGCCGACCTTTGCGATCATACCCAACTCGACCTGATTTTGGCGAGTTAAGAAAACGCTCTGATACAATGCCAGCTTATACCGCTCCACCAGCTTTGCGATGGCGGTGAGGTGGGTACGGGCGGTGGTGGTGCGGGCGGTGAGGGCGTCGAGCTTCCTCACAATCCGCCGTTGTTCGGGGAGTGGGGGAAGCGCAAGAGGTATTCCCGCCACGTCTTCCTTATTGAAACCATTCTGTGCTGAGCGCGAAACTTTCTGGAGCGGTTGCTGAAAAATGTCTGATTGCAGTAACCGCCGTACCCATTCGCGCTCAAGGTTACTTTCGTCAAATATCCAGCGGATCAATGCAACATTGTAGGCCCCAGCTTTTCCTGTGAGGATTTTACCAACGCTTGCGCCGTAGCGCCCAACCATTATGTCTTTTTCCGAACACTTCGGCCATTTTGGCGCATCATTGATGTACACTGCTTTATCATCTGACCCGAAGTCACGAATTTGCAGAAGCCGAATTCTACCAACTACTAGTTCTGGGAAAAACTCGGACTTTGGCGGCTGCGAGCCACCTTTGAAATCAAACAAATCGCCAAACGTCGCGGCAGTCCACCCCTTCGGCAGCCCCGTCATTCTGCCGCCTCCACCAGCGGCGCGGTGTCCAACTCCTCGGCCAGCCCCTCGATTTCCTCCAGTGCGGCCCGCAGATGCCCCATGATCGCGGTGGCAATCTCATCGGGTTCAGTCATCGCATCCTCGGGGTCGCCGCTTTCATCACGCAGCCATGTCCAGTCAAGGTTGTCGCCCCGCGCCGTGATCGCCTCGCGGGTCAGGCACCGCCAACGGCCCGCCTCTCCCTGTTCCTCGCGCGCCGACCCACCATGGGGATCGGGGCCGAACACGCCCTCGAATGCCGCGAAATGCGCCGCTGTCAGCGCGTTGGTCTTGCCAAAGGATGGCATGTTGCTGCGCAGGTCATAAAACCAGACCGCTTTGGTCGCATGCGTCGTGTGATTGGCCGGATAGACCTTGTCGGTCACGCGGGTGAAAAACAGCACATTGGTCTTGACCCCTTGGGCATAAAATATCCCCGTGGGCAGGCGCAAAACGGTGTGCAGGTTGCAGTTCACCATCAGGAACCGGCGCAGTTCCGCCCCCGCGCCATCGCCGAACAGGATGTTGTCGGGCATGACAATCGCACAGCGCCCGCCCGATTTCAGGCTGCGGATCGCATGTTCCAGAAACGGCATCGGCCCGACCCGCTCGCCCACTGTCAGGGTGAAATCTGGGCGGTTGGTGTTGGACGGCATCTTGTTGAAGGGTGGGTTTGTCAGGATCAGATCGGCCTTACCCAATGCCTCGCCCTGCGGTGCGCAGCTGTCTTCGCAGCCAACAAGGCTTTCAATGCCGTGCAGCAGCATGTTCATCACGCACAGGCGGTGCGTGTCTGGCACCCATTCATGGCCCCTGAATGCGAGGCGGCGTTGGAACCGGCCTTGGTCTTCGGACAGTTTGAACAGATCGTCCGTGGCGTCCTTGATGTAACGATCAGCGGCGATCAGAAAACCTGCTGTGCCAGCGGCGGGGTCTTGGACAATCTCGCCCGCCTGCGGTTTGACGATACGGATGATGCTGTCGATCAGGGCGCGGGGGGTGAAATACTGGCCCGCCTTGGACTTGGTGTCAGACATGACCTTTTGCATCAGGCCTTCATACATGTCGCCAAGACCATCCTCGCGGGCGGTGAACCAGTCGATTTTGTCGATGTTGGTGGTCAGTGTCTTGAGGTCTTTGGGTTCACGCAGGTGGGTGATGGCATCGGTGAAGATCGCCAGCACCATGGGATTATGAACGATCTTGGGATCACCGAGGTCGAGCAACAGTTTCTTGTAATAGCGTAGCTGGTCGCCGCCTTCGGCCTTGGAAAGTTCAGACCAGCTATATGCGGCGGGGATCAGACCCGCCTGGTTGGTTTCTTCCAGCATCTTGAGGAACAGCAGGTAAGTGAGTTCGTTGACATAGTGCAGAATAGAGATGCCCGCGCCTTGCAGCGTCTTGGCCTCGCGCCAGAGTTTGGCGACGATATCGGCGGTGTTCGGGTTCATGCGCTCACTTTCCAGAGTTCTTCGTTAAAATCGTGCAGGATGGTTTCCAGCTGACCATTAAACACTCGGTTCAGGCGGTTGAAGCCCCCTTGGGCAGCAAAGGTGCCTTGGTCTATGCTGTCGCGGTCCACGACGATTTCTTTGGTGATCTGGTCGGCAATGCGCCTCAGCCAGGTCTTTTGCGGGTCGGTCCATTTGGTTTTGGCGATGATTGCCTTGGTTGCCGTCTGGACGCGGGTTTCAAACGGGATCAGCGGATCGCCGAGGGCGGCTTGGCGCACATAGCCGATGATGGATGCGGCGATGTCTTCGTTAGAGGCGTCATTCCAAGCACGGCGCAGACTGGTTTCCGAAAAGCCCATTTTGTCGAGTTCCAACCGCAGATTGCGCAGTTCGGTGCGGGTCAGTTCGCGAGGGCGTTGGACAACGACGGAAAGGGCCGCGATGCGGTTTTGGTTGTTTTTCACAAACGAGGTGAAGGTATCGAGGAAGTCTTCAGGCTTGTCATACACGCCATAACCCGTGGTGACGGCGTGCATGCTGTCTTCGTGGTGCGAGATCGGGATCAGGTTCGGACCTGATCCGTCCGGGTTCCAGTCGAGGATTTTGCCAAGGCCCGCGAACCGTTTGGCATAGTCGGCGGTTTGTTCGGGGGAATGGTTCCTGAGGCGGTCACGAAGCTCCTCGGCGGTTTCGCCTGTGAGGTCTTTGATTGCCTCGGCCACCCTGCTTGGCAATTTGCGCAGCTTGCGGTGCAATTTGGCAAGAACCTGTTCACGCACCAGCTCGCGCTGATCTTCCTCCGTCACAGTCGCCAATTCGTCAAAGAGTTGCTCAAACGTCAGCTTGGGATTGCTGGCCACTGGTTTCATCTGCGTGAGCTTTTGCAGCGAGGCATAAAGATCTACGGCGTCGAAAATACGAAAGACATCTTTGCCAATCTCGTCGCATCGACGTGTCGCGCGGCCCAACATCTGTTCATACAGAATGCGGCTGTTCACGCGGCGGATGAATACAAGATTCGTGATTTTAGGCACGTCGATACCCGTGGTGAGCAGGTCCACTGTCACGGCTATCTGAGGGAATGCATCGTTGCGGAAAGATCGGATCAGTTTGCCGACCTTATCAACGCTGCCCGTAATCTTGCGGATGGATGCATCCTCTATCGATCCGTACTGGGCTTCAAACGCTTTTTTCAGCTCATGCACAATCATATCTGCATGGGCATCGGTCACCGCGAAGACCAACGTTTTCCCTTCGAGGCTGGGGTCAATGTGCTTTGCCAATTCTTCAGCCACGACTTGATTGAACGGCTGCGTGATGACTTTACGATTGAAGCCTTCAACTTGAAAGCTCAGCTCATCCGGAGTGATGACATTTTCAACCTCGCCAGTGTGGCTATCCATCACCTCGACATCGTCGCCAGCATCAAAAGTGATGCCAGCCCGGCTCAGCTCGGTCTGAAAGCGGATGGGCGGCTCATGGTCGATCAGCCAGCCGTCAACAACGGCTTCGCGGTAGGTGTACGTATAGATTGGATCGCCAAAGATCTGTGCTGTGTGCAGTGCGGGTGTCGCGGTGAGGCCGATCTTGACCGCGTCAAAATACTCCAAAACGCGGCGATACTTTGAGACATAATCCTCTTGGCCGCGAAAGCTCAGTTCGGCATCCGACATCTCACGGTCCAACAAATATCCCCGGTGGCATTCGTCGATCACCATCAAATCGTATTGGCCTATCGGGGGCACGTCAGCTGGATCTGAGTTGTAAAGAACCCGTTTGACCAGGCCTTGGATTGTGCAGATATGGACGCGCGTTTCGGGATCCGGGGTTATGTCTTCCAACCCCATGATGCCGAAGATCTGGCCAAAGGTTTTCGGCCCTTCAATTGCGGTGCTCATAAACTCGTCGCTGGTCTGGGTTCCTAAAGCAGAACGGTCCACAACGAAACAGATACGCCGGAAACGTTTGGTTGCCAGAAGGCGATAGAGCATAGCAATGGCAAGTTTTGTTTTGCCTGTACCCGTTGCCATCGCTATGAGCATTTCGCGCTTTTCGGTCGCGAGTGTCTTCTCTACTTCTTGGATGGCTGCTTTTTGATATGGTCGAAGCTCGAAACCAAAATCGAATGAACGGTTTTTAAGTGCCTCCTGCGATTTCTCTTTCTCTACTTGAAGCAGAGACATTAGTTCATCGGGGGTGAACCAGCCCATTAAGGCCCGGCGCAAATTATTGGGCAATCGAGTATCTCGGAACCAGATGCCACTCTCAGTTTCAACTTGCTTTAGATAAGGACGCCCATTCGTCGCAAAGACGAACGGTACCGAAAAGCCATCGTCCCAAGTATCGGAGTTTCGGGGCCAATCAAAGCCCTTTGAATACCGCTCTGACTGGTCAACTGCTGCAGAGATATTTTTGCGATAGCGCTTGGCCTCGACAATTCCGACGCACACCTCCCCTACGAAAAGGGCATAATCTGCGGGGCCAACTTTCGTTGGCCATTCTGCTATGGCCAGATTGCGACCTTTGATAGGGCGAACGCCCTTGCCATAGCGCAACTCGACGCTGTTTGCTTCCCATCCCCGATCGCGGAGCTGTTGATCGATCAGAGCGCGTGTCGCCTGCTCATCTAGATCAATCACCCCAGCAGCTTCGTTTGCAGCCATGACGAACGACATCTTGGCTGTCGGTGCTTGTCGTTGTGCCTGCTCAACGAACTCCTGCAGCTGTCGGTCGGCATCTTGCGCTAGAGCTTCCCACGTCATGCGCTCTTCGATTTCGCGTTGATGGCGCGCAGCCGCGCTTTCCGCCGCCAGAATGACTTGCTGCCTTTCCTCATCGGCTTTTTGCGCAGCTGTCAGGGCCTCGTTTCGTTCCGCGCGAAGTCGGTCCAGCTCTTGTTGAAGCTCTGTGTTTGGATTGAATGGCGGTTGTGGAGGCAGGAACGGACCAGCCGAGAACGCTCCGTCGGAAGTGCTGGCTCGAACATGCCAGACCCCAAGCTGAACTGACATTTTGAGACAGGCGAGAGCTTCCCGGTGATCGCCCTTCCCGTCATGGACCGCAGCATTGCCGAGTTTGCGGATGTGGTGAAGGACATCCAGCACACGCTCCGGTGCGGCGCGTTCATACTGCAACCGTCGAAGAATATCGGACTGAGTTTCGGCGACCTGGAGGTCAATACCAACCATCGCGGCATGGCGCCGAGTAAGGCGTTCACCAAACTGGCGGAGCTTTATGAGACTCGTGCTGGGGTCATCCTGAAAATAGCTCTCGGCCAGCCTGCCAAGATTGGCAAGCTCCCCGTCCAAATGATCCAAAAACTCAAAATTGCTACTCGGCTGATCCATCACACAATTTGTGCGTGAGAGATGAGAAGATTGCAACGGATCATATTCCCGCGAGGGATCGTTTATCTATGATGAGGCCGTACGGTTTAATATGGTTTTAGGCTTTTCGGCACTCACCAAGGTTTCTTGCGAGGCATCACCACCGTCACTTGTACCTCCCGCAGCATCCTGCCCACCATCAGCCCATCCCGTACCCAATCCAGCGCCTGCCACCAGTCGTCATAGCCGCGCCGCGCGGAGGCGATCTGTTCCGGATGCGGCCGCCAGGTGACTGGGCAAGCCAAGACCTCGACTGTGCGCCATTTGCCCCGGGTCAGCACCCGTTCCGTGCCGACAACGACGGTGGTCGACCGTTCGCCATGCTGATTGCGCTTGGTTTCTACCGGTACGCAGCGCGGGACAACGCCGGGCATCCAGTCGGGGGTCAGCCCGGCGCGGGCCAGTTCGGCCAAGCGGATGGCCATGCGGATGCCACCGAGGCTGTCGGGCATCGCCGCGACGGTGGCGGCGATCACCTCGGCATCCGCATGGGTGTAGCTGCCCATCTTGTGTTGGCCACCGTCCACTTTGCAGCCCAGCTCGGCACGCTGCATCAGGATATATTCAAGGCCGAACCCAAAGCCTTCTTCGACCACATCCCTCAGCGACGGCAGCTCCAGCTGTGCTTTTTCCACTCGGAACGCCCATTCCAGCACCGCCTGCACGCCCAGCGCGCGTCTCACCCGTCCGCCGCCTGTGCGGACGATTCGTCCCTGCATGCTCATGGCTGCAATCCTTCAAAGAGAGTCATCTGCGTCGGGCTCTCCGGCGCATCGCTCGGCCGCCAGATCCAAGGGCCTGAGGCCATGGGCAGCTGCGAGAGAGCGCCACGCGTGTGCTGCTGCCAGTGGGTGAACTCCGTTGCCGAGCAGGCGCAGAGCGCGTGACCGATGGGCCAACCCATCAGCCATCCGACGAAGAGCGGATTGAGCCGCCGTCGTGCCCGGGCCTTCAGGATCCGCCGCGAGACGACCCGCCCATGCGAGGCAATCAGATAGGCCCAGAGCGGGCGCGAGATCGGGGCGTGCGGTGAGGACCGCCGCCCATCCGGCGTGATCACCGGGTCCGGGTGGGTGAAGCCCTGTTCTGCCCGGTAGTGCAGGATATCCATCCGGCTCTTGCCATCCGCCCGTGTCACGCTGGCCGGGCTGCTGCCCTTCCAGTTCTGCGCTGCCGGTGTCGGCCACTGGATCGCCTGCGCACTCAGTTTCGGCTCGCCCCGGCTGTTGATCTTGCCGCGAAGCCGGTCGACCTGATCGTCCGCCACCGGGGTTTGCCATTGGGCCGCCTGCGCTGGCAGGGGCGGCCTCCCGCCCGAGCCATAGCTCTGGCCCGGGCCGCCCTTCGTACCGTCCGTCGCCTTGGGGGTCGACCAGTTGGCGATGCCCAGCGCCAGCGCTTCCGCCTTGCGGGTGAAGTCGCTGTTGCCCGCTGGGTTGCAGGTTGCCGTGCCGGGATGCAGGCTCATTGGTGTGGGCCAGGATGAAGATTCGCATGCGCTGGTGCGGCGCGCCGACTTCTGCCGCGCTGAACAGGCCCGCCGCAGGCGTGTAGCCCATGTCCCAAAGCTCTCGCAGCACGGTCTCAAGACCGAGGCTGACGTGACCTGCGACGTTCTCAACGAAGACCCATTCGGGGCCGCATTCGGCAATGACGCGGGCGACGTCGGGCCAGAGGTGGCGGGGATCGTCGGCACCGCCGCGCTTTCCGGCTGCGCTGAAGGGCTGGCAGGGATATCCGGCCAGCATGGTGTCGAAAGCACCCCGGAAGGGCCGGGCTTTGAGGCTGCGCAGATCATCCCAGATCGGGGCTGGAGCGAAATACCCCGCGCGCTGGGCGGCGATGAGGACAGTTCGCGGCCAGTCCTCCCATTCGACAAAGGCGCGGGCGTGATAGCCGGGTTCGGCGAGCATGAGGCCCAGATCAAGGCCTCCGCCGCCTGCGCAGAGGGACAATCCATGCCGGGGACGTGACACCATGCCATTCACCGCCCCTTTCGCAGCAGCAGCCGCTCGCGGGTGACAAGACCGCGGGCCAGCATTGCCTCACACATGGTGTTGCTGATCATGCTGGCGGGCAGATATTCGTTGGAGTTGACCTTGGCCGCATAGAACGCTGCCAGCTCATCGGTGCTGGGCGGTGGCTTTCCATGGGCCTTGCGGCTGCGCTTGGCTTTCAGGGCACTGCTGCTTGCATTTGCTGCGGCTTGGGCATCGCGCTGGGCTGCGCGTTCCATGAACCGATCGAGGGCCTTGGGGCCATCAGGTGTATTGGGATGATCGCGCCGGGTCTCTGTGGCGACCTCGATGACCCGATCCTCAGACAACCCGAGGTCATCGATCCAGCGGCGAACGTGCAATTGCGCAGGCTCGCCTTGCCACCAGGCCGGGAGGCTGGCATTGGCGGCAAAGCCCAGCGCGCCGAGCAGCTCTGCGAAGAACCGATCAGAATCGGAATCTCGCGCCTGCGCGTCCTCCTCCTCCTTTACTGGTTTACTTAAAGGTTCCCTTACAAGGTTAGTGTCCGGATTCCGGACACGGCTTTGATCATTTTCCGGACACGGGTCGGGGCAAAATCCGGACACGGCTTGCGCGTCAATTCCGTGTCCGAAATCTGGACACGGTTCGCCCGAAATGCTGGTTGTGGGGTCGATTTCAGCCGAAGTTTCAGGGTCAAGGCCAAGGGGCGAAACCCCGTGTCCGATTTCCGGACACGGAACCACATCAGCGGGTGTGAAGCCCGGCTCGAAGCCCAAGATGTAGCGGGTGGGAAGCTGTCGTTTGGTCACAGGATCGATGCGCGGTACGCGGCGCAGCAGGCCTCCGGCTTCCAACTGACCGATGTGTTCGTTCAGCGTTGACCGGCTGATTTCACAATCATGGGCCAGCCGCACCTGTGAGGGGAAGCAGCCGTAATCCGGGTTGAACCGGTCGCACAGATGCCAGAGCACGATCTTGGTGGTGGGTTTCAGGCCGCGCTGCTTGATGGCCCAGTTGGTGGCTTCATGGCTCATGGAGCGGACCTCCGGGCGGGCGGCGCAATGCGCGTTGTGAAGCCGTGGTCGGCCAAAGCGTCCAGCGCGTCGTCGAGGCTGCGCACCAGCGCCCAGCCGAAGCCTTGCGAAAGCACGGCATCGCGAAACGCTTCCTGTGCCGGGCGCAGACGACCCTTGGGGGCTTTCAACTCGAGGAACAGCACGCGGCAATCGCAAATGACCAGTAGATCGGCGAAGCCCGCATGGACGCCCATGCCGACCAGGATCGCCTGGCACTTGGCACCGCGGGGGCCGGGTTCGGTCACCTCGTTTGCGCAGTGATGAATGATGGCGGTGCGGGGCAGGACGACGCGCAGGGTTTGCACCACCGCACGCTGCAGATCGGCCTCTGGGGTTCCCCGGCGCGTCATGACGATGCCTCCGGATACTGGCCTGATCGACGGCGATGGCGATGCTGCACCGGGCTGCGGGCCTCAAGCACCACCAGGAGCACACCGGCGTCCTTGCGCTCCTTGGCCGTTTCTCCGTGGCTGACAATCAAGCGTGCTGCGAGGCGGATCAGCCCATCCTGATGATGGGCGACATCGGCCAAGACAGCGCGCGCCTCGGCCAGGCGTTCCGCACGCCAGCCTGAATCAATGGCGGCGCGGTTCCGCGTGAAAGGCTGGGGCACGCTCATCGCCGACCCCGCGACGGTATCTTGCGTGTGGTTTCCCTGGCCTCAAGCCAGCTGCGCAGGGCGCTGCGCCGATAATAGACCTTGCGCCCAAGCTTGATGCTTTGGGGGCCGGTCCGCTTTGCATCCCACCGCCACAGCGTATCCTCGGATATTCCGAGGCTGATCGCCAGATCATGGCGACTGATCCAATCCTCGAGCAGGCCCATGTCGGGCCCTGATTGGTTGATGTCCTGCGAATCCAACATCTGTGATTCCTTCCCTGTTTGCGCCCGAATGCGAGCAATTGCGTCTCGGGTTGCAGGGGAGCAGAGGACGGGGG
>Ga0307969_1001390_pt1 | contig 12018 bp, 10 predicted proteins | sample OrgLakmetagen710_FD_201841 | JGI IMG/M metagenome (GOLD analysis project Ga0307969, IMG submission 201841) | Saline water microbial communities from Organic Lake, Antarctica - #710 | ecosystem: Environmental > Aquatic > Non-marine Saline and Alkaline > Saline | place: Antarctica: Organic Lake... | reverse complement strand
CATAACGAGCAGGTCGATTTTGACAGACTCTCTATTCCCCCAATAAGGAATGGAGATTGTTATGCTCGAACGTTACTTCACCAAGCCCGACACCCTTGACCGTATCCGCGCCTGCTGGCTCGGCGAACAGATTGAGGCGTACGCCAGTCAGCTTGAAGCACATGGCCATGCTGCGAAGATCATCCGCAGCAGAGTGCCCTTGCTGCGGCATTTTGGCGAGTTCGCATGGGCCAACGGCGCCCGCTTTATCGCCGACTTGCCGCCGCAGATCGATTTATTTATCACTAAACGGGTGGCACGCTCGGCCAGGGCGCGCTCTACAGATCGGCTCCAGGAGTACGACAATGAGACGCGTGGCCCGATAGAGCAATTCCTCGCCCGTCTCTTGCCAGACTTCGTTCCGCGAGGACGCTCGTCTCGATTACCGTTCGAACCTCTCGCCGCCTTCGTGCCAGGTTTCTTCGACTACTTGCGCAAGGAGCGAGGTCTTCGTGAATCAACGATCCGCAGTTACCGCCACACGCTCGCACGTTTCGAGACCTATCTTGCCCGGCTCGAGATCCGGTCGCCAGGCGAGCTTTCTGCGCCTGTTCTCAGCGGCTTTGTCACCACGCTTGCTCGGCAAGACCAAGGCCCGTCTTCGATGACGGCACACTGCAGCGTGACCCGAGTATTTCTTCGCTACGCGCTGCGAGAGGGGCTTCTGACTCGAGATCTGACCCCGGCGGTCGGCACGGTACAGTGCTATCGTCTCGCCAAGGTACCTCGTTCGATCACCTGGGCTGAGGTTGGACTTATGCTCGACTCTGTCGAACGTCGATCGAGCACAGGCAAACGTGATTACGCTCTTTTGCTTCTATTGGTCAGCTACGGATTACGAGCTCGCGAGGTCGCCGCCCTTACGCTCGATGATATCGACTGGGAGCGCGATCGACTGCTGGTGCCCGAGAGGAAGGCCGGGCACTGCACTGCATATCCACTGTCCAGGATCGTCGGCGAAGCACTCTGCATCTATCTGGAGCAGGCCCGGCCCAGGACTGAAGAGCGGATCCTCTTTCGCCGAGCGTATGCCCCGTATGTCGCAATGACTCATCACTCGGTGAGCTCCAGGGCTGTCCATTATTTGCGCAAAGCCGGTATCAAGGTGCATCGCCCCGGTTCACATACCTTGCGCCATACGTGTGTCCAGCGCTTGATTGATGCCGACTTCTCGTTGAAGAGCGCCGGTGATTACGTCGGCCATGGGTCTCCGCAATCCACAGAGATCTATACCAAAATCGACGTCGAGAAGCTTCGCACAATGGCCTTTAGTGATGGGGAGGACCTGTTGTGAAGGCCCAGTGGCAGGGCTTCTCCAGCGTGATTGCTGGCCCGGCCCAAGCCTATCTGGACCACAAGCGCGCGCTGGCGCGCAAGTTCAACAATGAAGACAAAGTCCTGCGGCTGCTTGACAGATTTCTCGTTGAGCACGTCGTATCTGATATCGCGGCAATCGACTCGATGTTGATCGATCGTTTTCTTGTTTCGCGCGCGCGAGGGCCTGCACGCAGCTACAACCACCTGCTCGGCGTGATACGAGGCTTCTTCGTCTGGCTCGTTCTGCAGGATCAGCTTCATACGTCTCCTGTGTGCACTAACCCACGAAGGTGCACCTCCTCCTTGCAACCTTTCCTGTTCAACGCTGAGCAGATGGCCGATCTACTTGATCGTACAGCGGCTTTGCCCGATCGGCCAAAAGGCCCTGATCGGGGACAAAGCTATCACCTCATGTTCGCGCTGATGTATGCCCTCGGACTTCGCGTTGGTGAGGTCTGCCGGCTCAAGCGGGGTGACGTGGACCAGCAGCGACAGCTCCTGCGGATAAACCGCACGAAGTTCTCCAAGGATCGGCTCGTTCCATTCGGTCCTGGTGTTGCACGAAGGCTGGACGGCTATTTCGCGCGCGCGAGTATTCAAGGCAATAAGGCAGCCAAGCTCGACGAAGCGCCCGTGTTTTCATTCTACGGTGGTCGCGCAGTCAACCCCGGCACCGTCTCGCAGACCTTCCACCATCTCGTACTAGATCGCTACAACATCCCGCCGGGTGTATCCCCACCGCGACTGCACTGTCTGCGCCACTCGTTCGCTGTCGGTATGCTGCTTCGCTGGTACCGCGCCGGCGAAGATCCAGGTGCACGCCTGGTTCACCTATCCACGTTTCTGGGTCATGTCAATCCGAGTTCGACAGCCTGGTACCTGACGATTACACCCGAGTTGCTCGACCTGGCGAACGAGCGCTTTGAGCGGTTCGCACCGATCAACGCGTATGAGGCTGTTTCGTGAGTGCGCCGGCGCAGCTCGGCCAGCTACTACATGCGTTCTTTGAAGACTACCTGCTGTGTCAAAGGGGGTTGAGTGCCCTGACAATTCGAAGCTACAGCGACTCCATTCGGCTGTTTCTGGGCTTTGTGGCGAGCCAGCGGCGATGCAAATTGACGCGACTGTCTTTATCGGATCTGACCAGCGACCGTGTTCTGCAGTTTCTTGACCATCTGGAGCAGGAGCGCGGCAACGCCATTGCCAGCCGCAACCAGAGACTCGCTGCACTTCGCAGCTTCTTTGAGTACGTTGCGACGCGACAACCAGAACGGTTGTTTGATGCACAAAGAGTCGCAGCAGTACCGATCAAGCGCTGCCAGCCTCCGCGCACACATTTTATTGAGCGCGATGAGATCGAAACGCTGTTTAAACACCTCGCTGGAGACCGCAAGGACCGGTTCGCACTTCGCGACCACACACTGCTGATGTTCCTGTACAACACCGGCGCTCGTGTGCAGGAGGTAGCTGAGTTGACAATGGCAAACCTGGAGCTGGCCGAGAAATCTCGCGTCCGGCTTCACGGCAAGGGAGACAAGTGGCGTGTCTGCCCGCTGTGGAAGCAAACAGCCGAGTTACTTGTCGAACTATTGGCCGGTTGTAAAAACTCTGAGGCAGCCATCTTCACCTCGCGTGGTGGCAAGGCCCTGACGCGCCATGGCCTTTACAAGATCGTCCGTCGTCACACGTGTTCTCTCCAACATCCCGACAGAGTGATTTCACCGCACACGTTTCGGCATACGGCGGCAGTACATCTGCTTGAGTCCGGCGTCGAAGTGAATGTCATTCGCGCCTGGCTCGGCCACGTCAGTCTCGAGACGACCAACCGCTACGCTGAGATCACCTTGCGAATGAAGGCCGAGGCGCTTGAGGCCTGCGCGCTCGAAAGGGTTGAGCCTGGCGAGTCCCATCGTAACCCTCGATGGCGTGATGACCCCACGCTGCTGAAGTGGCTGAAATCTCTGTGATCATTATCTGGCCGCGATCACGAGCACCACCTGTCGTGCTGCAGGCGTTCTGAGGTGCGGCAACATAACGACGAGGGCAGCATAAACCGGATTATGTTCCGTGCAACATAATCGAACAGGATCTCCTGAGGGACTCCGCCAAAGTAATGGCAGGCCTCTTCGATGCCTTGCAACCAGTCTTCCTGGCGTTCGTGCTCGGAGAACCGAACGTAAGTGGCGCGACTGAACCCCAGCGTAGCTACAAAGGCTTTGATCTTGCGCCGGTGACGGGAAATGGTCGTAAAGTCGACCTGCATCTGCTTGCCAGGCGGCGTCTCAAAGCGAACCACGGGATCGGATTCGATGGTTTTGAAGTCGGCAATATAGTACTTGAGCCGGCTAATCCCGCCGGCATAGCCGCGATCCTGAATCTCTCTCAACAACACGGTTGCCGAAATCCAGTGCGGCTGCGCCGCTTCGATCCGCGCCAGCAAATAGTCTTTATAGGGATCCAGATTAGTCGCTCTCTGCGTTCGGTCTGGATAGGTGGGCACCGCGCTTAAATCCCGCAGGTAGCGGCGCACGGTGTTGCGGGATACACCCAGCTTCTGGGCGATGGCGCGAATACTCTCGCCATGACAATGCCATACATGAATTTCCACATGTGTCTATTGAGTCAACATCAGCCGCCGCTCTGATCGTGTCAGTAAGCGGCTATTTGGCCTCAGGTGGGTCAGTTTTAAGTCGGCGTTGGGTGAGTATTAGTCAAGCGGTGACATTTATGCAGCATACGACTTATTTGTAAAAGTATTTGGCGGGCAGCTTGAAAAATTAGGAACGTCCCCCGCGCTGGCGACGATTATGCTGCAGGCAGCTGAGATAAGTGTTTCGCTGTGTTATTGATGTATCTTCTCAGTCAAGACTACAGCCTCAGAATCAACACCCGTGCGTTAGGTTAGACGGCGCTGGCAGGCTTAAGCATTAGCGCTGCTGAAATATTGACTTCTATCCGTTTCGTGGTAAACCGATTATTGTGGACAGTGTGGCGATTCCTACCATCGCTGGAGATACAGCTTTGCTGTCGACGCTAGTCTCAAGGCTGCTGCTTGGTGCACTGCTGCAGCCAAGGCAATGGATGGGTATCGGTTTACTGATCCTCGGTTTTTTAGTGCATACTAGGTTTTAGCTATCGTAACACATGGCTTAGTCTTGTGTATCTCTACACTTGATTAATGGCCTGAATCAGAATTTCAATAGCCTTATCGATTTCGACATCACTAACAAGCAATGGCGGAGTAAGCCCGATCACGTGACCGTCCAAGCCGCACTCCCAAGTGATAAGACCATGCCGCAGTGCGATTTGCCGTATGTGCTTGGTTAGTGGTCGATCGGCCTCACCATCAGCGCCGACGATTTCCAATCCCCACATCGCACCGACTCCATGCAGAGCGGCGACGTGTGGATTGCTTGTCACACTGGGCTGCAGACCCGCTCGTATGCGATCACCTATCGCAACCACCCTATCCCAAGGAGCCAAGCGACACAGCTCGTCGAGGGTAGCCAGTGAAGTCGCGGCCGACAATGGGTGCATTTGGAACGTTGATGATTGTGTACCCGGTTTCCAGTGCCTGAGCAACGCAGCAGAACCTGCCAAAAGAGCGCCTGGAACACCGCCTCCAGCGGCTTTGCCTAAAATTAACAGATCCGGTTCAATCCCGAGCTGCTGGAAATGAAACAGGCTGCCGGTGCGGCCAAAACCTGTGAACACTTCATCGAATATCAACGGCACCTGATAACGCTTGGTAAGCTTGCGTATCAAGTGCAAGCAATGGGGATCTGCGCTGCGCATCCCAGCAGTCGCCTGCACTGTTTCGATTATCACACCGGCAATATCGCCCGATTCCAAGTACTGCTCGAGCTGCTGTTCGAAGTCTGGCGAGTAAATTGTGTAGGGCATAAACACCGTTTCCGGAATCAATGCGCCTAGAATTGAGTTACTACCTCGAGCATGCGATAAGGCCATTGCGCCTAGTGTGCGACCGTGATAACTGCCTTGGAAGCTGATAAATTTTTGTTTGCCTGTTGCATGCATCGCTGCCTTGATGGCGGCTTCGGTTGCCTCGGTTCCATTGGTTGCCGGTTGTATAACGTTCAGTGACTCGGGTAATATATCGCCGAGTCGATCGATCAATGCCAGTTGCGATGGCGTGTGAAAATGCGGGCCGATGTGCAGAATACCCGTGCTCATTTGGGCTCGTACAGCTTGCATCACAACGGGATGGGCATGGCCGAGTACCGTGGTTCCAGAACCGCAGGCAAAATCCAGAAATTGTTTGCCAGCCCCATCCACCAGGACGCAACCTTGCGCACTGGTGAACACGGGTGGCGCGTCACCCAATGCGAATATCTTGGTAGCAGTCGACAATCGCTGCGCCATGTTCTCATTCGAGCTGTACTTGTTGAGATCTGACATCGGCACTGGCTTCAATGTTGCTTTAGACATTGATGGTGACCTGGCAAGTGTTGACACAAGACTACCGGCGCGGTTGTCCAGATAAGCAATACCTAGCAAACGACACACATCCCAGACTAGCGCTGTGGTTGCCGGGATTATCGGCTTACCAATGCTGACCTCGAGATCATTCAACATACTGGCCAGATGTAATCCACCACCAAAGATCACTAGGGCCGCTGCATCGGGTCGATCGATTCGACGTAAGGACTTAGTCCAATCTGCAAGCTTTTGGCCGGCAATGGCATGTTCGTCAGACAATTCAATGCTTTCAACTGCGGCGATCTCAATGCCGTGCTGGCGAAGGAAGTGCAGACCCTTATCGGTAACCTCTTCAGTGTAAGGCGAGCACACCGACACACGTTGCCAGTTGAAGTGTTGCAGAACTCTGATGAGCGCCGTAGATACCGTCGTGCCGTGTGCTGCGCCACAAGCTTCTGTCAACGCATCGCGTTGTTCGAGGTCGGAGCCCTTGCCGTTAATAAACGATCCGGCATGATCACCCAGCGCCACGATATCTGGCCGGACGCTATGCATCATGCGCGCAGCACTCACCATGGGTTTCAAATCGGCACTGGCCTTGAACGTCTCGATATCCAATGAGTGATTCTCGAGTGTGCCTGGGAACCGGTTTACAAGCCAAGCTACATCATCGGGCAGATAGGCCAGAAACTCGTCGTCGTTGAGCCCGTCGCTCGGCCAGATAAAGGCTACTCGCCCTAGATCACCTTTCATTGCTCTACCTCACGTCAATGCTGCAAAATATTGTCGAGAAAACGTTTTAATCGCGGCTGCGAAGGATTATCAAAGAAATCTTCCGGTGTCTCGATTGCTAGTATCTGGCCCTGGTCCATAAAGGCGATACGATCTGCGGCCTGTCGGGCAAACTGCATTTCGTGAGTAACCACAATCATGCTCATGCCTTGTTCACCGAGCTCGCGCATAACATCTAGCACTTCCCGGATCATCTCGGGATCGAGCGCCGAAGTGGGCTCATCAAATAGCATAAGCACCGGATCCATCGCCAATGCACGTGCGATAGCAACCCGTTGCTGTTGCCCACCACTCAATTGCGCTGGAAACTTGGCCGACTGGTCAATAAGCTGAACCCGCGCAAGTAGCTCCAAAGCTTTGTGTTCTGCTGCCGCTTTGTCCAAGTTAAGCAATTTGCGAGGCGCGGCGGTGATGTTGTCCAGGACCGACAGGTGCGGGAACAGGTTAAACTGCTGGAATACCATGCCTACACGTCGACGCAACATGACCAGATCCCGTGGAGCTTTTCCGACGAGCTGGCCTTGCAGTTCGATTTGTCCACTGTCGGGCGATTCGAGTTGATTGATGCAGCGAATCAAGGTCGATTTGCCTGAACCAGAAGGGCCACAGATGATCAGTCGTTCGCCATCGGCGAGCGACAGATCGATATTATGCAGTGCAGTGAAGTCACAGAAATGTTTTGACAATCCGGTCACGTTCAGTAGCGGTTGTGGGGTAGTCTGTTCGGTCACAATCTGTTCGGTAGTTTCATTCATACAAGACGACTTTCTAGTTTACGGGACAGAGTTGACAAGGCACCAACGATAATCAGATACAGAATTGTCATCTGCACCATGATTTCCGCGACGACAAAAGTTTCGAATATCAAAGCATTGCCCACTTGCGTGATCTCATGTACCGAAATCACCGATAGCAAGGCCGATGCTTTGATGACATTGGCAAGCTCATTGGTCAGCGGCGGCAAGGTGCGCTTCAGTGCCTGCAGGAACAACAATTCCAGGTAGGTACGCCATACTGGAAATCCCAAAGCAAGTGCTGCCTCACGCTGACCGCGCCCCAGACTTTCGATGGCGCTACGCATGATCTCAACAGCGTAAGCTACACCGACGATTGTCAGCGCCACGACTCCTGTCCAGAATCCATCGAACATCAGGCCGATGGCTGGCAGACCGAAATAAACGAACGCGATAATCACCAGCGGCGGTATGCCTCGGACAATTTCCACAAACACGCCAACGACAACACGTGCTGGCCAAGGCGCGATCAGTCGAATAATCGTCAATGGCGGAGCCAGCAAGCACGAGAAACCAACGGCCAGCACACTGACCTGGATGGTCACCAGAGCTGCCTGCAGCATGCGCGGCAGAAATTCCCAGAAGGAAAGCCAGTCGAAGCTCATCGCTGTTCCACCAAACCATCGGAGCTGGACAGCCTGCGTTCGAGCCGAACAGCGAAAAAGCTCAGTGTATAAATGAACAGGAAGTACAGAAATCCTTCGACAACCAGTACTTCAACAAAACGGAAATCGGCCGAGATGATGGACTCAGCTGACTTATGAAGCTCAAACAAGGTAATTATCGACAAAACACTGGACGCCTTGATCAGCTGTGACAGTTCATTCATTACTGGTCCGACCATGCGTCGGGCGGCTTGCGGCATGATAAACCTGAAAAGTGTGCTTCGATCATCAAATCCAAGCGCTCTGGAAGCCTCCCATTGAACTTTAGCTACAGACTGGACAGCTGCCCTGCCGATCTCAATTTGATAACCAACAGAGTTGAACACCAGGGCCAGAACACCCATCCAGAAAAGGGCTAACTTGACACCCAATGCCGGCAGCACAAAGTACACAATGAATATCTGCACCAGTATTGGTGTGCCACGGACGAAAAAGATATAGATATCGAGCAGGCGGGCAATGATCCCCGACGATGAGCTCGAGGCTCGGAACGAGCCTAGTAAAAGGCCAATCGGCGTAGCGATGAGTAATGCGGTGATCGACAGCGCAATCGTCAAACCGAGTGCCGGCAGCAAACGGACAAGGACGTCGAACATGTAAGTCAGGTTCACGTTCAGTAATCCTCTTTCAATGGCTCTTGGACGCGGGGCGATCGACTGATGTGGCATCATCGAGATTGAAGTCGACAATGCCGCATCAGATGGGTCTTGTTTAGCGGACGGATGTCATTTTACCATGTGGGTGCTTCGTCAGGCATACTATTGATGAAGGACTGACCAAACCACTTCATCTGCAACTCTTTAAGTAATCCGCTTTGTTTGGCATCTGCAATAAAGTCATTGAATGCACCGCGAAGCTCTTCGTCTCCCTTGCGAAATGCTGCGGCTGTCCACTCGCCAGGAAACGCACCGTCGCAATTCCACGGCGTTGCTGAGAGCCCTTCAACGGCTTTTTGACCTTCGAGCAAAGACACGATGGTAGACGTATAAGCATCAATTCGGCCAGTCTTCATGGCTTGATAGGCCAAGGCATCGTTGTCGAGAGTCTGAATGTCTCCTTTGAACTCAATACCTACTAATGCGGCGCAATCCTGCATCTGCTGAATCTGCGGTGTACCGGCTCCGGCAGCCACGCTTTTACCATCAAGGGCGGCGAAGTTTGCTGCACCTCCATCGACAAACATGATGCCGGAGGCTGCGTCCATGTAGGGTACCGAGAAATTTACTTTCGCAAAGCGTTTTTCCGTAGCGGTCATGCCGCCGAGAATCATATTGAAATCGCCGTTGTACAATGACTGCAGAACCGTAGACCAGTTGGTATCGACAGGTACTGCTTTGACGCCGATCGATTTGGCAAATGCAGTGCCGAGATCGATGTCATAGCCGATGATCTCATTCTTATCATTACGAAATTCGAACGGTCGGTACTGAGCTTCCAGTCCGAACTTTAGCTCTCCACTAGCCTTGATCTGCTCAAGGCTTGCCGCTTGCACCACCAGTGCAGTCGTCGACAACAACGCAATTGCCGTCAGCGTTTGGATCAATTTCTTCATAATACTATCACCCTTCTTTGGTTAAGGTTTTCTGATGTTTGAACGATCTTGGTTCTGGTTCTGGTTGTGTCTGGATTCAGGGCTCTTTGCTAGCGTTTCAAGTGCGTAAAGATCTGGTCGTGGCTGACGCAACAACTCATCTGTCTCGAACATATCTTCCAGTGCAACAGCAATTTCGCTCAGACGCGCGTCGCTGTGCAGTCGGCCAATCAGTTGAATGCCTGTCGGCAACCCTGTGGGGCCGGTGCCAGCTGGAATGACAACGGATGGATTGCCCATCAGAGTGACCCCGTAGGCAATGGCCTCCCAGCGCAAGTAGTTGGACATGGTTTCGCCGTTGATCTCTCGCGGCCACAGTTCTTCATGTCGAAACGGAGAAACAGAAGCCGCGGGAGTAATCAGCAGATCGTAGTTTTCAAAGAATGCCTGGGATTGCCTGTGAATTCGCGAATGATCCCCTGTGGCACGGGCAACGTCTTCGATATTGAGCTGCATTGCTCGTTCCACTTCGTATTGAACGTTCTCTGCCAGCGACTCTTTGTCCTTGTCGTAAATTGCCTTGAAGTCGTGTACGAACTCGAGGCTACGCATGACCTCAAGTGTGCTCTCTACCAACGTCAAGTCCGGATTATCGTCATCAGCTGAAGCAAACCACTGACTGACGATTTTCATCTTGCGACGAAAGTCGGCCCGCACAGCATTGTCTACCGGTGCAAACCCAAGATCTTCTGAGATCGCAATCCTCAGCCCAGCAAGATCTACAATTCGCGGTGCATGATCGAATAGCGTATCGCGGGGATAGGCCAGCGGATCGAAGACTTCGGCACTAGCCATAGCACCGAGTAGTAACCGAGCATCACGTGCATTTCGCCCCATCGGTCCCTCGACATTGAATGGTGAGAAGCCGAAAGCTCGCCGCTTGCTGCTGACCGTGCCTGTAGATGGACGAATACCGGTAATGCCATTGAACGAAGCAGGTGTACGAAGACTGCCGGCAAAGTCTGAGCCCATGCCCAGCGGCACTAAACCAGCGGCCAGTGCCACTGCCGTGCCACCCGAGGAACCGGCGGCGGTGTAAGAGATATTGTGTGGATTACAGGTCGTTCCCCACAAGGGGTTCGAACTGGTGGCACCGAAACCCAGTTCAGGAACATTGGTCTTGCCGACCACGATCGCACCCTGTTGTTTCAAATGCTTGACAATAAATTCATCGTTTTCAGCCAAATTGTCACTATAAAGGTCGGAGCCGTAGGTCGTGCGCAATCCCGCAACGTCGTTCATGTCCTTGATTCCGATCGGCAAACCAAATAGCGGTGGCAAAGCATCGGCTCGCATCAGTTGCTTTTCCGCGGCTCGAGCCTCGTCCAACGCAGCTTCGAAACGCGTGTCGCAAAACGCCACGAGTAAGGGGTTCAGAAGTTCTATGCGGCTTATGAAGTGCTGCATAATCTCGACCGGCGAGAGAGCACGGGCTCCCATCAACCTTCGAATCTGCACCGCTGACATCTCATGTATATCCGTCATTTCCATCTCCTAATTTCTTAAAATAGTGTTGACAATAGACAATAACGTGTCAAGGGATTTCGTAGCCATGCCTGTAGCGAATTACAAAATTACTCGCGAGAACCGCTTCATAATGCATTAAAGACTTAGAGAAACAGGGCGGTTTCCAACTCCATGTTTACCTTCACGAACAACGGGGTGTCAGCAGCAGCCAACTAGTAGATTTGATCTCAGTGACGTGCGGATCAGGAACGCTATCCACGAGGCGTTTCACGCACCAATCCTGACCCTATGCACCGAATTGGTACCCGACAGTCTTATGCGCCACTCTTAATTTTTCATTAAAAACTCACAAAACCTATATACTTCAGTAATTTGTTATTAGTGGCCCAAGATTTGCTAGGTATTGCTAGCGCTGCGAGAGGCGGATTACAAGCACCATTATCAACGCAAAATGTCTGACAAAGAGGTCAACTAGGGTTCCGATCTGCTGTTTGCAGCACAGATGACTGGTCCGAGAGTTGACGGCCTTTTCCAAGGCTACACGGCGGGACAAAAGCCCGGGAGAATCGTTCAGTGACTGACGTCTCTCGTGTACTTTTACCACCAAGCCAAGAGAATACGGCCATGCTCGAAACAACAGTTCCTCTATACGACGACCTACTTCCTGGCGGAGCCCATTGGTCCTTTGTCATGCGCAAAGACCACGTTCTACGCCTCATCGATGAAACCGGCCACGCCAATATTGGCATGTTGATGTACAACCCCGAGAACCCTCTCGAGCGGTACAACATGCCAGACACGTTAAAGAACCAGCACACCTTCAAGCTTACAAAAGGCCACGTATTACTGTCTGACATGGGACGAGTTTTTGCCTCTATCGTTCGTGATGACCTGGGCTGGCACGATACCGTCA
>Ga0307969_1001360_pt1 | contig 12197 bp, 12 predicted proteins | sample OrgLakmetagen710_FD_201841 | JGI IMG/M metagenome (GOLD analysis project Ga0307969, IMG submission 201841) | Saline water microbial communities from Organic Lake, Antarctica - #710 | ecosystem: Environmental > Aquatic > Non-marine Saline and Alkaline > Saline | place: Antarctica: Organic Lake... | reverse complement strand
TTGATGATCAGAGCTTGAAGCTCAGCACGGTCGGCGGGGCCAAGGTACAGGCAAATGTCATTACGTCTCATGCCCCAAACATGGCACATCAGGTCCGCAATGGGAATCCTATGTCAGGTGGGGAACAGTAGTTTAAGTAGGAAGGCGATACTCAGTGACATCGACTCTAACCCAGTTTGGCGCGTCCCTGGGAGACCATGCAGGCAACCTTCGTTGGTTACCCATGACGCCTGGGGAAGGATTTGTGGCGGCTCAGAACGCCGAGTGCTGCCCACAATTACACATCGCTGCGGTAGCCGCTGTTCTGGTTGGTAAATCCAAGTCCCTACCCTTCTTCGACAGGATTTACGCCTGATAACACATTGTTATCTGGAATACTTACAAGAGCTACCTCTACGTGACGATGGTAACACGATGCACCAGTGACAGCACAGTAGCTTGAACGATCACATGAAACGGCAAACGCGACAATGCAGCGAATGTCTCCTTTGACGGGCCGCGCTGCGGCAAAACGGAAGGTGGGTGAATGGCCGCAATGGGCCGATCGTAACCCAATGGCCGCACTCTCCACGCTTCTTCCGTGGCGTATTGTGTGCTGCCCAGTTATTGCATCAAACCATCTGCAGCGCGTGCGGAAGAGTATCATGACAGCGACCAATGAAGACAGCCCTCGTGGCCTCGCTTTCGCCGTGACAGCATATGTCATGTGGGGTTTCTTGCCGCTTTACATGAAGGCGCTGGCCCATGTGCCACCGGTGGAGGTGATCGCACACCGGGTGGTCTGGTCCATTCCTGTCGCGGCTTTGATCCTGCTCGTGATGCGCCGCACGGCCGACATCCGTGCCGCGCTTTCCAGTCCGCGCACGTTGGGCATGGCTGCTGTGACCGCTACGCTGATTTCGATCAACTGGGGGATTTACGTCTGGGCGATCGGTTCGGGGCACGCGCTTGACGCTGCACTCGGCTATTATATCAATCCGCTGTTCAGCGTTGGTCTTGGTGCACTCCTGCTTGGTGAACGGCCGAGTGGCGCGCAGCTTTTCGCCATCGCGCTGGCGGCGGTGGCGGTCGTAGTGCTGACGGTTTCAGCGGGACAGGTGCCGGTTGTGGCACTGGGGCTGACGTTCAGTTGGGGCTTCTACGCATATTTCAAAAAGAGCCTTCCGGTCGGTCCGGCGCAGGGTTTCTTTCTCGAGGTGCTGCTGCTGACACCGCCTGCGCTGGCGCTCATCCTGTGGGCGGGCATGAGCGGTCAAGGTCATTTTGCGACGGGAACAGTGCTGGATACGTGGCTATTGCTGGGGGCGGGTGTGGTGACGGCGGTGCCGCTCATCGTCTACGCCACCGGGGCAAAGCTGCTGCGGCTTTCGACAATCGGCATCCTGCAATACATCGCACCGACAATGATCTTCCTGACCGCCGTCTTCGTCTTCGACGAACCGTTCGGCACGGCACGCATGATCGCCTTTCCGATGATTTGGACGGCCCTGGTGATCTACACAGTTTCGCTGATCCGTCAGTCCCGTCGCAAGCGTATTCCCGAAATGGTCGCGCCTGATCCGGTGTGACGCCGAGGGCGTTTTCCGATCTCCTCATTTTTGACGAAATTCGAGAGCAGGAGTGGGTGTTGGCAACCACTTTGCGATGACTGCTACCATCTGTCATTTTTACATTTTTTGCGACTTTTGATAGTTGATCCCGAATTAAACCCGATTTGCTGCCGAAAACTGTTCAATGGCAGCTTCAAGGTTTTCCATAATTTCCGACATCAGAATTTCCGGTTCAGGCAGGTTGTCCAAGTCCGTCATGGTGGCGTCCTTGAGCCAGAAGAGATCAAGGCTGGCCTTGTCACGTTGTAAAAGCTCGTCACGCGAGAAGGCGCGCCACCTTCCGTGCGGAGTGTCGCCAGCTGGTCGCAAGTGCCATAAACACCCTCGATGACATCTTCGCCTTCGGTGCAGAAGTTGCCACCCCAATGGTATCCCGTGCCGATGGGCGTTTCGACGAGAAACCACTTGTAGCCATCAAGCCAGATGCCGGTGTCTTCAACAATTTCCAGCCAGTCGCTGGCAAGCAGGCTGCCCATCTCGCCACGTTCCGGGCCGGGGCCGTCATGCAGGGCGCCGCCATAGGAAAACCCGAGGGTAATCCCGCTTTGCTGCTGCTCGAACTCCCTGTCCATTTCGATCATCGTCTGCAGGTCGCCGATGCACTCGTTCGGAACCACTGGCCAAAGATCAAATTCGTCCATGCAGATGGCGAGTGACATGTCGGGGTCACCGCATCTTGTCAGTGCATCGTCCCGGCACCAGGTTTCCAAATCCTGTGCAAGTGCGGTCCAGTAGCGCACGTTACCGGACTGCAAGCAACTCCTACGTGCTGCTTATAACCTCGAAGGGTGGTGCGCCCGATCGCCAGGCTCGACGAAATCTGGCGGGTCGACAAACCCTCAGCTGACAACCTCAGAACATCTGGTATTTTCCGCTTAGGCAATCTCTTCATCGGGCTTCCTTCGCGCCAAAAGAACGGAAAGTAGCCGGTTACAGATTGCCTCGCAGCAGCACGTCACCGGGGTGGGCGCATACCCCGGAATCGGTGGGCGCATCAAATCGGAACAGGTGGGCGCATCACCCCGGAATACGCACCAGCGCATGTTGCTTGCCATTGCAGGGGTCAGTCTGGGCCATTTCCGCGCTGATTTTCTTTTTGCTTCCGGATGACATCGACGGGGCCCACGAACGCTATCTGGGGCTGCTGGCCTTTGCCTTCATTGCCGTTTTGTTCAAGCTCTTCATCACCCGCGGTCGGAAGGTGGACACAAAAACCTGACGATAGGTGATGCACTGACGGATGCGTATATCGAAGAAATCCAACACCTCATGCCGTCGCTGCGCCCTTGAATTTTTACAGCTTCGAGATGGTGCTCGGCAGCACCACGCGAAGCTGCCGAGACTTTGGTTTTCAGAGCATAGCAAGCAGTTTGCGCGCAGCTTCTTCGGAAGAGGCTGGATTTTGTCCTGTCACCAACTTGCCATCTGTCACCACGAAGGACGCCCAATCGGCACCCTTTTCATATGTGCCGCCGTTGGATTTCAGCATATCCTCGACCAAGAAGGGAACGACATCGGTCAGACCAGCAGCTTCTTCTTCAGTATTGGTGAAGCCGGTTACAGTCTTGCCCGATACGAGCGGCTTTCCATCCGCTCCTTTGGTATGTTTGAAGACCGCGGGTGCATGGCAGACCGCCGCGATCGGGCGGTCACTGGAGGCGAAGGCTTCGATCAGCTGGATGCTGTCAGCATCCTCGGACAGATCCCAAAGCGGACCATGGCCCCCGGGATAGAAAATCGCATCGAAATCATCGGCGGCTACCTTTGAAAGTCGGACAGTATCTGACAATTTGCTTTGAGCTGCCGTGTCGTTTTTAAAGCGATTTGTCGCTTCGGTTTGCGCATCGTCGGCGTCGCTCGTTGGGTCCAGTGGCGGCTGGCCGCCCTCTGGTGAAGCGATCGTGATTTCGGCCCCCGCGTCTTTGAAGACGTAATATGGGGCAGCGAACTCTTCGAGCCAAAAACCGGTTTTCTTGCCAGTGTCGCCAAGTTGGTCGTGCGATGTAAGCACCATGAGAAGTTTCATAGGGGTATTGCCTTTGAAAGTGTGATTTCATTGGGAAGCCAGTTTCCCGATTGGGCTGTTGACTGCTTCCATCTCAGCAGAAAACCAAGGCAGCCGTTCTTTGTTCCGGGTGCTCCTACCTTTGTGAATGGCGCTCGGTGAGCACCGTCCACGGTCTCCTTGTTGGGAAGCAAGTAAAAGGCAAACGCCCGAAAGTCCGTTTTGTTGCCGTTATGCGTCTGCAACGGCGCAACTGGATCGCAGATTTTAGGTCGGCAAAGCGAACAAGATCCGAAGTTTCGACAATGATCTCAGGCAAATGCTGCATGCCGAGTTGGAGGCTTGGGTCTGGAGCCTTTTGCAGGAAGGGGGATCGCAACAAAATTGCTACCCTCGTTCGAGCGTCGAGCCAAGCCTCAGACTTTGAGGGAATGGGTGCGCGTGTCACGACCATTCATGACGCATAAGGTTCCGAGTTCCGCACGATTGCGGTTGCCTGGCTTGATGTCAACATCCTGTCCGACAAAGCCGTCTGCTCGCTGCACGTGATGAAGCTCGGCACGACGAGATCATGATAACTGAACGCCATCTCCTTTACGTTGTCGCAACACGAGCGCAAGATTACCTTTGGATGTCAGGCGTTGAGCCAATCTCCAAATTTTTCACCGATTTTGCAGCTATAGAGTCATATTAAAATATGCAGAAACTTCTTCTCAATTGCAGGTTTTCTTTTCATAGTTTTCGTTCACGGCCATGTTTTTTGGATCAAACTGACCTAAAAATACAGGGCACCAGCACCGGTTCATCGGGCTCCTTGCCTGTTGCGATCAGTTCAAAGATTTCGTCAAGCATTGCATCAACATCCTGTTGGATCATGCCGACATTTCCCGGAAGGAATTTTCCAAAAGGATCCCAGTCGAAGCATCCGAATAGTATCTGTTGGGATTGGGAAGGATTTTGGTCCTGATACCAGCGCATCGCCCCTTCAAGGGAGATCGTCGAGTTGATGAAAAGGCCCGCAGGTCCTTCGATCCCGGACGAAATCAAAGCATCTTCAGCTTTCTCGGCGGAATAGCCACGCGCAAGAACATTGATATCTTTTGGTTCAATTCCACGCAGCGTTTGCGCATCGATGAAACCTCGCAATCGTTCTGCTGTGTTGTGGTCGGTCAGTCGCCCTCCGACGAAGGTCAATGGACCGATCCAGCCAAGGTCCTGTTCACATCGGTCCAGCAAAACTTTCGTAAGGTCTTTTGCCGCGGTGTAGTTGTCCGAAATCACGGAGGCTGCGGCCGAGCCAGGCAGGTCAAGATTAATCGACCTTACGCCGGCAGCTTTGCAGATTCCTGTTATGCGGTCCGGGTCCGTCGCTCCGGTCGCGATCAGAGTTTCGACCTGGTATGAGATGAGTTCCTTTGCGGCCTCGACCTCGAGATCGGGATCACGCTGCGTGCAAGTCACAACGGGGAACAAGCCCTTTGAGCGCGCCAGCGCCTCGAAGTGTTCTGCGATCGCTCCGAAATACCGATTGTCGTATTTAGGGATGATCATGCCGATGATGTTCGATTTCGCCTGCCTGAGAGCCCGTGCCTGGATGTTCGTCGCGTATCCCTGTTCCTTGGCGATCCGGGTAACGTGATTCGCGAGTTTTTCGCTGATGCGACGCTTTTTCCATGTGCCGTTGAGAATTGAGCTTACCGCGCTGGGTGAAGTTTCGGCGAGCCTGGCGACGTCGTAAATCGTTGGTCTCTTTGAAATTTCGTCGCTTTCGCCTGCCACTGTCTTCGCCTCGGTGATGATCCATTCATGAAAACCTTGACAGGAAAAAATCCCGCTGACAACAATTGCACAATCGATTGAGCAATGTTGCGCAATCGATGCTGCTTTTGAAAGCGTAGTGTCCGGGGAGGAGCGGCACGTGTTGTTCAAGGCCCTCGTCGCGTCAAATGGGGCGATCATTGGGCTGGTAAAACCGAACCTGCGGCAAATTTCAAAGCATCAACTTTGTGGAGGATAAACGAATGACCAAGACATCTCTGTTAACCGTGGCGTCTGCGCTGACGCTCTGTATCACCGCTTCCCCGATCTTTGCGCAGAACGCAGCGACCGTGGCTTTCCTGATGCCCGATCAGGCCTCGACCCGCTACGAAGAACACGACTGGCCGGGTTTTCAATCCGCAATGGGCGAGCTTTGCCCTGACTGCACTTTGATTTACCAAAACGGCAATGCCGATGTGGCCCTGCAGCAGCAGCAATTCAACTCGGTTATCGCGCAGGGGGCTTCGATCATCGTTCTTGATCCCGTCGACTCTTCGGCTGCCGCCGCGCTTGTGCAGATCGCCCAATCGCAAGATGTGAAGGTTATCGCCTACGATCGACCGATCCCCGATGTCCCAGCTGATTACTACGTCTCCTTCGACAATGAAGGCATTGGGTATGCCATCGCACAGTCGCTGGTCGAACACCTTCAGGCCGAGGGCGTTGCGGACGGCTCAGGTGTGCTGCAGATCAACGGATCGCCGACGGACGCGGCGGCGGGACTTATCCGTGACGGTATCGATCGTGCGCTCGACAACTCGCCCTACGAAACGCTCTCGGAATTCGATACTCCTGACTGGGCACCGCCGCGTGCGCAGGAATGGGCCGCCGGCCAGATCACGCGGTTTGGAGACGAGATCACAGGGATCGTGGCAGCGAATGACGGCACGGCGGGTGGAGCTATCGCCGCGCTGAAGGCCGCAGGTGTCACGCCGATCCCGCCGGTTACCGGCAATGACGCGACCTTGGCAGCTCTGCAGCGGATTATTGCAGGCGACCAATACAACACGATTTCCAAACCTTCGGAAATCGTGGCCGCCGCATCGGCAGAGGTCGCTGTAGCCTTCATGCGGGGCGAAACGCCCGAAGCGAAGACAATGCTTTACGATACACCGTCCGAGTTGTTCGTGCCTGCTGTTGTGACGCGTGAGAACATCAAGGCTGAGATCTTCGATGCCGGTATCCAGAACGTCGAAGATGTCTGCACTGAGGCCTATGTCGATGCCTGCCGCGATCTCGGTCTCATGGATTGAATGAAGACGGCGTGGCACCAGCAAGGCGGTGCCACGCCACCGAACCGCGACACCGGGAGGAGCGCAGACCATGAACCATACCAATCCAAGCCGCGATCACGGAGAGCTCATTCTTCAACTCCGCGGTATTTCCAAGCAATTCGGTGCAGTCACGGCGCTTGAGGATATCGAACTTGATGTTCATGCCGGCGAAGTGGTGGCGCTTGTCGGTGACAATGGTGCGGGTAAATCCACGCTGGTCAAGACCCTGGCCGGCGTGCACCAGCCGACCTCAGGCACGATCGAGTATCTTGGCCAGACAGTGACCCTCGACAGTCCGGGAAGGGCGCTGGAACTGGGAATTGCCACCGTCTTTCAGGACCTTTCGCTGTGCGAGAACCTTGACGTGGTGGCGAACCTTTTTCTGGGGCACGAGATAAGAGCTTGGCGGCTTGACGAGGTGCAGATGGAAGTCCGCGCCTGGAAATTGCTACAGGAACTTGCGGCCCGCATACCCTCGGTGCGTGAACCGATAGCATCGCTCTCGGGAGGGCAGCGTCAGACGGTCGCCATTGCACGCTCGCTCCTGCTCGACCCGCAGATCATCATGCTGGACGAGCCGACCGCAGCGCTTGGCGTCGCGCAGACCGCCGAAGTGCTGAACCTGATCGAGCGTATCCGTGATCGGGGTCACGGCGTTATCCTGATCTCGCACAACATGGAAGACGTCCGCGCTGTTGCTGACAGGATCGTGGTTCTGCGTCTTGGTCGAAACAACGGTGTCTACACGCCTGAAAGCACGCACGAAGAGCTCGTCTCTGCAATAACCGGTGCAAACGAGAACTCAGTCTCGCGCCGCGCTGCCCGCAAACTCGAAACGACAGGGGAATAATATGACCCAACCGAATGAAACCCCGAAAGTCGCACAGTTGGACCGCGCCGACACGCGCCTGCGCCATGACGAAGGCATCTTGGGAGAAATCCGCGCTTTTATTGATCGCGTGCGCTCCGGCGATCTGGGCATGCTGCCGGTGATCGTGGGTCTGCTGCTGATTTCAATTGTCTTCAGCGTGCTGAATCCAGTTTTCCTCGCACCCAACAACCTCGTCAATCTGCTGTTTGATGCGGCCGCCGTCGGCTTCATATCGCTGGGCGTGGTCTGCGTGCTTCTGTTGGGTGAGATCGACCTGTCGATCGGCTCAATGAGCGGCCTCGCCTCGGCTTTGATCGGTGTGCTATGGGTCAATTCTGGCATGCCTCTGCCAGTTGCGATCGCCGGCGCGTTGTTGGCCGGGGCCTTGACGGGGTTCATTTACGGTAGCCTGCGCAACCGTTTTGAGATGCCGAGCTTCGTGGCTACTCTGGCAGGTTTGCTTACGCTTTTGGGGGTTCAACTTTACATTCTTGGGCCGACGGGATCGATCAATCTGCCCTTTACTTCGGAGCTGGTGCGGTTCGGCCAGATCATGATTATTCCGGCTTGGCTGTCCTACGCTCTGGCGGTGCTGCCAGGCGCATTGATTATCCTGGGTGGGATCAGGACGATCGGTCAACGCCGCGCTGCGAACCTGTCCTCAGGCGGGCTGACTATTGTGCTGATCAAATCCTCGATCCTCACAGCGACCTTGCTGTTCATCGTCTTTTACCTTGAACAGGGGCGCGGTGTGCCATGGATGTTTGGTGTCTTCGTCCTGTTCGTAGTGATCCTGAATTATGCACTGACGCGCACACAATGGGGCCGGTCCATGTTTGCCGTCGGAGGGAACGCCGAGGCGGCGCGCCGCGCGGGTATCAACGTGCGTCAGATACGCCTCTCCGCCTTCGTCCTGTGTTCAACCTTCGCAGCGCTTGGTGGCGTATTCTCCGCCTCGCGGCTCGCCTCTGCCAGCCAGCAGGCGGGCACGGGTGACGTAAACCTCAACGCGATCGCGGCTGCAGTAATCGGCGGCACGTCGCTTTTTGGCGGGCGTGGCTCCGCTTGGTCAGCTCTTATGGGCGTTCTTGTCATCCAGGCGATCTCGAACGGGCTGACATTGCTGAACCTCAGTTCGTCGCTGCGCTACATGATTACCGGAGCCGTGCTTGCCATCGCCGTCATCATCGACTCGCTCGCCCGGCGTTCGCGGGCCAGCCACGGTCGTGCCTGAGCAGAAAAAAGAAGGGACACATCATGCCACAATCACTTGAAGGCAAGGCTGCTGCGATCACCGGTGCTGCGTCCGGTATCGGTCTGGAATGCGCCCGGGCGCTGCTGGAACAGGGCGCGAAGGTTGTTCTGATCGACCGCGCCGAGGACCGGCTGAATGCCCTGTGTGACGAATTGGGGGAGCATGCGCATCCGCTGGTGCTCGACCTGTTCAATGGAGAAGCGGTGTCTGACATGATAACCGAGATTGAGGCGCTGGTCGGACCACTCGACATCTTTCATGCCAATGCAGGGGCCTATGTCGGCGGTGCCGCCGCCGACGGGGATCCGGATGTCTGGGACAAGGTGTTGAATCTGAACGTCAACGCGGCTTTTCGCTGCGTGCGTGCCGTTCTGCCGGGAATGATCGCCCGTAAATCGGGCGATGTGATCTTCACCAGCTCCGTTGCCGGGGTCACCCCGGTCGTGTGGGAGCCGATCTACACCGCATCCAAATACGCGGTGCAGGCTTTCGTGCATGCGACGCGACGGCAGGTCAGCGAGCACGGTATCCGTATGGGTGCCATTCTGCCCGGACCGGTGGTCACCGCGCTTCTTGATGACTGGCCCAAAGCCAAGATGGAGGAGGCGCTGGCCAACGGATCGCTCATGCAACCCCGCGAGGTGGCCGAGGCCATCGTCTTCATGCTGATGCGACCACCAGGCGTGGTGATCCGTGATCTGGTGATCCTGCCCAACAGTGTCGATCTGTGATCGCTGGAACGACTGAGGAGGAACGGTATGACCGCCAAGCGTGAACAGGCAGAGGGCTATTTGATCGGTATCGACGTGGGAACGGGCAGCGCCCGTGCCGGGGTATTTACCACCTCTGGGCAAATGCTGGGAACCGACAAGAGTGACATAGCGATTTATCGCGAGGGCGGTGTGATTGTGGAGCAGTCGAGTGCGGACATCTGGCGAGCGGTCAAACGCGCGGTGCGTGGCGCGATGGCTGCTTCTGGTGTGGCTCCGACGACGGTTCTGGGCATCGGGTTTGACGCAACCTGTTCGCTGGTTGTCCTCGGCGAAGGTGGCGCCCCACTGCCCGTCGGGGACCCGGCCACGCCCGAGCGCAATATCATGGTCTGGATGGATCATCGTGCGGTCGATCAGGCCGAACGTATCAACGCTCAGGGTCACTGGGTGCTGGACTATGTTGGTGGTAGCATATCACCCGAAATGGAAACGCCAAAGCTGCTTTGGCTCAAGGAGAACCGCCCGGATGTCTTCGCGCAGGCTTGGCAATTCATGGATCTGACGGATTTTCTGACATGGCGCGCAACCGGCGATCTGGCGAGGTCCGTCTGCACGGTGACCTGCAAGTGGACCTACATCGCCCATGAACGCGCTTGGGACCGCAGCTATTTTGAGCAGGTGGGGCTGGGGGGCCTGGCAGACAACGATTTTGAGCGGATCGGCAGCACTGTCGTCGATCCTGGGTCTGCATTGGGAGACGGGCTGAGCAAGCAGGCGGCCGAGGACTTCGGGCTCCCTGAGGGGATCCCTGTCGCTGCTGGCCTGATTGACGCCCATGCAGGTGGGATCGGCTCTGTCGGTGCACAGGGTGGCGGCGGGCCGGAGGCAAATCTTGCGTATGTCTTTGGCACCTCGTCTTGCACAATGACCACGACGCGAGAACCGGTCTTCGTGCCGGGAGTCTGGGGACCGTATTATTCCGCCATGGTTCCAGGTGTCTGGCTGAACGAGGGTGGGCAGTCGGCAGCCGGCGCAGCCATCGACCAACTGCTCGATTTTCATCCGTCAACGGCCGCAGCTCAGGCAGAGGCCACAGCCGAGGACAAATCTGTTCCTGCGTGGCTGGCGCAGAGAGCGGAGCACAAGTTGGACGCTGAAACCGATATTGCACAGCTGGCGGGAGGGATTCATGTCGTGCCGGAGTTTCTGGGTAACCGCGCACCCCATGCCGACCCGCAAACCCGCGCTGTCATCGCCGGACTCGGGATGGAACGGGATCTCGATAGTCTCGTCGCGCTCTACATCGCCGGATTGTGTGGCATAGGCTACGGTCTCCGGCAGATCATCCAGGCACAGACCAAAGCTGGAGCGACGGTTCAACGGATCGTGCTCAGCGGCGGGGCAGGGCGAAGCGATCTCGTCCGGCAGCTCTTGGCAGATGCGACGGGGGTCGAGATCGCCGTGCCAGCCGCCGAAGAGCCGGTGCTTCTGGGGTCAGCGATACTCGGTAGCGTAGCCGCCGGGGTTTACCCGAACATTCAAACGGCCATGGAGAAGATGTCTACGTTTTCCAGAACCTACGCGCCCAATGAGGGGAAGCCACAGGAGCACCATTCCGCGCGGTTCCAGATTTTCGAGCAACTGCAATCCGTCGCCCGACAGGCTGTCAGGTTCTGACTGGGTTATCCGCCAAACAAGAAACTATGTCCGTAATCGCCCTTGAAGAATCGAATAGCTGCACATGCTTGAGTGCAATCTCTGAAAGAAACCTCTGAAACTGGTAAGTCTGTTCAGCCAAACTCGTAAACCTTTCTCGGTAAAAGACTTTCATCAATCCCCAAGCAGGTTGGGAAGAAGTTTTATGATTTCATACAGGGGTGCGAGCGGACGTTCGTCGCGACGGTAGGTCCGTTCGTTCACGTCGATCGGGTTGTGGCCCATAATATCACGCCGATCTTCGGCCGAGACCAATTTCGTAATACCGTCAGAGCTCCGCGATTCTGCGAAGGCTTCATTTACGTAATGTCGAAGGCTGTGCAAACTGTACTTTTCAGGGTTGCCCTTCAGGCTACGAACAAGACACTCACGCCAAACGTGGTCCAGCCCATCGCCGAATTTATCATTGTAAGGTGGCGGAGGGGTGTGCTGATCAAGACACGTTTCTCGAATCTTTGCAGGAATAGCTGCTGGGAAAAGGACAATTTCCTTTTTCGACGCGGATGCAGCAACGAAATCAAGAAATCCTTGGCTGATAAGTTCAGGATGGAGAGGAATTCTTCGCTTGCAATGAGGTTTTTTGAGGCCCCGCAGAAAGTTTGGACGAATATAGAAATGGTTTATACCATCTTCTTCCAAAACGTCACTGACGAGCAACCCTGCAATTTCACTTCGTCTCGCACCTGTATGTGCCAAAATTAAGTTGATCCAGAAGTGATGGTCCTTGATTACCATGTCGCCAGATGTGTGCCGCCGACTACGACTTTTGCTTCCGGTCCAAAGTGGGTGTGCAAAAACTTGACGAATATCGTAACTCCCAAGCACCCCCTCGGTAGAGGGTTATTGTCAGTTTTGGTGTGAGTCGAATTTGCCATTGGGCGCGTGCTTTTTTCGTTCTGGTCTGAATTCCGTGGCGCCGGGTCGATTTCTCTGAA
>Ga0307969_1001308_pt1 | contig 12471 bp, 9 predicted proteins | sample OrgLakmetagen710_FD_201841 | JGI IMG/M metagenome (GOLD analysis project Ga0307969, IMG submission 201841) | Saline water microbial communities from Organic Lake, Antarctica - #710 | ecosystem: Environmental > Aquatic > Non-marine Saline and Alkaline > Saline | place: Antarctica: Organic Lake... | reverse complement strand
TAAAGGAGTAGGATTTGCCTTTATAAGAAAAGGAACCGGTCTAAAGCCTATTATTTTAGGTGGTTCACAAGAAAGAGGGATTAGAGCAGGAACAGAAAGTGTTCACAACATTGTCGGTATGGATCTCGCTTTGAAAATGGCTTATGATCATCTAGAAGAAGATCGTGCCTATGTTCTAGATCTTAAAAATTATTTCAAAGACCAACTAGAAGTTCATGTGCCAGGAGTCAAATTCAACGGGAATTGCAGTGATCAGGATAACAGTACTTACACGCTATTAAACGTATGTCTACCATGTCCAGCAGATAAAGCTGCGATGCTTTTATTCACCATGGACTTGAAGGGTATTGCTTGTTCTAGAGGGAGTGCATGCCAAAGCGGCGCTCAAAAAGGTTCTCATGTACTGACTAGTGTTCTTTCAGAAGAAGATTTAAACAAGCCTAGTTTGCGTTTTAGCTTTTCAATTTACAATACAAAAGAAGAACTGGACTATGTAGTAGAGGTGTTGAAGGAATACCTGCAAGGGATGGCATCATAAAGGACCAAATTCCAAATCTAAAAATTACTGGCAATACAAGTATGGTATAGTTTATAGATATTATACTCCTAAACCTCATAGGTTTTTAAAACCTGTGAGGTTGGCTAAAACCTGTCTTTTTTATTGTTTAAAAATCAATTTAACTGATTTCTATAACGTAAACATACAAGGGAAATACCAATAGGTAAAGGGTGTTTACAGTAGAGTAAAAATCCATGATTAATCAACCTTTCCCCTTTAATTGGGAAAAGGTTTCTCTTTAGTTTATAATTCATTTTCACTTCGATTTCACTCAGCACATCGCCTTTGAAATAAAGGGAAATTCTTTTTTAACGAGATCATAATTGCTCTTTTCTCATTTTTCAACTTCGCTTTGTCATTCCAGAAAATTTGGCTAAAAAATGTCCGTGCAAGTGAAAGAAGCGCTTCCCAACTTTGTCTGGAATCCATCAAGGAATCTTAATGTAATATAGCATCGGAAAACTCTTTTGGTTGCTCTCTCGGCTTAGCTGAGATTGACGCCAACCTGTTTTTCACTTGGATTTCACTCAGCACATCGCCTTTGAAATAAAGGGAAATTCTTTTTTAACGAGATCATAACTGCTCTTTTCTCATTTTTCAACACCGCTTTGTCATTCCAGAAAATTTGGCTAAAAAATGCCAGTGCAAGAGAAAGAAGCGCTTCCCAACTTTGTCTGTAATCCATTAAGGAGTCTTAAGGTAATATAGCATCGTAAAACTCTTTTGGTCGCTCTCTCGGCTTAGCTGAGATCGTCGTCAACCTGTTTTTCACTTCGATTTCACTCAGCACATCGCCTTTGAAATAAAGGGAAATTCTTTTTTAACGAGATCATAATTGCTCTTTTCTCATTTTTCAACTCCGCTTTGTCATTCCAGAAAATTTGGCTAAAAAATGTCCGTGCAAGAGAAAGAAGCGCTTCCCAAATTTGTCTGGAATCCATGCACCACCGTATTTTTTTAATAAGTGATCAAAAACGACTTTATTATAGGCGATTATTATTTTATACTCTGGCGTACTACAACCAAAATCATAAATTGACAAGCTGTATTTTTTTCAAAATCCTCGTCGGAGTGCATCATTACAGGAGCAATCCCAACTGATAATAGTCGTTTTATTTTATTTTCTGCTATGTCTCTGATGGCGATTTCTTGAGCTTTCTCCGCATCATCTATGAATACTAAATAAACTTCTCCGCTAGAAACTTCCAAAGGAATTAATTCTACTTTTGGATTTGATTGTCCAAAATAAATAAAAACAGGCAAAAATAAGAACAGAAATATATATACTTTTTTCCTCTTTTTTTAAAATCTTAGCCTCATCCCTCATCCCTCATCCCTCATCACTCATGCTACAACTTAGCAATCAGCCTTAAATTAAATACTCTAGGAGTCAGTCTTACAGGAACGGCATATTGTGCACTAGTAGCTACATCTCTAACCCAAAGATTAGAAATATTGTTTTCATAATCAAAAATATTAAAGATTTGAGCACCTATAGAAAGCTCGTCAAAGTTTTGTAACCAGCTGCCTTCTTTGGCTTTTTTCTTATCGTCTACAAGTACAAATTGAACACCTAGATCTGCTCTAAAATAGTCTTTTAAACGGAATTGGAAGTCATAAGGATCTGCATAGCTAGGGGATCCACCGGGTAGCCCAGAGCTATAAACCATATTAATATAAGCCTTAAGATTAGGGATGTTAGGTACATAATCTTGAAATAAGAAAGCTATTTTAAGTCGTTGATCTGTTGGTCTGGCTATAAAACCACGACCATCCAGATTTTCCTCTGTTTTTAAATAGCCTAAGGAGATCCAACTTTCCGTTCCTTTCACAAATTCTCCTGCAAGACGTACGTCAAGTCCGTATGCATAAGCAGTTGCATCGTTATTTGCTCGGTAACGGATCCTTACATTTTCTAAGGTATAGGTGTTGACATCAGTGAGGTTCTTGTAATAAGCTTCACTAGTCAATTTAAAAGGTCTTTTTTCTCCGTCTGCTGCAGTCCAATCAAAACTCCAATCGTTACCTAGAACAAAATGAACGGATTTCTGCGCTTTTACATCAGGGTTCACAACTCCTTGTTGATCACGTAATTCTCTATATAAGGGTGGTTGATAATACCAACCTGTAGAGAATCTAAAAAGCATGTTGGTGTCTGTCCAGTAAGGCTTTATGGCTACTTGTCCTCGAGGAGAGAAAACAGTTTGTGTCGTACTCGTAATATCGCTTCCACTTACATTCCATGTGTGAGAGCGTACGCCAGCATTCCAGTAAACTTCATGATCTCCTAAATAGCCACGACTGCTGTATTGAGCAAACGCCTGTAGTCGGGTTACTTGTACATCATTATCAGCGCTTACGGACTCAAAAGCATCTAGCGGAGCTACATAAGAAAAATACGGCTGGTCATTTGCTGGAACCGATGGTGGTCGGATATTAAAACCAGCACTGTCAATTACGGTGTATTCTCGCAATCGATCTCTCATATCTTCAGAATTGAACTTCAATCCCCAATCCAGCTGGTCATTGTCTTTTTTACCACTATCAAGTTCTAATGTTCCTTTGTGTTCTAGACTCACGATAAGCGCGTCCAGATCATTACGCCCGTGATCCAATTCACTACCTATGGCACGAGTAAAATCTACTTCTCCTAGATTATCGCCACCTATATTTGTATTGGGTCGCCCGATGCGATAGCGTCCTAAAATATCAAAATGTTCCTGCTCTTGCGTGTGATAAACGCTGGTTATAAAACGTAAATTCAATAGTTTATTTACATCATAACTGGCTTTCATTGCTCCAAAATAAGTCTCGTATTGATCGTTTTCTCTTCCGTCATAATTGATAATCAAGGCTTGTGCATCATCTACAGTCCCAAAATTAGTTTGTGAGGTAAGTGGTTCAAATTCGTAACTATTGATGGCAATGTTTCCTAAAAAGCTCAGCTCAAATTTTGGGCTCACTTGATAAGTTAAATAGGTTTGTGCGTCTATAAAAACGGGTCTAGTGATGGCATCTGTTTCTCTAGAATTCACAAATAAACTGTTGTTTCTATATCGCAATCCCAGTATTCCGGTGGCCGCTTTCGCGAAAGCGGTACCTTCTACAAAAGCATTCACACCTAAAAAGCTAGCGTCTATTCCTGCTCCAAATTCAGTAGGACGGCGGTAATCAATGTCAAGAACAGAACTCAACTTGTCACCGTATTTAGATTGAAAACCACCTGCACTAAAATCTACATTGCGCACTAAATCAGCATTTACAATGCTCAATCCTTCTTGCTGGCCGCTGCGTATTAAAAACGGTCGGTATACTTCGATTTCATTGATGTACACTAGGTTTTCATCAAAATTTCCACCTCTTACGGCATATTGTGTGCTCAATTCATTGTTAGAGGAGACCCCTGGAAGTGACTTTAATAGATTCTCTACTCCAGGTTGTACACCGGGAATGGCTCTTACTATCCTGGGATCTACATTGGTAATTCCAGCAAATTCTTTGGTTCTGGTATTTTTAATAGTTACCGTACCCATTTGTTCAATAGCGGTATTTAGTACCGGATTAAATTCAAACGGGGCCTTGCCATCCAATTCAAAATTTTGAGTAGCAGACTTAAAAGAAATTGAGGTAAATACAATGCTGATCTTCTGATTTGCAGGTACAATGAGTCTGTAAAAACCGGTCTTGTCGCTTGCAGTTCCTATATTAGTTCCTAAAATATTTACATTAACATCTGCGATGGGTTTGTTGTTTTCATCCAGTATGATGCCTTGGATGATGGCATTTTGAGAGTACATAAAGCAAGTCGCGAGTAATGCAATAAATAGTAAGAAATTCTTCAAATTGTCGGTTTAGCTTTTACGATAAAATGTAGCTTCAAATGTAGTGCTATTTCCTACATTATCAGTAACGATAACTTTGAGCTCATTTTCTGTATCAGTAACGACGCCATCTTCAAAATCGTGTGTGAGCACTCCAGTTTTATAATCGTATTCCATTAAAATAAACTTTCCATTAACCGTCGCTCGATAACCATCTACGCCAGTATCGGTATCACCAATTTTTAATCTTAGTGTTTTATTATTAGTAACCCATTGCTTGTCTTTAAAGTTGACTGGTTGGACGGTAGGTGGTACATCATCTTTACTTATCGCATAGGTTCCAAGAGTTCTGGTAGCGGCACTTAATATATTTCCTCTTCTTTTTGTATGGACATGATAAACCGCACCCCAGTCGGTTACTCTACCTATGTAGTACTGTTTGATATTATCATTTTCTTTAGCACTGATGTCATAGCTAATGATCATGTTCTTGTGAAGAGGAACAATGTCGCTGTGAACCTTTAGGGTATCTGCATTTTGTGAAATGTCTAAAAGAACATTTTCGTACAAAGCCCCTTTGGGTATCATTAAAGAAAAAGGACCTTTTTGTTCGTTGTAAGTAATGTTGTGATGTACAAAAGTGAGCTGCCCGTTAGTAGGAGATATAAGAGCGCCAGGCCCAGCATCATTTTTAATACTCATATTAATTTCTACGGCGTTCTTTTTATAGTCCTCTATGGCAATGCGGTAGGCATGAGTAGTTCCTGCATCAAAGAGTTGTAAGACACCTTTGTTCACATCATTTTGATACAAACTAAGCGGGCTTCCTTCAGGAATATACAATCTAGCGATGCGACTTTTAGTATTTTTAAAATGCTCGTAATCGATCATTTGATTGATGTATCTGGACTCGTTAAAGGCATATCGATCAAAGGTCATTTCAAAATTTTGGGTACCGTTTAAATGAGTTACTATATGAAAAGTTCCGTTTTGGTTATTTGCTCCATTTTGTTGATCGCTGGTGTTGACGCCTATTCCGATCTCTCCATAAGCGCTAAAAGGTGCTACTTTGAATTTGCCTCCTTTTAAAGGAATCAACCTTAACAGTTGGGCTTCATGTTTCCCATTTATAGTAGAAGTCTCCTTTAAAGGGTAAGCTTTGATTTGTTTTACAAGGGGTCTTTTTGTGTCTGGAATCTCTATTCCGAACAGCAATGGATTAATTGGTCTTTCTGCACTATCTCTAATTTCAAAATGCAGGTGTGGTCCACCGCTACCGCCAGAGTTACCACTATAAGCAACTTGTTCCCCTTGGTCAACTCTCAATTCGAGATCTTTAGGGAATAACTGGATGCTGTAAGACTCGTTTTGGTATTGCTTTTTCTTTACATAGTTTTCTATGCGAGGCGAGAATTTTTCAAGATGTGCATAAACGCTGGTGTATCCATTAGGATGCGTTATGTAGAGCGCTTTTCCATATCCATAACGTTCAATTTTAATACGACTCACATAACCAGAAGCGGTCGCAAGTACCTTTGCACCGGTGCGTTGATTTGTTTTGATATCGAGGCCACTGTGAAAATGATTGGATCTTAGTTCACCAAAAGTGCCACTAAGTTTCAGGTCCAGATCAAGCGGATTCACAAAATAATCTTGAGGAAGATCGTTGATGGTTTGGCTTTCGCCAAAGCGAGATGCACATAAAAATACAGCTAGAAAGCAAAAAAAGGGTCTAATCATGAGTTAAAGGTATAAGGAGATAATCGATTAACGTAAAGCTTTTCAAACTTTGTTCCATTATTATTTGATTTGTCCGAAGGTAATCCTAGATTTGTATCTACAGCATTAATTAGTTAGTATGCCTACATTATCTTCTCAAATTACTGGAATAGAGCTAAAGATCAAGTCTTTAATATCAGAAAATACTAGGTTAAAGGCTCAAATGAGTGATAAGGAACAACGTGTTTATGAACTTGAAAAGGAAAATAACGCGCTTGTCAATTCGTTTAAGGAAAGTGAAGATAAAAATGTAGCGCTTAAAACGGCAAATGCTATGCTGGGTAGTGATGAATATAAAACAAAAACAAAGCTCAAAATAAATGCATTGATTAGAGAGATCGATCAATGTATTGCACAATTGACATAACAGTGGCAGATAAACTCAAAATAAAAATTTCAATAGCTGATAGGGTTTATCCATTAACTATAGATCCTTCTCGGGAAGAAGGTTTGCGCAAAGCAGCAAAAGGTATAGAAGTTATGATCAAGCAACTGGAACAAAGCTATGCGGTGAGGGATAAACAAGATCTTCTCGCTATGTGCGCGTTACAGTTTGCAGCAAAATCTGAGCAAATTACCATAGATGATAGTGCCGATGTGGAACAGGCCAAAGAACAATTAAATGTTCTTAACCTGTTGCTCGATAGGCAGTTGTCATAGTCGTTCTTTAAAAACAAACAGTTACTACCTGCACTTGTTTACATTTTTTGGTGAACTCAACACGTATTTCTTTAAAAAAGGTGAGTCGTGGTTGTAAAAGCAAGCCGGACCTATGCGCCGGATCCTTGATCAGCCAGTTAACCTTATACTTTATATAAGGAGTTCATTCAAAACCCAAACTTGTGCAGGTTTTTTTATATACAAAAACCAATGACAGAAACAATTATATACGCCGCAGTGGCGATGGTAGTAGGTCTAGCAATAGGCTTCTTTATAGCAAAATCAATAGTTGAAAAAGGGAAGGCATCGAGCCTTATCGCAACAGCAAAAAAAGACGCAGAGTCTATTCTTAAAGACGCAGAGACTAAAGGAGAAAAAATTTCAAGCGAAAAACTTTTTAGAGGTAAAGAGAAATTCCTGGAATTGAAGTCTAAACATGAAAAAGAAATCATGTCTAGAGAACAAAAAATGAAAGATGCTGAGAAGCGCACAAAAGATAAAGAGTCTACCGTTTCTAATGAACTTTCTAAAAATAAAAAGTTAAACCAGTCGCTGGAAAGCAAGCTTCAAGATGTAGAAGGAAAGCGAGAATCTGTTTACAAGCGCCTGGAAGAGGTAGATAAGATGCACGAATCTCAAATCAAACAGCTGGAAGTCATCAGCGGTATGTCTGGAGAAGATGCAAAAATGCAGTTGGTCGAGTCTTTAAAAGACAAAGCAAAGACAGAGGCGATGGGTATCGTACAGACCACCATCGAAGAAGCAAAACTAACGGCTCAACAGGAAGCTCGTAAAATAATAATCAATACCATTCAACGTATAGGGACAGAAGAAGCAGTAGAAAACTGTGTATCTGTTTTTAACTTAGAAAGCGATGATGTAAAAGGACGTATCATAGGTCGTGAAGGACGTAATATACGTGCGATAGAGGCAGCAACTGGTGTAGAAATCATTGTAGATGATACTCCAGATGCCATTATTCTTTCTTGTTTTGATTCGGTACGTAGAGAGGTAGCTCGTTTATCACTTCATAAATTAGTAACTGACGGTCGTATCCATCCAGCACGTATTGAAGAAGTAGTTGCAAAAACCAGAAAGCAAATCGATGAAGAAATTGCTGATGTAGGAAAACGCACAGTAATCGACTTGGGAATTCACGGATTACATCCAGAATTGATCAAGATGGTAGGACGTATGAAATACCGTTCTTCTTACGGTCAAAACTTATTACAACACAGTAGGGAAGTAGCAAAACTGTGTGGAACCATGGCAGCAGAGCTAGGTTTAAACGCAAAACTTGCCAAAAGAGCTGGATTGTTACACGATATAGGAAAAGTACCAGAAACAGAAGACGAAACTCCTCACGCTATTCTAGGTATGAAACTAGCAGAAAAGCATGGTGAAAAGCCAGAAGTTTGTAACGCCATAGGAGCTCACCACGACGAGATCGAGATGACTTCTTTACTATCTCCTATCGTTCAGGTTTGTGATGCCATAAGTGGTGCACGTCCAGGAGCAAGAAGACAAGTGTTGGATTCTTACATCCAAAGATTAAAAGACCTAGAAGACATCGCCTTTGGATTTAAAGGTGTTGAAAAAGCTTATGCGATTCAAGCCGGTCGTGAATTAAGAGTGATGGTAGAAAGTGAAAAGATCAACGACGATCGTGCTGCACAACTATCTTTTGAAATATCACAAAAGATCCAAACTGATATGACTTATCCAGGTCAGGTGAAAGTGACGGTAATTAGAGAAACTAGAGCGGTGAATATCGCTAAGTAGAATCTTAATTAATTTTTTAAAAGCTCCAAAACGATTCTGTTTTGGAGCTTTTTTTGTGATAAATGACTTACGAAAACTCAATTCAAAAAATTTAAGTTGTTGAATTGTTCTTGTGATAAATTCACTGAACAAGAAAGTTTCCTTATTTAAATTTGTTCTAGGGCATTAGTTTCTGCAGGGTTCTTAAGTTTCTTGTAAGCTGAAGGAGTGATTGTTTCAAATTTTTTAAATGCTCTATTAAAGGCAGATTTTGAGTGAAAGCCTACTTGCTCGCCTATTGATTCAATGGTATACTTCCCAGATGTCTCAGACCGTAATAAGGTTTTTGCTTTTTCAATACGGTAAAAGTTAATAAAGGTGGGGAAAGTTTGCTCAAATACTGAGTTTAGGATAAGTGAGATGTATTTGTTATTGGAATTAATAGACTTTGAGAATTCAGTTAAATTAAGAGATTTAGAAATGTAAGGCTCCTCTTGCATTTTAAGTAGTATTTTTTCTTTAAGTGTAGAAATATTTTCTTCGGATAAAGTAAATTCTTCATCAATTCCATTGTTAATCATTTCAATACTATCTTGTTCTTGTTCTTGTTTTAGTGGTTCGGTTTCTTCAAAATAAACTTTAACCTGATTATTTCCCCGATAGCATATGTAAAAGAAATAGGAAACTAAAAATATACCTAGTAACTGGTAGAGGATGAAAGATTCTGAAAATAGTTGTGTCAAAGTGAGCATTATGATGAAAAGACAATATCCTATTATATATTCAAACATCCATTTCAGTCCTACTTCTTCTTCATAAGAATACATATTAGAAACACTTTTTTTATGTTCTAAAAATGAGGATATAGTTTTGAATATGTAGTAACAATTAAGAATAGGAAAGATGAAAAGAAGTGCGATAAAATTAGAATAATTCATAACGTCCACGCACACTTGAAACATAAACGTAGTTTCGGAATTACTAAGTTTTAAATAGGAAAATGAAAAGATATCAATGATCAGTAAAACGATAGGTAAATAGTAATGTTTCGTAATACTAGAAGTTGTTAATTGATCATCAAACTTTTCTGATAATGATATAGCGTACAAGAAAAAGGTTTGAGGCATTGCTATGATAGCTACATAAAAAAGTAAAGAAAAGATATCTACGATGCTATTACCTTCTGTTTCCGGATAAGATATCACAAGATACATTGCATTGATTATCAGAAAAAATAAAAAATAAAATAATCCTAAAAAGTAGGAGGACTGTCTCAGTGCATCCACTTTTCTTGCCTTAAAAACGAAATAAGTAGAAAATGCAAACGCGGTAAAGATGATGACAAAGAAAGTCAATTCCTTTAACATAAGTTATAAATTAGGGTTGTTGTTATCAGATAGCCACAAATATCATAATTAAAATTAAAGAAAATGTATCGATTCTGTGAAACGATACATGTTAAAGTTTGAATGTTAGGGCAAAACATTCTAAAACTACTACTTTCAAATTCCGATAACTTAAAGACTAAGAATATGAAATTTTATCCGTCCCTCGCAATGCTACTCTTCCTATCCTTTCTACTCTTCCTATCCTTTAATGTAAATGGACAAGTAGGGATAGGTACAGATGATCCTGACCAAAGCTCTTTGTTAGATATATTTTCTACAACTTCTGGTTTGTTAATTCCTAGGATGCCCCAAAATGACAGAAATAATATTACAAATCCTGCTGCTGGATTATTAATTTATCAAACAGACAACACGCCAGGTTTTTATTATTTTAATGGAAGTTGGTTACCGTTACAAGACGGCGGAAGCGATACAGATTGGGTAATATCTGGTAATGATATGTATAATGGCAATACAGGTAATATAGGAATAGGAAACACCGCTCCAGATACAAAATTACATATTACAGGTACTACGGTTATAGGAAGTGCAGGTGACTCTGTAACCTTATTTTCTAACGATTTTTCTTCAGGTGGTGTTACCTATAATGCAAATATTGGAAATTCATGTACAACAGGAGATAGTATTTGGAATGTTAATACAACTGAACCATTGGGTGTTGATTGTTCTGGATGTATTGGTAATTTTGCAACGATTGAATATTCCACATCATGTGTTCAAAACATGACACTTATAGAAGGAAGCTTTATGCCAACGACCACGACTGTTGAGATAAGTTTCGATTATGGTTATGATGACTATGATTTAGATGATAGTTTTACAGCAACACTATATAATGAGACTACCTCAAGTGTAGCTGCTACTTTGTTTACTTTAACAGTAGATGCAGACAATGCGAATTACACTGGATCTCATGTTGTCGTAATTGGAGAAACTTACTCTATTCGTTTTCAATATATAGGTGATAATGATTGGGGAGCTGCATTAGATAATCTATTAGTTCAAGAAACAGGTACACCTACGACAGCATCCTACGTTTTTAAATTAGAAGACGGCCAGCAACAAGACGGTTATGTGCTTACCAGTGATGCAAACGGTAATGCGACTTGGTCTCCTGGTGGTGGTGGAAGTGGTGGCTTAGGTACTGATGATCAACAAATTGATGTTTTTTCTATTTCTGGCTCTACACTTAGATTATCCTTAGAAAATGATGGACAAGCAACTCAAACCGTTGATTTATCAACCTTAAGCAGCGGTAGTACTACGTATGAAAATGGGATTACAGAAACATCAAATACGGTGCGTTTAGGAGGTACGCTTATTCAAAATACAACACTAGATTTACTTAATAGAAATTTAACTTTTACCAGTGGTACTGGTGACATATTCTTTAACGGTCCCAGTAGAGATGTTATGGAGACTAATCTCGATGAAAACTATGTAAATTTTGGAGGTGGCGGTGCTTTTCCAGATGGAGATGATGGAACTACTTTTACTGATACTGGAGGCACCAGTTTCACTAAAGATTTTGTTGTTGGATTTCATAAAACTGACTTTGGAGGTGCTTCTACTGGATCTGGCGGTACTTCTATTGCTATGGGATCCATAGAATATTTTGTAGATGGTACAAATGAACTCTTTTTTGAAGGTTCAGGATTTAGTCCTATGGAAAATGTAACTGGTACTTTTGGAAATACCTTAGGAAAATCTAACCGGCGTTGGGGTGTGGTATATGCCTCAAACGGTGTACTCACAACATCTGACATCAATTTAAAAAAGGATGTAAAACCTTTAACATACGGACTAGATAAGATACTAAATACGGAGACTATTATTTACAAATGGAAAGATCAGTCCATAGGTAATACTCAAATACCTGATGGATTTCAAGAATTTAAACTCGGCTTTTCTGCACAGCAATTGTTAACAGTGTTACCAGAGGTTGTTCAAACTCACAGTTGGGTAGCAGCAGATGAAAAAGGAAATTATAAGCGAATAGAAAATGAAAAACTAGCAGTAAACTATAGCGATATAATACCTGTAGTTGTAAATGCCATTCAAGAGCAACAATTACAAATAGAGGAGCTCAAAAATATCGTTCAGGTTCTTCAAGAACAAAATAAAAGGTTTCAAGAGCTAATCAATAAAAAGTAAGGATAATTGCAGGGTTTAAAGAGATTATAATTGTCGAGAAAAACTGAATCTATTGAAATGATGAGTCCATTGTCTATTCAACTTTGGGCTTTTAAATTTTAACTATTCTTCTTTGATTCCCTAATGTTTTATTTGGGAAGGTGAGTATTAGAATTCAGCTTCCTTCAATCAGGAAAATGTAATTAGCAATCATAACTATGGAAAAAAAAATATTCAATTCAATTAGTTTGAATTAAATATTTTTAAAATTAGCTATTTCAATAGAAATCAGCAATTTAATTGTTCATCATAAATATTATCATAGCCTTTTTCTGGTACTTCAAAAAAC
>Ga0307969_1001244_pt1 | contig 12904 bp, 12 predicted proteins | sample OrgLakmetagen710_FD_201841 | JGI IMG/M metagenome (GOLD analysis project Ga0307969, IMG submission 201841) | Saline water microbial communities from Organic Lake, Antarctica - #710 | ecosystem: Environmental > Aquatic > Non-marine Saline and Alkaline > Saline | place: Antarctica: Organic Lake... | reverse complement strand
GTATCCTTCATTTCGTCGTCCTCTCCGCTTCGTGGCTATCAGACCACCATCTTGGCACATTGCGATGCCGTCTGGGGAGGGCGGCAACCACCCCATCTCTGGAGGATCGGACACGTTGTTGAGCTGTATCAAACGCGTGGACACTGTAGGTGTGCAGTTTGTGTGTAAAGCAGATTGAAAGTCCGCAAAGCGGGCCAAAGCAGCCGTACGCGGAGACGCCGCGAATTGGCGCTTTGTCCGCAAAGCCGCCGTTGGAGGAGGGAAGTTCGCATCGAAATGGCCGTTGATTTACGACGCAAGTACACGGTTCCGAACCCAAGGTAACGCATTGGTCGCACCGGGCATATCTACGCCCCTGTATTTCGGGACGAGAAGGGGCCTGCGCAGCAACAGCGTCAAAGACCGAAAAATCGCCTCCGTTGCGCCGCTTTCAGGCCCATCTTTGCACAGCGGCCGCCGTATCCGCCGGGTTGGTGTTGAACGCAATGCGCGTCTGCGGCGCATGTTCGTGAACCACATTGACCAGCGTCTCGAACACAAGAAAATGCTCATCGACCTTGCGAACACCGGCGCCAATCAGGATGACGTCAAAGGACTCCCTACCGAGCAGTTCCGTGATATCAGCCGTAGCGGTCTTGGCGCTGTAGAGAAAACACCATCGGGCGTCATACCCCATGTCGCGCAATGTCGCCTCGTCTGCCAGCAAGGCGGATTCCAGTTTTTCCGCCGTAAGCCCCGGAAATTTGGAATAGTCCACAGCTGAATGATGCCAGCCGACCAACAATACTTTTTTCGACATGTTCGCTTTCCTCGCTTTCGGTTCCGTTTCCAATGTCACTTGATTGTGCCGCTTTTGCGCAGCGCGCCTTGCGCAATCGGATCGCGCTCCATCATCTCGAACAGGCGAGGGATATTGTCATAGTCCCTCCATGGCTTTGGCAATTTGTCGGTCCATCTGGCCATGACGTAGGCATAGCAATCGGCGACGGTCCGGTGGTTGCGGTAGACATGACCGTCGGCACTCACAAGCCCATCGAGATGGGTCATCACGCGGTCGATACGCGCATAGGACGCGGCGCGCACTTGGTCGGTAGCGTCGGACGACGGATCGGCAGTAAAGCGCTGCGGGCCGAAATAGGGCCAGAAGGCGGGATGAAAATCCCCAGTCAGAAACGCCATCGTCTCGGCAAATTCGAAACGGCCCTGCGTGTCGTCCACTGGGCCCAGCCTTGCGGCAGGGTATTGCTCCGCGATATGGCCAAGGATCGCGTCCGCCTGCGTCATCGCACGGTTGCCGCCGATATCCAGCGCCGGCACCATGCCAAGCGGATTGACCCTGCGATAATCCTCGGAGGACAGATCGGCCTTCACGGGTTCAAAGTCCGCCTCTGCCCAGTCGAGCGCAATCCAGCAGGCCATCGCGCAAGTGCCCGGCCAATAATACAGTTTCGTCATCGGCAACTCCGTTCTCAACATGAAATATATTTATTTCAACATCTTTGTATGCTATTCATGCATGATAATGAAATGAAGATTGAGCATCGGCCATGCACAGGATTGATCTAAAAAAACTCGACCTCAATCTGCTGGTTGTCTTCGACATGCTGATGCATGAACGCAGCGTGTCGCGCGCCGCTGATCGGCTTGGGCTGACACAGCCCGCCATCAGTCATGCCTTGGCGCGGCTGCGGGCTCAGATCGGCGATCCGCTGCTGGTCAGGATGGGCGGACGCATGGAGCCCACACCATTTGCGATCAACCTCGATGAAAGTATGCGCCCCCATTTGGCAGGTCTGGCGCGGGCATTCGAGTCGAAGGAGACCTTCGATCCGGCTACGTCTCGCAGGGTCTTTCGCATTGTTTTGCCAGATTTTGCCATCCACTGGGTGGCTGACCTTTTGCAGGGTATCGGCAGTGAGGCCCCGCATGTCGAGATACAGTGGTCTGTGCCGACAAACGCAAGCCTGCTTGCCGTGGCAGAAGGTCAGATTGATCTCGCACTGATGCCGCACAAAGCCCGAAAGATTGAGGGAGTCAGCAGCCACCCGATCTGTGAGCTTCCCTGGGGCTGCTATATGCGGCGGGGGCATCCTGCACTTGCGCGCTGGGATCGCGCGGCTTGGAGTGCCTGGCCGCATTTGCAGGTCAGTGTTTGTGACGTGACCCGCAATCCAGTTGCCGAGGCCGCAGCCGCCAGCAACATAGACCGTCGGATCGGAGCCAGCGTCCCAAGTTTCGGCCTTGTGGCGCCGCTGCTTGAGAAGACCGATATGATCGCCACTATGCCGACTTTGGCCCTTGAACGAACCTGCGAGGCGTTCTCCCTTCAGAGCGTGGACTGCCCACTTCCGATACCGACTATGGCGATGGCCTTATTTTGGAGCACACGCTTGGGCGAGGATGAAAGTGGCCAGTGGCTTCGCCAGATATTCGAGGCAGCCATCACAAGTGAACAAGCTACATATTGGTCTGGCACAGGATTGCGCATGGCGACTGTTTGAGGTCTTCATCGCCATATCTACGCAATCTGCGCGTGGCAGAGTCCTACCTTTTGTTGGACCTTCTCGCTCACCGCAGTTACGGTCTGGCCTCCACCTGAGGTTGTGATCGCTGTCATAACGAAGCGCCGATGACGGCTATTGGAGCAGTTGCAGCGAATGCTAACTTCGTCCGCGCTGCTGACTTTGGCCTGGCAGACCATCCGGCGCGACGCCATCGATGACCGGTTTGGGGAAGCTGCACCGCAGCATCGGATGGCATTGCCAATGACCGGTAAGGGCCGAACCTGCTGATTTGGACGCATATACATTATGATCAAAGCCAGCCTGCTGCTCTGAGGTCGGGACGAAACGAGCGGCCAACGGGCACACGTCGGTCATCAGTCAGTCTCAGAAACGTGCGCTGCCCTTCTCGTTCGATGCCTGATACGGTATCTTCGGCCACCCACCATGAACGATGGACGCGTCGGCCGAGACCGTCCAATTCGCGTGCGGCGTCCTCCATCCGGCATAGAATCATTTCCGACCCGCCCGAATGGTGCACCTTGAGGTAGTGGTCCTGCATCTCGAGACAGAGGAGCCGCCCGCCAAGTGGCGCGGACAGGCGCGCCGCGAAGAGCGACAGGCCGTCCCCGCCCGGTTGCCGATTCTCCGTTTCTGACGGAGCTGCCCCGGAAGAGTCGTCCTCGGGCGGTGCGGAATCCGGTTTGGCCGCAATCCTCTCCTGCATATCCTCCCATGTGTAGACCGGCAGGGCGATGGCGGCGAGCAGTAGCAGCACCCGCCCGAACAGGACCGCGACGTTGTCGGGCCAGCCGATGCCCGAGAGGCCGTTGGCCAGTGCAACGACCCCAGTCGCCGGCACGGCGGCGAGACAGGCGCCGACCAGCGGCACCGTGAGCCGCGGCACCGGCAACCCGTTGCCTGCCACGGCATCAAGCCGCCGCAGGACCGCATCGGCCAGCAGCCAGTTTACGGAGACGATCGCCAGCCAATAGGCCAGCCGCGGCGCGGCGGGCAGCAGGTCGAACGTGCCGAAGGGGCCGATGAGTCCCAGCACGAGGCCCATACCGATCGGCGGACCTAGTCGGGCTGACAGGCGGGTAAGTCGTTCACGCATCGTGAACGTATCCTAGCATGCCGTTTGCGCATTTCCCCAGCCGTTTCCGCAACTTTGGTGGCTTGTCTCGGGACGACGCAATTACCCCTGCCGCACCAAGAACACAGCGCATGTTCATTCGGAGGCATCGACCCATGACCCAGACAATCCTGTTCCTGCACATCATGGCCGGCGTCGTGGCGCTGGCCGCAGCCGGTGTCGCCATCGGCAGCGCCAAGGGCGGCAGACTGCACCGGCGGTCAGGTAATATCTACTCGCTCGCCATGCTTGTCGTCGGCCTCAGCGCGCTGGTGCTGGCGGTCGTCCATCCGAACCCGTTCCTCTTCGCCGTGGGGATCTTCAGCCTTTACCTTGTCTTTACCGGCTGGCGCGCGGCAATGATCCGCGACGGGCAGCCTCGGCGTCTTGATCATGCAGGCGGCGCGGTGATGGCGTTGGCCGGGATCGGAATGCTGGGCTGGGGCGCGCAGGGCTTGCTGGCGGGCGACGACGCGCAGCCGGTGATCCTCGTGGTCTTCGGTTCTATCGGCCTGACCTTGGCGCTGTCGGACTGGCGCGACTGGGCGCGCGGGCCGGTCACCGGCAAGGCGCGCATCGCGCGACATCTGAGCCGGATGCTGGGTGGCACCATCGCTACGATCACTGCCGCGGGCGTCGTCAACCTCGGCTTTCTGCCGGACCTCGCGGTCTGGCTCGGGCCCACCGCGCTGATCACACCGCTCATCTTCTGGTGGACTGCCCGCGTCATGCGCGGCGCCGTCCGCGCCTGACTTATCCCAAGGAGCCACGGTCAAGTTCGCATGTTGCGTGTCGCCTTGAATACCGTGCAGCGTTTGCTAACCTCAAACTTGCCTATCGGGAGAGCCTTTTCGGGATTCGCCACATGCTTGATCTGCTCACATACGATGTGTTCACCGAGACGCCATTTTTGGGGAACCCGCTTGCAATAGTGCCGTATGCAAAGGACCTTACAGGGGATCAGATGCAGACTCTGGCACAGGAGCTCAATCTCTCAGAGACGATCTTTCTAATGCCGCCCGTTGATCCGGGACACACAGCGAGAGTGCGCATTTTTTATCCGAAAGCGGAGATACCTTTCGCCGGTCACCCCACCATAGGTTGTGCCATTCATCTTTCTGGCCTGATCGACGCTGAAGCTGATGCGACGGTTGAAATGACGTTGGAAGAAGAGGCGGGACTGGTTCCCGTCCGTGTGCAAAGGGCAAAAGGCCGGGTGACTGCGGAATTTGGGGCGCCACTCCTTCCCGTGCGCGACCGCGTCATGGCAGACAAGGCACTGACAGCAGACGCCCTTGGACTTAACGCCCGCGACATCGGCAACGCGACCGTGGCGATGCCCGAGGTGTGGCAGGCCGGGCCGTCCTACCTGCTTATTCCCGTTGCGTCGGTCGACGCGCTTGGGCGAGCACGGCCGACCGGAAGCGATTGGGACAGGCTGACCGAGCGCGCGGGCACGATCAGTGCATGGCTGTTCGCTTCAGACGAAACGAATGGCTTCCGTGCCCGGATGTTCTCACCCGCGGGTGGAACGCCAGAAGATCCCGCAACCGGATCAGCTGTGGTGACTTTCGCCGGGCTTCTGGCCTGTCATGGCTACTGCACACGCGCTGAAACACGTATCCGGGTCCTGCAAGGCGTTGAAATGGGCCGCCGGTCAGAGATTCAGGCGCGGATCGTGTTGAAGAATGGGGAACTTTCGACGGTCCGGATTGGCGGCTCCGCTGTCCCGATCTCTTCAGGCAAGATAAAAATTCCGTGACAGAGGTCGCCAGCTCCCCAGCGCCTGTTTGCTTGCGGATGCCGGTTTGCTAAGCTGAGAAACATGCGTTCGCGGGCAACGACAGTTAGGACCGCACAGCCGAAACGATCAGCCCCAAGCTCCTTTAGAAGAGAACACAAGACACTGTCGGCGGACTCGACATTGACCAATGTCAGTGAGCCGACCGTCGCTGTCGCAGCGAGGAGGTCCGCCAAGGCCGAGGGGTCGCTGGCGGCTATCTGATGCACGAGACCGCCTGCACCGACGATCGCGCCGCCTTTTTCATGCAGAAAGCACGTCAGCGGTGAGCCGGAGATGGTTTCCGTAGCGTTCTGCCAGGTCGGCTTCCAAGTCGAATTCGTCTGAATGGCATTGGCAACGGTCCCGAAATCCGACCGTTCGCATGTGGAAGGATCGGGAGATGGATGATCAAGCCGATAACAGTCGAGCTTTCTGGTCACCTCAAAACCCAGCTTCCGATAGAGACGCTCAGCGCCTTCGTTTCCCTCAATGACCTCAAGCCAAAAGCTCTCGCTTCCGGTATTCTCCGCCGCACGTATCGCCGCCATGCCCAAACGAGACGCCAATCCCCGGCCTCGGTGGCCAATCCGGGTTCCGCTGCCTATCAGATACCGTTGGTTGTTCCGCGTCGCCACTTTCCAAAACCCGATAACTTCACCATCGTCGACGGCTACGAAGGACGCCGCGGGGTCAAAACCTCTCGAGCGCAGCGCCGCCTTGAACGTGTCTGCATCTGGTTGCAACGGAACGACATAATCAGAAAACGCGGCGAGCATGGCGCAATGCAGAGCACCCAGATCAACGCCGGATTCTGGAAAGGAAACAATGCGTGTCATCTTCGTGTTTTCCTAAATCAACGGGTGGGCCTGTCGACAAGTCCCGATCCTAGTTGGACAGACACAGCTTGTTGCCATCAAGGTCTCTCACATAGGCTGAGAATTTCGGCCCACGCTGACCCGGTGCGCCCTCGCAGGTGCCGCCCAATTCAAGGGCCAGGCCGTGCATCCTTTCAACGTCTTCCTTTGCTCCGACAGAAAAGCCAACCATCGTGCCGTTCCCGTTGGTTGCCGGCGCCTTAACGAAGGGTGTCGCGATTGCGAAGGCAAAGTCCTCGCCGAGCCAGTAGGTCATGCGGTCCGACGGTGACATGGTCTGAAGACCCGCGCCGGCGAAAAGTCCGTCGTAGAAGGCCTTCGATGCGTGCATGTCGTTCGTCCCAAGGACGAAGTAATTCATTTTCATGGTTGTCTCTCCGATTGAATTGGTGGTTCATCTGACGGCGTGCCGCGCGCTTACACTACGACGACATTGCCGCGCTTGTGACCCGTCTCCATATGGCGGTGCGCCTCGATCAGGTCGCCCAATGGGTAGACCCGGTCGATGACGGGCTCCAGCTTGCCGTCCTCGACCATCTCGACGAGAGTGGCGAGCATCGGGCGCAGCACGCCCGGCTTGAGCATGCCGGTAGCCGAAAAGCGCGCCTTGCGCGTGCCCAGGGTCGCGGTGCGCAACATCGCACCCAGCAGGCCGAAGCCCAGCACCGGACAGACGTAGCGGCCGGAGCGGGTCAGGCTTCCCTTGGCCTCGGCGAAGGACAAGACGCCAATCGTGTCAAAGATCACGTCATACCGCTCGGCCTGTTGGGTGAAATCCTCGCGGCTGTAGTCGATGACCCGGCCGGCCCCGAGTGCGGCCACCATGTCGGCGTTGCGGGCGCTGCAGGTGCCGGTGACCTCGGCGCCCATCGCGGCGGCGATCTGCACCGCCGCGCTGCCCAGGCTGCCCGAGGCGCCGAGGATCAGGACCTTCTGCCCCGCGCGCAGTTCAGCCACCTCGCGCAAGAAGTTTAGCGAGGTCAGCGGCCCATCGCACATGACGGCGGCGTCTTCATGCGAAAGTGCCGCAGGCTTCTTCATCAACACGCCGGACTCATCGAGGCAGATGTGGCTGGCATTTGCCCCGAACTTCAGGCCCGCCTCACCGAAGACCACGTCGCCCACGGCAAACCGGCTAACACGGTCACCCACGGCGATCACCTCGCCCGAGAGCCCGGTACCCGACAGGTTTTGACGCGGGCGGCGCAGGCCGAGGAATAGCCGTGCAAAGCGGGGCTGCCCGGCCCGCATCATGCCATCGGCGCGCGTCACGGCCGAGGCGCGGATACGGATCAGGATCTCGGTGGGACCAGGTGTCGGAATGGGCCGGGTCACCGGGTTCAGCACCTCGGGGGTGCCATAGTGATTGATGCTCCATGCAGAGAGTGTTGCGGTCATGGTGGACTCCTTTTGGTTCGGTTGCCCTGTCTCTACCGGACCGAATTCCATCCGAATATTGCAGTTTATGCACCGCTGTGGTTCATAATCACTCCGCATGGTGGATTGGAAATCTCTTCCGGCCTTTCTGGCCGTTGCGCGGGCGGGATCGCTGCGCGGGGCCGCCGAGCAACTCGACGGCACCCACGCCACCGTGCGCCGACAAGTCGAGGGGCTCGAGGCGCAACTGGGTGTGCAGCTGTTCCGGCGCAGTGCGGGCGGGCTGGAACTGTCGGCGGCGGGCCGCAAGCTGCTGCCGCAGGCACTCGAGGCCGAAGCGTCCTTGCGGCAGGGATTCAACGCCGTTCGCGGGCTCGATAGCGAGGCGGCGGGTCGCATCCGTCTGTCGGCCGATCCGATGACCGCGCATTTTCTGCTGGCGCCGGTTCTGGGCGAGTTCCTGTCGCTCTATCCCGACATCCACATCGACATGAACCTGTCCTACGCCATCGACTCGATCGAAAAGCTTGAGGCCGACGTCTCGATCCGCCATGTGCGCGACCTCACCGGTGATGCCGTGGGGCGCAAGCTGTTTCCGCTGTCGATCGGTGTATTAGCCTCGCGTAGCTATATCGACAGGCATCTGTACGATGCCGGGCCGCGCGGCGAGGGGCTGACCTGGCTCGGTTACGGTGAGGTGCCGGAATTGCAGGCGATGATCGCCGCCTCGCCGTTTCCGCGTGCTGCGGTGCGCCATGCCATCCCGGATCCTGCGATGCATATGCATCTCGCCCGGGCCGGAGCGGGCATGACGTTCCTTGCCGCATGGGTGCAGAGCGTCTTTCCCGAACTTCAACGGATGCCAGGAACCGAGCTAGACCAAAGCCGCTCGACTTGGGTGCTGATGCATGGGGATCTGCGCCGGGTGCAGCGGGTCAGGCTTTTCGTCGATTTCCTCTACGAGAGCCTGCTCGAGCGGCGCGCGGACTTCATCGGATGATTGTCAATCCGGCCTTGAGGCGTATTCGGGCGAGAGCATGGCACCTCCAGTACCGCTAGATGTAAAGTCTTGACTGGGTGCCTAATGTGCGCCGTGTCATACAAATGATTTCAATGCCTTAGACTGGAGAAGGTTGGATTTGAGGCCCACCCCCTCCGCCACCTACACTTACCGAAACCGATTATGGGTCCTTACGGTCCCCTTTTTTCTTTTGGTTTCAAAGGGGTTTAGTTGAGGCGACCGTCCTTCGGAGACTGGGAAAATGCCCAAAATCGGTCTCTGAACGCCATTTGTCTCTAACCGACCGCCCTAGTGTTCTGAAAGGACGCTTTCAAAAAATATCGCAATTTCAGTGCTTTGGTGTTTTTGGCCGAGTGCCCTTTTCGAAAGAGCGACCGATACCGCAATTCAATACGAATCCGAAGGACGGGTAGTAGGACGGTCGATTTTGGCGGGGAGGCGCCTCACGGCACCGTGGCATTGCATCCGTAGCATTTGGCTAAAGCGGTCAGTCACCGTTATAGCTCGACCGGCAGTTATTGGCAGAAAGCGTAGTTTGCAAAGTCGCGAGCCGAAGTCGCTGTTTTCGCCGTGCCCGGCGGCCCAAGGACCCTGACCATGCCATTGGGTGCTGCGATGCGGCTTCTCCAGAGCGGACCTGTGTATGACAGTGCCACAGACAGCCTTCTTGCATTCTTGCTACGCGGCATGTGAATGACTTAGTGCCAACCCACAAGCCGCTCGTGGCACAACTCCAGCATCTGTTCGGCCTTGGCCATCATCTCCGCTTCAAGGTTCGGCACATTCGGCACGATGATCTGATCGAGCCCGGCGGCAAACCTCTTGATAAGCTCATCTATAGCGGCATTGGCAGCACGTGCTGGTATTCCGGTGGTGGCGGCGAGGCGTAGGAAGTCGGCGCGGCGCAACCGGTCATCCTTGCCATCCAGCTTGAGCGCCATGCGATCATGCTCCAGCCTCGGAAATACGCGAGTTGTCACCGCATCATAGAGCGGGGCCATCCTCACGCTCTCAAACGTGTCTGCTCCCGGCGCGGCTATCTTAAGCAAGGCGAGATTTTTAAGATGCATGTCACCATCGGCAATGAGCCAAGCAAACAGCGCGCGCCTCAATATGACCGTCAGGTCTTCCTCGGGTGCGGTGGAAAGTGGACGCACGGCGCGCGCGATCCGCTCGATCGTGCTGTCATATTTAGCTTCCGGGGGCAAATCAAGAACAGAGCAGATGTCTTCGAGCGCAATGCGGCGGTGATCATCGGCATCTCTACGAATATCAAAGCGTTCCACAATCAACGCCGGCGGCATACCGTCCGGCATGCCTATTAATGCGATGGCTGGGGTTTCAAGGCCGGCAGCCTGCCCCAAGGTCATCGACAAATACTCGATAATCGGCAGGGCCTGAAATCCGCTTGTGCCAGCAGGTTTTAGTATATGCGTGAAGGGCTCTATCGTGCTGGGAACAAGGCGTCCCTTTTGGTCTAGAAACATCGGAGCCTTGATCTGCACGCCTGACAGGCGCGGTGTCTGCGAGTTTGCAAACAAGCGCGCCAGATTTTCTTCAAAACTGTTCTCAATATCTCCGCGCGTCGGCCCCTCATAGCGCCCGATAAACACGCCTTCGGTGCTGAATTCACTTAGGCGTGTTGAAAGACGATCTGTCGGCAGCGCTGCAATTTCGGCAGGATCAGAGCTGATCGTGATGTTCGACATATAGCGCTTGCCGGAACGAAGCAGTGCGCGCTCATCACTCTCCTTGAGTACGCGCTCCAACCAGCCTTCGGGCAAGAGTGAGAGAATGAAGGCAGGCAGCTTGCCGGGCGTACGCTGCTGCACCAATGGTAGATTGAAGTTCTTTTCTGCTGCCCAACGCCATTCAAAGCCGTCATGACGTAGCTCACCGATCGGCTGGCTGTGCCATGCCACCGTAAAGCTGAGCGCGGCTTCATTTCGCGTTTCAATCAGAGACGGTGATTTCAGCAGGTAGCGCTCAGCTTGCTCACCCTCGCGATACCATTCATTCTCACGCGCAAGCGCCCAGAGCGCATCGGCAGCGTTTTTAGGGTCACCATATTCTTCGATCAAACGCGCTGCGAGTGAAGCGCGCATTTCTTCATTAATGGAGGCAGCATGTTCGCTGCGCAGACGAAAGGCTTCGAGACAACGTTGCCGTAGCGAAGAAACATCAACCCGGAACTCACCCAGCCCGTCCGCGATTAGCGCAGGTGCGGTCGAGGGGTGGGCTGGCGCGATATTCTGGATGATCTCCAGTGTCCTGATCCGTTTGCGCTGTGAACGCGGTCCACTAATGAACAATCGGCCATCCCGCGTTGGTGCGAGCAGTACGGCGCTGGCGGCGGACAGATAAGCCCGCGGATAGAGATAGTTGGCGATGCGTGCGGCGTGCCGCAGCACGATGGCATCGACATCCTCGGCGGCATCGGCATAGATACCTCGCATAAGCTGCACGATCCGGCCTGTTTCGGCCAGGTAGTGCGCGCGGTCGCTGTCCATATTCTCACCAATGAGATAGAGCATTTTCCGTCTTTCGCGTATTTCATATACGTGAAATTTGGAGTAATTCATATAATTTGTCAAGTTTTCCGTCTTTCGCGTATTTCATACACGCGAAAGACGGAAACTAAGATGGTGCTCAACCAGCCACGCTGAGCGTCAAAGCTATCGTGCAATTGATCACATTGATCATCATCATCACCGGCATGCCGACGACCATTGTCATGATCAGCAAAATGATGGCTGCGAAAGCGCCGATCACGACGATGATGATCGTGCTGATCGAGTTGCAGGCCGTACAGGTGTCTTCCGCTATGGCTGCGCCTGCCGTAGCACTTTCTCAAGCCATCTGTCCCGCACTCATTTTCACTGTGTGACCGTCCGCAATGAGGTGGCATCAGTCGCATGCCGCACCATCCCCCAGTGGCCGTTTTAGAGAAGGCCGTGTGTCGGGATCTCGGGCCGTGCAGAGCTGATTGTGCTGTTCAGGCACCGAGGGCGGCAGCGCCAAACACCACCCCAGACTGTTCACCCCATGGCAGGGTCGCGCACTCTGTGATCTGCATCAGTGTCACGGCAGTGACTTCGCGCCTGTAAATCAACCGCTTGAGCACCTCTGGTGCAAGATAGGCCAGCCTGAGCTGCCGACTTACGTGGCGCTCAGCAAGGTTCACGGCGATCGCGAGATCACGAACTGTGCTGAATTCGCCAGCCTCCATGCGCCGCCGCCAGGCCCACGCGCGGCCTATGGCGCGCAGGACATGCGGGTCTTGGGTCTGGTCTTCGCTCGGCAGGTACTCAGCGGGCGGCATAATTTTTGGCCGCCCATTTTTCTTGCGAAGTTTGAGGGGTACAAAGATCTGGATGGTGTCGGACGCGCCCATTATTCTGCGGCCTCAAGCCTGCATGGCACCATCAGGTCCCGCATCACACCGGCGATGCCGTCGGTGCGCATATCGATGACCAACCCCTCAGCAGTCACGGTCACGCGCCGCACGAGCAGTTGGATGATGCGCGTTTGTTCGGCTGGGAATAGCTGGGCCCAGAGATCAGAGAATCCCTGCAGGGCTTTGATGGCGTCGGTCTGCGCGATGTTGGCAATGTCATCGCGTTCAAGTGCCGCAATGACCTGTGCCGTGGTTTCCGGCGTGCGAAGGACGCGGCGGATCTCGGTGATGACAGCACCCTCTACCGTGTCCGCTGGCAGGCGTCGGGGGATGCCGTCATCGGGCGTCTCTCGGTTCTTCAGAAGATCCATCGACACGTAATACCGATATCGGCGGGTGCCCTTCTTGGTGCTGGAGGGCGTCATTGCTGCACCAGTTGCTGTAAAGATTAGGCCCTTCAAGAGTGCAGGTGTCTGCGTACGGGTGTTGTTCGCCCGCTTGCGTGGGCTTTCGCCGAAGATGTCGTGGACCTGCTCCCAAAGCCGGGCGTCGATGATGGGGTCATGCTCGCCGGGATAGGCTTGGCCTTTGTGCACAGCTTCGCCGCGGTACACGCGGTTGTTGAGCAACCGGTAGAGATAGCCCTTGTCGATCAACTTGCCCTTTTTGTTGAGGGTCCCTTCGCTGCGCAGTTCTCGCGCCAAAACAGTTGCCGAGCCAACCTCAACAAAGCGAGTGAAGATTTCACCAACCTTGGCGGCTTCCTCGGTGTTGATGACCAGTTTACGGTCGCGCACGTCATAACCGAGGGGTAC
>Ga0307969_1001183_pt1 | contig 13304 bp, 5 predicted proteins | sample OrgLakmetagen710_FD_201841 | JGI IMG/M metagenome (GOLD analysis project Ga0307969, IMG submission 201841) | Saline water microbial communities from Organic Lake, Antarctica - #710 | ecosystem: Environmental > Aquatic > Non-marine Saline and Alkaline > Saline | place: Antarctica: Organic Lake... | reverse complement strand
GGGTTGATTGATTCTTTAGGGGACAAGGAGACAGTACGAGAGTGGTTTGCGAATGAACTTGGTCTTTCGCCAGAGGAGGTAACGTTTTGCCAGTAAAATTATTTATGAATTTTAAGAAAAATGGGTTTATAGATTTTCTCTTTGGTGACTGGCTCTATATAAGGACAATAAAACGTGATTTTGATCAGGATGAGCTGGACGCAAGATGTTCTTACGCTTTTTACTTAATGACTGACTATGATGTTGGTTTTGATAATAGATTTCACCAAAAAATTAATGCCGTATTAACTGGAGAAAGAAACAGATCAGTCCCGGATTCGATCGATACAATCCAATTGATAGCAAAAGAAACGATAATACTATTTGTGGGCCTAACTAACATTCATGCGCTGGAATTTTCTAACGGAAAAGTCAGCAGGGCAGAGAAAACAACCAAAAACATAACCCGTCTTTTCAAAAATTATAAACCTGGATACGAAATAAGAGACACAGAATTCAAAGAATATTTAGAATGTTCTAATCTAGATGAGATAGGGTATATTTTTGTGAATAAAATATCTAACACCTTTAATATTGAAGACATAGAAACCACCCGTGAACTACGCAAGACTTTAGAACAGTTTGATCCGTTATTTGTGAAAGAAATAGGATCTATGTTTACAAAACAAAAAGATGCTCTTGTTTTAGAAATGACAAAGGAATTTTCACCTTGGTCTGGCATCCTGACCGTATTCACATTGCTCTTTGTTGTGCTTATTATAAATCTCATATTTTACTCACCTGATAAGGATCAGAATATCCTTGTCGAGGCATGTCGAGTTAATACATTTAAATGTTATACACTAAAGGCTGATTACATAGATGAATATTGCGAAAGTGAATACACGACCCGTGGCCAAACAGGGTCTTGTATAGATTCGTACATTAAGAAGATATACTTTAACAATGGTGGTTATCGAAGTTTTGAGAGAAGGGATTGTTCTGAGACAAGAAGCAGTGAATGGTTGTGTACTGACAACGATGGTGATGATTGGAACATCAAGAAAACTGAAGAGATTTAGAAGTAGACTTGGGACCAAATACTTAGTATCGGATGCTACAGAGATATATTTTATATACCTAGTATGGATTAAGTTTAGATTTGTTTGAAACAACAATTAGTCTTTTACTGCATCTTGATAATGCAACATATAAATTTTTTGAATCCTTGAAATTATCTGCATCAAGAACAATTACAGTATCAAACTCTAAACCCTTCGTTAGTAAAGTAGTGCCAATACATTTTCCATATAACTTACGGCCCATTTTTCGTATTGTATTCCTGTGGTTTTTCATGGCTTCTAAAACTGTACTGCCAGAAAAATGAGCGTTTTCTAATGAGATATATATTGAATGAAGCAAATCTTCTCTTGAACAATTAACACCTTCTAGATTTTTTACTTTGTATAGTAATTCTCTGGTTTTTATTTTCGAATGCACTGACTGCAAATCTTCGTGCAATTTCTTTATATTGGTAAGTTCTTTTTCTTTCCCTGGATGATTTTTTTTCTTAAATTTCTTAGTGTCCTTGTTGTACCAAGTAGGCAGGTTTGTAAAATTCTCTATAATAAAATCATGAAAAAGAATGTCAGATGTTTCAGTTAAAACATCAAAATGAGAAGCCCATCCATAAAAATCTTTATGATCAAGCGACTCTATCAATAACGGAATGTATTTGAAAGAAGTCACAAACTTTTGTCTGGGACCAATTTTGTTGGAGAAAGGATGTATCACTAAAACACTTTTTTCTTTAGTTAAAACTTCAATAATAAAATTATAGTGATCTGAGTATGTACCTTGTTTAAATTCGATTGACTGAAACTGTAGTAGGTCAACTTCTTTTTTCAATATAAGCCGTTCTCTAATTTTTAGAATATCATCACCTAATTTTGGACTACCTCCGTTAATCCATCGGTGAGGAGTGTCCAGTTTGTAGGCCTTGCTAAATCTATCCATATGGATTGGATCCTCAAGGTTTACGAGTGACTGTCCACCAAACCCGAAAATACCCTGCAAAGGATCTCCGAGTACATGGGTCGGCAATATATCCGCTAATGCCAGAATCAGAGCATGCTGTTGAGTTGTACAGTCTTGATACTCATCAACAAATAAACCAGTGTAGGAGTTTTGTATCACATCTTGAACCAATTTTGAACAAAATATTTCCTGCGCTCTTCTTACCAAAAAACCATAGAATGCAGACGGATCTGTAATATCAGGAATATCATTAGAGTTATGAAATGCAAAGACATATCGTTGAGCAAAGCTAGATATTGTTTCAACTCGGTAATCTTCTTTTCTGATAGAATTTTCTCTCAGCTTTTCTTTAATGGAGGCAACCCCAGCTTGTGTATGTGTCAATATAAGCTGTTTTCCGTTAGTGAATTTAAGACATTCACTAATAGCATAGGTCTTACCAAAACCTGCTGGTGCAATTAATACGTTCTCATTTTCTGAGACAAATGTTTCTGCATTAAATAATGGGTTCATATAGTTACGAATGAATTCAGTCCCGACATCATTTTTTCTAATCCAGAACCAATGACTATCTGATCTTTGTATTTAAAACAAATTTCACCTAAAGCTTCTCCATGATCTATTCTTTTAAACCATGACTTGTCGGTAATTTTTTTGGCACCACCAGCACCTCCTGTATCTTTTTTATATGTTGAAGCCTTGAAAAAAACTTCTCTATTTTCAGTGGTGTCGGAATTTGTCCAGTCTAGTCCCGTTGAAGCCTTGATATAAGTTTCAATATCTTGGTTTATATTTTTGTTGGAAATTACATATTTACAAAGTTCCACAATCCCATCCCAAGGGAGGTCTATTGAAATTTGTTTCTCAAGATTATTCCCAGATGTACATTCAACAATATCTATGCCAGAGGTTCGTAATTCTCCTTTTGTTGGATTCTGGATCTCAGCGTCTTTATCAGAGTCACATAGTACACAAACCTCTTTTCCTAAATTTATTTTTAAGTTTTTTGCTTTTCTGTTGAATCCATCACCTGACCCTAGAGTGTAAACTACTCCCGCCATGGACATTGATGAGTGACCCGATTCAACTCTATATTTATCAAGAGCTCTACAAAATCCGATTTCAGTTTTCCCTTCACAAACTATTACTTTATTTGCATAAAGCGCCTCAGGACATGATCTAAAGAGTGACTTAAACTTCTCTCCATCGTCTTGATTAAATTGTTTAATTTCTATGTCCCCATTAACATTATTTACAACAAAAATATTCTCCGGTTCCAGTTCCTCAATTACATGTTGAGAATGTGTCGTTAGAAACATCTGTTCGTCAGTGTTGCGGTACAAAGTTCTAACAAGATGTTTTACTCTGTCGGGTTCAAGGCCTTGCTCTATTTCATCTACCAATAAAATACCTTTCTGCGCAAGCTCGGTTTGTATAGCAATCGATAGTATTCGTTTTGACCCTTTACCGGCAAGTCGTAAAGGAATTGAATCGTTGTGCAGAGTCACTTTACTGTCCTTTATTGCAAGGTCCTTGATGTCTATACTAGTTCTTGCATTTTCAATATTTACGCCAAATTTTAATGCAGACTTTTTGACTGTGTCTATTACAGAATCTAAGTGTGGAAAACCAGTGTTATCTATACTTTCCTTCAGATTCCTGATCTCGTCCAGTAGTATAGAATTATCAGAATTAGTCCCATCTTGTTTCAGCAAAGATGACAGTGGCGACCCCTTGCTCCATGTGAAGTGTCTATCTAAATAGTCAGATAATAATGACATGTTAAAACTCGCTCTATCTGCAGCTTTTATTTCTACATCCTCTTGATGCTCTCTCTTGCTAGTTACATACCATTTGGGCTCTAGGTCACTGTCGACTTTGAAAAGTATAGTCAACACTTTCTCTTGACCATCTTTGATTTCATCACAAATCGTTTTTCCGTCTGCACTGAGACCCCGAATGTGTAATCCATATTTTGTATCTCGTAATAAAGAATCAGACACACCAGTCAGAGTAATCTCTATTTCGAGGGGCTTAGATGGATCTCCTTTAAAGAAATCGTTGTCGCTTAATTGCGGGTTCCAGCTAGCATGCAACGCATAGGATATGGCATCAAGTATGGTGGTTTTACCAGAATCACCACGTCCGACTAAACATATGAATTCAGATCGTCCGAAAGTGTGATCAAGTTGTTTTATTCCTCTAAAATTCTGTACCCTCAAGTTATAGATGTTTGCCATTCATTTATTTTACCAATTTTAACTATTTAAGTCTCAATACCTTATTGTCTGACACTATTTTGCTCTCCAAGCACCCCATCAGGTCACGCTTCTCCTCATTGCTTCCTTCCTTGAGTATGTACTTCGCATATGTCTTAAGGTCTATATCTTTATGTTTTTCTTTCTTGCCTGATATACCTAGTACACCCCGGTGGAACTTATTAAATCGTTTGAGTTCGTCTTCAAATTTAATCTGTACTGCCGTTGAATTAAAAGTAACTTTACTCATTAGTTTAATTAATTGAGTAGTTAGGTCTTCTTCTCGTATATAAGGGTTCTTGCAGTGACGGTCTTTTGATCTAGAGCACCCGTAGTAGATGTATTTAGCAGAAGTTCCGTCTTTAAGTTGTTTGTATTTTTCTTCAGCTGATATGCCTGATTCGCAAAGTCCACAAGTCATAAGCTTAGTAAAGGCGAATTCTTTGGATTGGCGGACGATATTGTCTCGCTTCAGTTGCTCCTGCACTTTGTCGAATAATTCTTTATCGACGATTGGTACGTGTTTACCTTGGTACCAGTTACCACTACCCTTGGGGTACTCAAACACCCCATAGTAGAACGTGTTCTGCAGAGTGCGATAGATGTTACTTAAGGCGAGGTTGTGGTTACCGACTGACTTGAAGTTCAACTCAAACTTTAGCCAGTGATATATTTTTCGCCCAGACCACTTCTCGTACGCCATCTTCTCAAACATTTGTTTCACTATGGGAGCTCGTTCAGCATCAAGAAGTACCTGACATTTCTTATCCATGTGCTTTTGATTCAAGTACCCAACTGGTGCAATACCAGGCCAAAGTCCCATCTCAACTCTGGTTCGTAATCCTCGCTTTACGTTTATACCTCGGTTATCGTTCTCAAGCTTTGCCTGAGATCCCAGAATCATCAGAAGGAACTTCTCATTAGGGTTATTAGAGAATGTTTGCCCGAAAGTACGTATTTCATTTAGTTTCCCTGCATCCATCAAATCGACAATCTTCCCGAGATCACCAGCGTTTCTGGAGATACGGTCGGGTGCCCAGGTGAGTATTCCGTTGTATTTTTCGTCGTGTAGCCCACTAATGATCTCGTTAAATACTGGCCTGCACCCAGTCTCTTTCGCTGAGTGACTTTCGCGTTTCATCGCTACAATTTCTAGCCCATCTCGTTCAGCTAACTGCAGCATCTCTTTTATCTGTGAATCAATCGATAGCACCTGCTTTTCCTCCGATTCAGAACTCTTTCGTGCATAAAGTACGTATTTAGTTTCAATCTTAGGAACTGCCTGTGTTCCAAAATTTTGCACCAGTGCGTTCGCTGTATTCTCCATACATACATTAATGACGCCGCGTCTCCTATAAGTCTAGCTCCACAAATGCTTATTAGTTAGCAAGCTCGCTTCGCAAGGTCTAAAAAGTAAGTTAAGGTACAAGGAATGTGTATTCCAGCCTATTATATAAGCGTATCAGGCCTATCTGTGCTATAAATAACCTATGAGCGTAGTATCTCAATATATTTCCGAAGTCCAAAAAATTCTCCAATCTGGTGATGCTCGTGAGCACGCATACAGACCAGCTTTTCAACGCCTTATAGAGTCGTTAACTAATGACATTCAGGTAATAAATGAGCCTGCGTACACTGGCGGTAACGCACCAGATTTTCTGTTTAAAAAAGGTGATGTCCCAATTTCATACGCTGAGTGTAAGGATGTGACCGTTGATATTGCGGATCAAGAAGTAATGAAACAAGCAAACAGGTACGTTAAAGCATTCGGAAAGATTTTGTTGACTAACTACCTTGATTTTCAGATCCTTGATGAAAACGGGGAGGTGGCTAAAATTTCAATCGCAACAAAGTCTGATAACACCATCTCACCAGTCGAAGCAAATTTTCAACAGTTTGAAAATCTCATCAAGGACTACATCACACCTTCCTCTCGAACTATTCGTTCAGCCAAGAAGCTTGCTGAGATTATGGCAAGTAAAGCTCGCTTACTTCGAGACAACTCTCTAGCTGCTATAAGAGAGAATAAAGAATCAGAGATTTACTCTCAGTACATGGCATTCAAGGAGGTGTTGATTAGAGATATGACAGAAGAGGAGTTTGCAGACATGTATGCCCAAACGTTAGTTTATGGATTATTCGTAGCACGCTACTTTGATAAAACATTGTCTGATTTTTCTCGTCATGAAGCCCATGACTTACTCCCATCAACCAATCCACTACTTAAGAAGTTTTTCGGTCACGTTGCAGGGACAGAATATGATACAAAAATCGCCTGGATGGTAGATAGTTTAATCGAAGCCTACAAAGGAACAGATGTAAAAGAGCTGATGCATAAAGAGTTTGAGAAAAAACAGAAAGACCCAGTATTACACTTCTACGAAACATTCCTGACAGAATATGACCAAGACCTGCGTAAAGCACGCGGTGTTTACTACACTCCAGAACCAGTTGTTTCTTTTATCGTTCGCTCTGTTGACCATATTCTCAAAACTAAATTTAACCTACCTAAAGGTTTGGCTGACACCACCAAAGTCGAGCATGAGTTTAGAACCCAAGGTGTAGATGGACGAACAAAAGACGGTGGAAAGAAAGTTAAGGAACAAATCCATAAGGTTCAGATTCTTGATCCAGCAGTAGGTACTGGAACTTTTTTGAACGAGGTTATACATGAAATTCACAAAACCTTCAAAGGGCAAGAGGGTCGTTGGAATGGATATGTAGAAAATGACTTACTCCCACGCTTACATGGGTTTGAGCTTATGATGGCTAGTTATACAATGGCTCACCTAAAGCTTGGTGTGACGCTCAAAGAGCTTGGCTATGAAGGAATGACAGAGCGACTTTCTGTCTGGCTCACTAACTCGCTTGAAGAATCAGTACACGAAGTGCCAAATCTTTTCATGAGTCAGTGGCTTACTCAGGAATCAAACGAAGCATCTAAGATTAAATCTGAGATGCCGATTATGGTTGTGATGGGAAACCCTCCATATTCTGTCAGCTCAGCAAACAAGGGTGAGCATATTCAAAATCTTACTGCTGTTTATAAGGAAAACCTGAACGAAAGGAATATCCAACCACTGTCAGATGACTACATAAAATTCATTCGTTATGCAGAACATGCAGTTGAACAAACTGGCTATGGAATAGTTGCAATGATTACAAATAATTCTTTTTTAGATGGTCGTATTCATAGAAAAATGCGAGAACATCTCTTAAATAACTTCGATGAAATTTATTTAATTGATTTAAACGGAAGCGCTAAAAAGAATCAGGCCGGAAACGTGTTTGGTATTCAGCAAGGAGTTTCAATTAATATATTTGTAAAAAATAATAAAGCGTCTGGAGCCTCAGTAATAAAACATGTGGATGTAGATTGTAGCCTTGAAAATAAATTTGAATGGTTACTAAACAATGATTTACAAAGTATAAAATGGAGTGAACTTAATCCAGTTGAGCCGTATTACTTCTTTACTCCCAAGGATTTTGAAGGTCAAGATAAGTATGAGGAAGGTTTTGCAATTGATGATTTGTTTAAAACAAATACATCAGGGATTAAGACACACCGTGACAATTTAGTTTTTGATTCATCAATTGATACGCTAAAAAGTCGTATTGAATATTTGTTCAGCGGAGCTTCTTCAAGTGAGATTGTGTCTAAATTAAAGTTAAAAGAAACAAAGATGTGGAATGTGGAGCAAGTTGTTAAAAATTCAAATTTTGAAGAAAGTAAAATTATTAAAACAAACTACAGACCTTTTGACATTCAGTATTTATATTATGATCCAGTCCTGGTTGATAGAGGAAGAGAGTCTAAAATGTCTCATTTATTGAAATCTAACATTGCCTTAATTACTACTAAACAACTTAGTACTTTTGATTATCAGCATGCTTTCGTTTCAGATATACCCGCAGATATGTGTTCTGTATCAACTCAAACAAAAGAAACTGGTTATGTATTTCCACTGTATCTTTATGAGGATAGTGGCTCTAAAGTTCCTAATCTAGATTCAGATATTTGGAAGACTATTGATAATGTCGCCGGAAAAACTGAGCCTGAGAATATTCTAGATTATATTTATGCAATCCTACATTCTCCAAGTTATAGAGAAAAATATAAAGAATTTCTTAAGATTGATTTTCCTCGTATTTCATATCCAACAGATAAAGATTCTTTTTGGAAGTTAGTTGAGCTTGGCAGAGAACTTCGAGAGTTGCATCTACTTAAATCTCCAGTCGTAAATAATTACATCACTACCTTCCCAATAGGTGGAGACAATAATGTCACAAGAAAAATGACAAAGACTTCAATCGGTTTTGAAATTACTGATAAGACAAATAAGTTGGGCAAGGTTTGGATCAACGACACTCAATACTTCGGTGATGTGCCTGAAGTAGTGTGGAATTTTTACATAGGTGGTTATCAACCATCCCAGAAATGGCTAAAAGACCGAAACGGTAGAGTTCTTACAGATCAAGAGATTGATCATTACCAACAAATGATCGTTTCAATGAACGAGACTGCTAGAATAATGCAGGATATAGATAAGGTTATTTAATATGTCAAAAAGCATTAAAAATAAAGTCGGAGTAACTAACGGAATCAAGCTTTTTGAGTATCTAGAAAAGCTTTCATTGTTGAGCGTAAATGTCAGAAAAAGTGTAAAAAAATTAGGTAAAGAAGAAGAGTGGTTTGATCTAGAAGATGAGAGTTTTTTGCCAGTACTAGACAAGTTGTATTTAAAGCATCGAGCTGAAGATAAGGGTGTGGAAGAAAATTTATTTTTCTCTATCCAGAGGTATGAGATTGAAAAAATGCCGAAGCTACCCAAGGAGCTTGATCGTTGGGTCAATATAGAAACAGTCTCATTCAATCAACCTGAACCAACACCTAAAGTGATTATTACAGAATCATTTGATGATAGTTCAGATCGGAAGAGTCTGTTTAAAGATCTTGACGAAAGTAATGTTATCCCCGACGGGCTACAAGATTGGGTTACAAAAGATGATGAAGGTCTTTATAAGAAGATTCAAGTTCGCGATACAGAATTATTTTTTAATGATTATCCTGAGCTACAAAAACTTTATGATAGCTGGATTGAGAATAAATGGACAGAATGGCAGGAGAAAAATCATGATTATTTAATCGCAAACAAAGCCTACGACAGATTCTATGCTTTACGATCGTTTTTAAAAACTGAATCCGATAGCTATGACTTGATCTGGGGCCATGATGTAGTGACCATGAAAAAGGGTAATGATGAGATTTACCACCCAACTTTCTTTACTCCAGTTACGCTAGATTTTGATACAGACGCTAATATTATTTCAGTTTCTGCCGATGAGCAGCTCAAGTCATTTTGTGATGTTTCTTATATTCGTGACGCTCTTGATGAAGAGAGTGCAAATCTGGCTGATATAGACGAGTTAGCTGAGCGTATTAATACGGCTGTTGATTTTGATGTTTGGGATAGAGACCTTTTGAACCAATATTTACGTTCGTTTATGAGATTCATGTCTCCAGATGGTGACTCTCACTACAGTGATCGAGACGTTGAGTTGACGTCTACTAGTCGGCCAACTGCATTTAATAAACATAATCTATTCTTATTTAAGAAGTCGGGTAAGAGTTGGGCTGAGTACGCAAAGAAAATTCAAGCAGACATTGAAGAAAATGGACAACTTACTCCATTTCTAGAAGACCTAATTACTGGTGAGTATGTGGAACGTGAATCAGAAGATGAAAACGAAACGTTGTTTGATACAAAGCTGCATGATGGTGAGCTTTTATTTCCCCTAGCATCTAATAAAGAACAGCAACAGATTTGTCGACAAATTGACAACTCCTATGGCTCGGTAGTTCAAGGCCCCCCTGGAACGGGAAAGACACACACCATCGCCAACCTTGTATCAAGATTTTTAGCTCAAGGTAAGTCAGTACTTGTGACCTCTCAGACAGGGCAGGCTTTGTCTGTTTTAAAACAGAAGTTGCCAAATCAAATTCAGAACCTTGCTGTATCGCAAGTTGATGACGATTCTAAAACTAATGATCTTCAGAAAGCTGTATCAGAGATCAATACAAATCTATCTGATACCAGTAAGTTTACTGAGACTACTAAAAAAGAGGCCCGCCAAGAGTTGGATGTAATCAGGAGGAATATCGCTACAAAAAGTAAAGAGTACGAACAAAAGCTACTACTCGATTCGAGTGAGTCCATTGAGGTAGGTATAAATGTTTTTAACCCTATGACAGCTGCACAACTGGTGGCTTCATTTGAAGCTGAGCATTCATTTAGAATCATCGATGCTGTAGAACATGTTCTTGATTTACCTTTTACTCAGGCTGATTTTGATAATTACTTAGATGCGCTTAAGAAGCTAGATAAAAGCGCATGGGAGTATGCAAATTATAACGATTTTCCTTCAGTTACATCATTACCTAAGTTAAAGCTGGTAAAAGATTATATTGAGACCAGAAACAGCCTCTCTTCGGAGGAAGAAAAATTGCACAAGCAGTATATTCCCAGTGAATCTCAGTTGGAGTCTATTGATTCGATAGTCGATTACATTCAAGATTACAAAAAGCAGTCAGAGAATGTCGACACACTAAGAATAACTTTGAAAGACAAGGGTGTGGTTTCTGTTGATAAAACTATTGAAACAATAGTTAAGAAGACGAATAGAGAAGAAATTGCAGCTCTTCTTAATCAAATAGGAGAAATGAGAAAACACCTCAATTCGTTTGATGCTGATTGGGAAAAAGAGCTACTTAAAACTGTTAGTAATCAGTCTGAAAAACAGAGGTGGGATGACATAATAGATCTGCTTGATTCAAAAATTGATACATATCGTACAGCAGATACAGTACTTATCGGGAAAGATATTTCAACTGAGAACATTAGGTATAAGGAGGCGTTGAATGCAATATCCAACATCCGTGTTAAAAGCAAAAACGGTAAGTTCCCATCGAAAATATCTCTCATTCTCGATTCGGGTGTTCGTAAATTTCTTAAAAATGTCAGCATTGACGGAGACTCGGTATCATCAATCGATAATTTGAATACAATAAATTCATACTTTAATAAACAAAGATCAGTTCAGGAGTTAGGCGTGCTCTGGAAGCAGGCATTTGAATCTCTAAAAGATAAGAAAGACTTTGTAGAGCCATTTAGTATCGTGGATTTTGAGGCAGATGTTGCAACAGTGAGACGCATTATTTCTTTTGGTGATCGAAAATTAGAATTGGCTGAGTCGCTCGCTAAGTTTTCGTCCATTACTGACACTGGTGTTAAGTCTGTTCACTCCTTTGAAGATCTACAACAAACATTTGAGCAAGTCGAGTCATTATTTGTGGTTAAAGAAATTGAAGCGATTCTTGAAGGATTGAAGCAAGAGCTGTCTGGGGAACACACGCATGCTGTTGTAAAGGATTTGTACACTTACATTGATAAAAAAGACGCTGATAAAATAATTGCCACGAAGCAACAGTTAATAGACTTAAACGCGCGTAAGTTAGTATCGAATAAACTTATCGAGCTAGATAAAAAAGTTTATACAGATTCCTTAAATACTATTCTGGATAGTAAAAAAGTTTCATCGCAAATCAGTTGTTTATCTACGTTGATCGAGAAAAGTGATATTAAAGGTATTGAGAAATTTTATGAATCTCTCCCATTTCTAATCGAGGAGCAAAAGCTGGCTCATAAAATCAATAAACTAGATGCTGAATTGAACAAATATATTCCAGAAACTCTGAAGAAGATTAGGTTGTGTATACAGAACAAGGATGAATTTGATTTACCCTTGGTCGAAAATTGGACGTATGCAAGGCTGACTAGCTGGCTTGATTATCTACATAAAGGAGATTCCATTTACAAATTAGCAGGTCAGATTGAAATTCTAAAAAATAAAGAGAAGGATCAAGTGAGGAAGCTCATTGAAATATCAGCTTGGATTAATCTCAAAGAAAGGATCACTAAGTCTCAAAAGGAAGCTTTAGCTTCGTTCGCACTTAGTATGAAGAAACGTGGTAAAGGTACTGGTAAATACGCGTCAAAACACTTAGCTGATGCAAGGGATGCATTAATGATTGGTAAAGACGCTGTTCCAGTTTGGATTATGCCAATTAATACAATTCATCAATTATTTCCCAATCCAAAAGCGGGAATGTTTGATGTAGTTATCTTTGATGAAGCAAGTCAGGTAGATGCTCGTGGTCTGAATATTGCTTATCTTGGCAAGAAACTACTAGTTGTTGGGGATGACGAACAAGTAAGCCCAACATCATTTACTGTGCAAAGTAAGGTAACTGACTTAATCACTCGCTATATTTCTGATGTGCCTAACAGTACTCATTTTTCTAGTACGTCTAGTTTGTTTGATATAGCAAAAATCAAGATGACTGAGACCGTGACGTTAACAGAGCACTTTCGTTCAATTGAAGAAATTATTGGTTTCAGTAATAAGTTGTCATATGATGGTAGTCTTAAAATTCTTAGGGATCAGTTACCAAAAGATCGCCTAGACCCAGTTCTTGAAGCTGTGTATGTAGATGCGGGTTACACACAAACGAATACACAAGTTAATCAAGCGGAGGCAGAGGCTGTAGTTGAAAAGATTAAAGAGTTTCTAAATGACAAAAAATACAGTGAAACTAAAATAGATGGTATCACTCGAGCAACTACAATCGGTGTGATTTCGCTTCTGGGTAAGGACCAGTCAAAACTGATAACCAAGTTAATTAGTGAAAATATTTCGTCTAAAGAGATTGAAGTCCGACAGATTGTGTGTGGTGACCCATATGTATTCCAGGGGGACGAGAGAGACATTATTCTGCTCTCAATGGTTAAAGCACCTGATCTAGATAAACCAGATGCTGCCATTTCTCCATACACCGCTACAAAAAAAGAATATCGACAACGTATCAATGTTGCTATGTCTCGAGCTAGAAACAAAATGGTCCTGTTCCACTCAATTCCGAAAGACAAAATTACAAACAGAAATGATTTACGTAAACAAGTGATCGACTGG
>Ga0307969_1001181_pt1 | contig 13312 bp, 6 predicted proteins | sample OrgLakmetagen710_FD_201841 | JGI IMG/M metagenome (GOLD analysis project Ga0307969, IMG submission 201841) | Saline water microbial communities from Organic Lake, Antarctica - #710 | ecosystem: Environmental > Aquatic > Non-marine Saline and Alkaline > Saline | place: Antarctica: Organic Lake... | reverse complement strand
CGTCAGTGCTTGGCCATCCACGCGTTCTAACTGACTGCGTGCGGCCACCGCCTGCTCGCTCTGGCCCAGACTGGCTCGCGCTTGAGTCGTCAGGTGATTCACGCCGGTCCACAACATGGTGGCCAGCATAATCATCAGCGCCAGCGCCAGCAGTTGCAGGGGGTGGCGGCGATAATGGCTGAACAGAGCAGAGAACAGGTTTGAAAACGGGGACGCCGGAAACAGGAACATAAACGCTAAGCTCCCATTTGAGCGAGGTCCAAACGCTGGCCACAGCGGGCAGCCAATGCCGAATCGTGGGTGGCCAGTATCAACGCACAACCACTGGCGGCTTGCTGGTGAAACAGCTCATCGACCACCTCAAGTGCTGTGCGGGCGTCCAGGCTACCGGTAGGCTCGTCTGCCAGTATCAGTGACGGGCGCATGGCAAACACCATGGCCAAAGCCGCGCGCTGGCGCTGGCCACCGGATACCTGGTCCGGGTAGCGCTGCGCCAGCTCGCCAATCCCCAGGCGCCTTAGCCAGTCGCCGCAATGCTGGTCGCTTTGCCCTGCAAGCCTGGCCCGCAGTCGCACATTGTCCAGCAACGACAACGCCGGCATTAAGTTAGCTTCCTGAAACACCACGCCAATACGCTGGCGCCGCAGCATGGCCCAACGTTGTTGGTTTGGCCCGCTTGCGCTCGAATCTGCCGCAAAGTGTTCACCCGCAATGCTCACAAAGCCAGTGTCGGGCTGCTCCAAGCCGCACAGAATATTCAACAGGGTGCTTTTGCCAGAGCCGGAGCGGCCCATCAGTGCCAGGGATTCGCCCGGCGCCAGAGTTAGCTCAAGCCCAGACAGCACGTTTACCGTTTGCCCGGCGCTGGCAAAGTGCTTACCCAGGCCGCGTACTTTCAGTAATGGCTCAGTCACGTTGGCTCCCTGGCCCACCAGGCCCTTAGTTGCTCAAGGTAAGACAGCAACGCCGGAATCACCAGCAGCACCAACAAGGTCGACAGGCCCAAGCCAAAGGCAATGGAGGTGGCCATGGGAATCAGGAACTGGGCCTGCAAAGAGGTTTCAAACAGCAGTGGCAACAGCCCACCAATAGTGGTCAGCGACGTCAGCAATACCGCACGCACCCGCTGCACCACGGCTTCGTTCAGGGCCGCGTCAACGCCCAGCCCCGCTTCCCGCTGCTGATTGTAAAACGACACCAGTATGATGGCGTTGTTCACCACAATGCCGGACAAACCAAATAATCCAAACAGCGACAACACCGTTAACTGCAAGCCCATCAGCCAGTGGCCCAGAATGGCGCCCACCAGGGCAAAAGGAATAATCGCCATCACGATCAACGGCAGGCTCCAGGACGCAAACACCCAAGCCAGCACCACATACATCAGCGCCAAGCCAATGATCAGGCCGGTTTTCATATCGTCGATGGTTTCACGCTGGTCAGCGGAGCGGCCTTCGAAGCTGTAACGCACGTTATAGCGGCTGACGATGGCGGGCAGCGCTTCCGCTTCCAGGCTTGCAATAACATCGCTGGTGGTGCTGACGTCTGTGTTCAGCGACGCTGACACTTCCACCGCCAGCACGCCATCGGCGTGGCGCAGGGCCTGAAAGCCCTGCCGGTGATCCAGCATCACCACCTGAGTAAGCGGCACAAAACGGCCATCAGGCACGCGGATGGTGATTTGCGACAGGGTGGCAAGGCGCTCGCGCTGATATCTCGGCAGCTGCACCCGCACTTCCATTTCATCGCGACCGTCCTGATAGATCTGTGCAACCCGACCATCAAAAGCAGCTCTCAGTTGGCGCCCCAGATCGGTGGTGGTCAGGCCCATGGCCTCACCCCAGGGGCTGACCTGATAGATCAACTGTTCGCGACCCCACGGCATATCGTCTTCTGCGTCCAGCACCCCCGGTAACACGGCCAGTGCCTGCACCACTTCTTCAGCGGCACGCTTCAGATTGGTCGCATCCGGGCCGGTCAGACGCACGTTAATGTCGCTGCCAGGGGGGCCAGCTTCGCGTTCGGTAATGCTCAGATTCTCCAGCCCCGCTGGCAATGGCAGGCGCGCGCGCAGTTCGCTGATAAATTCGGCGTTGCGCACGCTGCGTTCGTCGGACGGCACCATCTCGATCATCATCGAACCCAGCTCTTCGCCATTGCGGGAACTGCCACCCGCGCCCAGGGTACCGCCGCGCGTGGTAACCGCGTGTAACAGCAGGTTGCCACCCAGGGCCTCCTCGTTAGCGGTCAAGTTTTTCGCCATAGTGGCCATAAACTGGTCTACCCGGCGGCTGTCGGTGCCGGCAACAAAGCTGGCGTTGGCATAGAGCACCGAAGGTTCGGGCGTAGGGAAAAAGTTGAAGCCAATACGGCCTCCGCTGAGCAGCCCGACGGTCATAATAGCGAGGCCCAATGCAACGGCAAGCGTAAGCCCCCGATGGTGCAGGCTGTAGCGGGAGAAACGCCGGAAGCGGCCTTCGCGGAATCGATCGAAGCCCTGTTCAAAGCCAGACCGCAGGCGCCTGATACCCGCCGCCGGAGCCCGCACCAGCCTGGCCCCGGCTCTATTGCTAACAGCTTTGGCTTTGCGCGGCACAAAGGCGTGGCGCAAGTGCGCCGGCAACACCACAAAACATTCCAGCAGCGAAGCGATGAGCACACAGATCATGACCAGCGGAATGTCGCCCAGAATATTACCGATCACCCCACCCACAATCAGCAGGGGCGTAAACGCCGCAACCGTGGTCAGTGACGACGCCAGAACCGGCCACACCATGCGCTTTGCCGCACCTTCAGCGGCAGCCATTGATGGCTGCCCCAGCCGGGCGTGGGCATCGGCGTCTTCGCCTACCACAATGGCGTCGTCCACAATCACACCCAGCGCCATAATCAGCGCAAATAGCGAGATCATGTTAATGGAGCCACCCACCAGCCACAAAATAGCCAAAGCCGCCAGAAAGGCTGTGGGAATACCTACAGCCACCCACAAGGCAACACGCCCGGGCAGAAACAGATACAACAACAGTACCACCAGCAATAAACCGCCCAAGCCGTTGGTTATCAGCAGCGAAATGCGATCATCCAACAGTTGCCAGGTTTCGTCGTACACTTCCAGTTGCAGATTCGGGGGCAAGGTGGCGCGGGTATCCGCCAGCCAGTCTTCCAGCACTTTAGCGGCTGCCAGGGAATCGCCGTCCTCGGCCCGCTGCAGCTGTAGCTCGACGGCGGGAAAATCATCGCGGGTTAGCGTGAGCGGGCTGTCGCGGGATTCCTGGCGGATACTGGCAATGTCCCCCAGGCGCAACTGGATACGATCACCGCTGAGCAACGGAATTTCGCCGAACTGCTGTGGGCTGCGTGCCTGCTCTACCGCGCGCAATTCCCGGGTAGCGTCTTGCTGGCCCAGCAGACCGGCGGGTAAATCCCGCGATACGGCCGCCACGCGCTCGGCAATCTGCTCCAGCGACAGACCCAGGGTTTCCAGTCGCTCCACCGGTACATCGATGCTGATCTGCTGTTCCGGCAGGCCGCGAATCGATACTTTATCGATCCCGCGTTGCAGCAATTCGTCTTCAAAACGGTAGGTCAGATGGCGCAGCTCATCGGCGTCCACATCGCCGTACAACAGCAAGCGCGCCACCGGCTCATAGCGTTCAATTCGCGAGACTCGCGGTTCTTCGGCGTCGGCCGGCAAATTATTGAATTCGTCCACCCGCTGACGGGTGTCGTCGAGCGTCTGAATCGGGTCGCTGCCCTCTTGAAACTCCAGTGTGATAGACGACACTCCCTGGGCCGAAGTGGAAGTCATCTTTTTCAGACTCTGTACGCTGCGTAAGCGCTGCTCCAGAGGGTTGGTAATACCCTGCTCGATGTCTTCCGCGGAGGCGCCGCTCCACACCACGCGCACGCTGACCACATCCAGAGCAAAGGTAGGAAAGAACTGCACATTCATGCGAGTCAGTGCCAGCACGCCGCCCAGCAGCATCATCAACATCACCAGGTTGGCCGCCAGTTTGTGATGCACGAAAAACCCGATCACGCCGCGGCGCGGTGGTGGGGTCCCGGAGCCGTTGGTTTCAGGCTTTTCAGTGGCGGGCTGGTCGGTCACTCGCTCTGCACTCCAGCGATGTCCACTTTCAGCCCGCTCATAGCGTTAGGCAGGTGCGTCGTAATAATACGCAGGCCGGGCTGCAGCCCATCACCGCGTACCAAGAGGTTACGATCGGCACCGGCACGGGCTTCACCTACCCGTTCCACCCGCAGCCGTTGCAGCCGAAAGTCTTCGCCCACAACGTATAACGTGTCGGCGCCGTAAAGAGCGCTAAAAGGCACACTGACCACCTGTTGCTGAGCCGGGCGCTGCAATGTCACTGGCAGCAGGCTGCCCGGACGCAGGCCATCCGCTGAACCATCAGCGACCAGTATCGCTTCGGTGCCCGCGGCGCTGCCAGTGCCTGCAAAGCGTCGCAGAGTGAAGCGGTAGCGGCCGTCGTCAGTGATCGCCTGCAGCTTGTCACCGCGGTTCAACGCTTGTTGCAGCTCGGCCACAAAGACTTCTGGCACCCGCGCTCGCAACTCCAGCCCCAGACGCGGGTACAGGCTCAATAACGCCTGGTTTTTGCTAACCCGGTCACCCACGGCCACCTGCACATCGGTAATCACGCCGTCAAACGGAGCAATAACCCGCGCCCTGCCGGCGTCGCGCTCAATACCTTGCAGATTGGCTTTGGCATTGGCCAACCGTGCTTGCAGGCTGGCCAGGCGCGCTGGATGCTCGGTCAGTGCGCGCTGGCGGGTGCTGACGGTGAGCTCGGCGCGGGCATAGGCGTCGGTAACGCCGTCTAAGGCTTCGCGGGAGGTAAGGTTGCGCTTAAGCAGAGACTCGTTGCGTTTCAACTGGCGCTGCGCGCTGGCCAGAATGGACTGCTCACTTTTCAATGCACGCTGATCGTTACTGTGGCGCAGCCGCTCGGCGTCAATCTGCGCCTGCAAATCCGCCACTTCGGCTTGCGCCTGGGCCAGGGCTGGCGCCACATCGGCGTCATCCAGGGCCACCAGTAAAGTGCCGGCGGCAACCGCCTGGCCTTCAGACACCGGGCGTTGGGCGATCTGCCCAGGCAAAGCCGCTGTTACGGTCAGCTGTTGCGGGGCAACTACCTGGCCGTACAAAGGCAGCAGCGGCGTAGCGTTAATCAATTCAGCACTCTGCACGGCCACTAACCAGGCGCGCTCCTGGGCTTCAGCCTGAGCGGGTTGTGGGCGGGTCATTCGTAATAACATGAACACAGCAATGGCCAGCAGCAGAACAAGCCAGGGCAAAAATCGTTTTATCATCGGGTAAAATTTCCTGTTTAAATCCACCGCCGTCGCGCCATCACATAGTATGACAAGGGCACCACAACCACGGTCAGAAGGGTAGACACAGCAAGGCCGAATACCAGTGATATAGCCAGGCCATTAAAGATCGGATCATTCAATATAAAGTAGGCGCCAACCATCGCCGACACGGCGGTCAGCGCAATCGGCTTGATCCGCACCGCACCGGCCTTTACGACGGCGTCTTCCAGACTCATGCCTTCGTCCAGCAGCTGGCGAATAAACACCACCAGCAATATAGAGTTACGTACGATAATGCCGGCCAGCGCGATCATGCCAATCATACTGGTGGCGGTGAATTCCCGCCCCAAAAGAGCGTGGCCCGGCATAATGCCCATCAAGGTCAGAGGTATGGGCGCCATGATCACCAGCGGCAGCAAATACGAACGGAACTGCGCCACCAGCAGCACAAAAATCATGAAAATACCCACGCTGTAGGCCATGCCCATATCGCGGAAGGTCTCGTAGGTAATCTGCCACTCGCCGTCCCATTTCAGGGCGCCGGCTTCGGGCAAGTCCGGCTGGCGAATGAAAAACTGCTCGGGCGCGTCCGTTCGTTGCTCCAACTGGTCGACCATGGCAAACATACCGTAGAGCGGCGAATCAATAGCGCCTGCCATGTCCGCGGTCACGTAGGTAACCGGCAACAGGTTCTTGTGATAAATCGCACCCTGCCAGTCTGCCTCACGAATGTCTGCAATGCTGGCCAGCGGCACCAGCCCGCCGTCGCGGCTGCGCAGATTCAGCGACAGCAAAGCCGAGGGACGGGCTTTGTCGGCGTCTGACAGAATCACCCGGATGGGCACCGGATATTTAGCGTGATCGTCGTGCAGATAACTCACACCACTGCCGCCCAGGGCCGTTTGCAGCGTCGTCACCACTTGGCGCTGCGACACACCCAGGCGCGCGGCGCGGGCGCGATCAACCACCAGTTCCCACTGGCGGATAGGCGCTTCAAGGGTGGTGTCTATGTCTACAAGGCCAGTCACATCCTGCATGCCGGCGGCCACAGTGCGCGCCAATGCCGCCCGCAGCTGCGGATCTACCGCGTAAATCTCGGCCACCAGCGGCGACAGCACCGGCGGGCCCGGCGGTACTTCCACAATTTTCACACTGGCGCCATAACGCTCGCCAATGGTGGTCAGCGGCTGACGCAGGGACTGGGCAATCATGTGAGATGGCTGATCACGCCGGTCGCTACCGCTAAAGTTGACCTGAATATCGCCATGATACGGCTCAGAACGCAGATAATACTGACGAATCAGACCGTTAAAGTTGATCGGTGCTGCCGTGCCGGCGTAGGTCTGCCAGTTGTCGACGTCTTCTACCGTTTCCAGATAGTGGCCCATTTCCATCAACACTCGCGCAGTCACTTCAACGGGTGTGTCTTCGGGCATATCCACGACCACCTGCAGTTCGGATTTGTCGTCAAACGGCAGCATCTTCAGGATCACTGCCTGAAACACCGGCAGTGCGGTCGCACCCAGGGTCAGCAGAATAGCCACCGATGCCAACAGGCCACGGCGCAAGCGATGGTCCCCTAAAAACGGCACCAGCACGCGGCTGAACAGACCCAGCATGCGGGGGTTCACGCCTTCGGCCGAATTTTCAAAAGAGCTTTCATAAGAGCCGTCAGATTCGTTTTCCTGCTGCGCCAGCTCGCCTTTTTTGTGGCGCAGCAGGCGCAGGGCCAGCCAGGGCGCCACTATAAAGGCCACAATCTGCGACAGCACCATACCGGCCGACGCGTTAATAGGGATCGGGCTCATGTAGGGCCCCATCAAACCGCTGACAAACGCCATAGGCAGCAAAGCCGCCATAATCGTCAGGCTGGCCATGATGGTCGGCGTACCCACTTCGTCCACCGCCAGCGGAATAATCTCTTTGATCGGGCGGCGCGAGTTCTGGATACGGCGGTTGATGTTTTCGGTAATCACGATGCCATCGTCCACCAATATTCCGATGGAGAAAATCAGCGCAAACAGCGACACCCGGTTCAGGGTAAAACCCCAGGCCCAGGAAAACACCAGGGTTAGCAGCAAGGTAATCAATACCGCGACACCCACAATCAGCGCCTGGCGCCAGCCCATGGCGACCAGCACCAGCAGCACCACGCACAGGGTGGCCGATATCAGATCGGAAATCAGTTTGCGGGCTTTTTGCGAGGCGGTTTCGCCGTAATCCCGGGTTACCAGCACCTGCACATCCGCCGGCAGGGCGCGGTTGCGCAGCAATTCGATACGTTGCTGAATGGCGCGAGTGATGTCCACTGCGTTTTCGCCAGGCTTTTTGGCGATGGCAAGGGTAACGGCCGGGAATACTTGCCCGGGCTGGCCAATAAATGTTGAGTCGGTACTATTCTGAAGAGCATTCTGACGAGTGCTCTGATGAGCCGGGCCAAAGCCCGTCATCACGCTCTGGTCAGCAACCGTATTACCGCGGCTAACGCTGGCGACATCCTCCAGATAAACCGCCGCGCCCTGATCCATACCCACCACCAGGCGGCGCACTTCGCCTACCTGGGTTAGCAGCGTACCGGCCTGGATTGGGATCGATAAATTGTTGCGGGTAATTCGGGCTTCCTGAGAACTGCTGTTCGCGGCCAGCAGGGCCTGTTGCAGATCGTCAACGGTCAGGCCAAAACCGGCCAGCAGGGCCGGATCAAAATGGATATCCACCCGGTCGGGTATGCCGCCCACGGTGTATACATCACGGGTACCGGGCACCCGCTTCAGGGCCACTTCTAACATGTGCGCAAGGCGGGTGAGTTCCTCGCCGCTGTGACCGTGTTGTGGGTCGTACAGGGTGAGCGTCATTATCGGCACGTCGTCAATGCCTTTGGGTTTGACCAAGGGCTGGCTGGCATCCAGGTTGGCGGGTAGCCAGTCCTGATTGGAATACACCTGATTGTAAAGCCGCACCAGCGCCTCCTGGCGCGGTATGCCCACTTTGAACTGCACGGTAATCACCGCCTGGCCCTGGCGCGATACCGAATACACATGCTCAACGCCGACAATTTCACTCATTACCTGTTCGGCCGGGGTGGCAATGGCGCTTTCCACTTCGCGGGCGCTGGCGCCAGGAAAAGACACCATGATATCGGCCATGGTGACATCAATTTGCGGCTCTTCTTCTTTGGGTGTAACCACCACCGCCAGAACACCCAGAATGACGGACAACAGCATAATCAGCGGGGTCAGGTGATTGTCCTGAAACAACCGCGCAATGGCACCAGAAGGGCCAACGCTTGTTGACGAAGAGGGTGACGCGGAGGATGACGCCGGAGAAGGCTGGGAGGAAGAGCCCTCCGGTGGCAACGACTGACTCACGGCTTTTGCTCCTGCGCTGACGGCAGTGGCAGGCGGGCGCTGCCCAGTAATTCGGCGGCGTTGACGACCACCTGTTCACCGGCGCTGACGCCGGCCAGGATTTCAATCTCGCCGTCCGCTATTTTGCCCGTGCGAACCTGACGCAGGCGCGGTTTGCCGTTACTGTCCATCACATACACAGCGCGCAGCTCACTGTGCTGCACCAGGCTGCTGGCAGGCACCAAAAGTGTTTGCGAACGGCTTACCGGCACCTCCACTTTTACCAGCATCCCCGGAAACAGCGAGCCATTGGGTTCGGTGAGAGCCATGCGTAAGCGAAAGGTGTGGGTTTTTGCATTGGCGTAAGGGTAGAAGGTCATTTCGCCGGTTTTCAGCACCCGGCCATCAGCCAGAGTAACAGTGGCCTGGCGCTCGGCGCGGGCGCTGGCAGCGTAGCGTTGAGGCAAATCCACCACCACCCGCAACTGCTCCAGTGACAGACCGCTGAGCAGGGCCTGACCGGGGCTAACCGACTCACCGACTTCTACATGGCGTTCGGTCAGAATGCCACCGTAAGGCGCTTCAATACGGGTGTAACTGAGCTGTTCGCGGACCTCGACCATACCCGCATCGGCACGCTCCGCGCGGGCCTGGGCGCCGGCCAGATTATTGCGGGCCTGATCAAACTCCTGGCCCGATACCAAACCTCGTTTATGCACGCTTTCAATACGGGCGAACCGCTGTTTCGCATCCGACAATGAGGCCCGGGCTTCGTTAACGGCAGCTTGCGCCTGGCTAACCCGAGCCCGCTGTTCACTGTCTTCCAGCTGCACAATCAGATCGCCAGGGCGAACGGAATCGTCCACATCGAACGGAAGTTGCAACACCTTACCGCTGGTCTGGGCCGATACCGTGCTTTGCTGCACGGCTTCAATTACGCCGTCCAGCAATACGGTTTCGGCCAGAGAGCGGCTTTCTACCGCCGCCGTGGCCAGCTCGCCAGGCACAGACTGCGCTTGCGCGCTACAAGTCAAACCCCACAAGAGCACGCCCACAACAGCGCCCACAAAAGCCCGCAACGGGCGGCTGATCAGCTGATTGTTCACCACCGGATACTCCTTGTTTCGCAGCTTGTTCAGCAGCGAACACCAAACCATAAAAGTTCTTAACTAATAACCGTAGGTTATCAGCATACGCCCCACAGGGACACTGCAACCCGCCAAGGTTGGCTGACAAAAGCATAGCCCATGGCGCCAGCAACAACGGCACACGGCCCGCCATAAAAAAACCCCGTGCGCAGCGTTTCGCACCGGCACGGGGTAAAAATGATCATCCACTGGCTATTAAAGCGGACAACCCCCAATTTCATGCACTACCAGCGTGCAGTTAACGCTGCCCGAATAGTACGGCCTGGCTCATTGACACGCACTGCCTCGGGATTAAACGGATCACTGTTACTGCGGCTAACATGCGGCGCCCAGGTGTTATCAAACAGGTTGTCCAGCGCCCAGTTCAGGGTGAGGTACCCGGTTAGTGGATGGCTGCCAGACAGATTGAATACGCCGTAACCGGGTGAGGTCCCAGCGGCGTCCAGGCCAGACTCCTCATCAATTCGGTCCTGGCGGCGAGCCAGCTGCCACTGGGCTTCAATGCTGTGACCGCGCTGTTGCCAGCCCAAGGTCTGGATAAATTGCGGCGGCGGAATTTGCGGCAGGGCTTTGTTGTCGTCGCGATTTTCACCGCGCACGACGGCCAACGCGCTGTTGCTGCTCCAGGTGCCGTCGCTCCAGCCCAAGTTGGCTTCCACGCCCAACAGGCGGGCGTCGATGTTTTTATAACGGGTATCTTTCGGCGTGGCTAGGTAACGCAGCACAAAATCGTCGACCTGATCAGCCCATACCACCGGCTTCCAATTCCACTGGCCGCTCTGACCACTGAGTTCCAGCTCCAGCTTATGATGCTTCTCGGTGTCCAGCTGCGGATTACCAATCCAGCTGTCGCTCATGGTGTTACGGGCGATATAGCGCTCGGTAACACCAGGACTGCGCACGCTGCGGCTGGCCGTCAATGTTAGCCCCTGCTGGCGAGGTAGGCGCCATTCGGCGCTGGCAAAGCCACTGACGTTGTCATCATTCACCTTAGCATTGCTTACTCCGTAGAGCGCCAGCGGGCTGGTGGGGCCCATACCAACCGCCTGATCCGCTTTGGTGGCATCCATTTCCACCCGATCATAACGCAACCCGGCACCCACTTTGGCCGCCGAGCCCAGGCGCAAAAAAACCTCGGCGAACACGCCCACGCGCTCGCGCTCGACGCCTGGCCACATCAGCGACACGGCCTTTGGCATGGCCCCGTCCACGTTCAATAGAGTGGCGTCCCAATCGTTGGTTTCCACGTCTACCCCGGCGGCCCAGTCAATAAGGCTGGTAGGACTCTGGTCCAAAATGAAACGCAAACCGCGGGTTTGGGTGGTGGAATCTGTCTGCATTTTTTTCTTATCTGCGGGCAGCTGCCGCAGGCTGAAGTTATCCATGATGTGATCCACGTCGGCCTGCCAGGCCAGCAGTGACCATTCGCCCTTGGCCAAGGGCGCACCCAGTTCCAGGCGATACAGATCGGTATCGGTTTGCGGCGCGTCCATACCCGCACCGGCGTACTTCACATCGCTTTCTTCCTGGCGGCTGACCATACTTTTAATGTAAAGGCCGTTCTGTGCTGTCCAGGCCCCGTCAACTCGGCCTTCAGCATTTTCGTAGGCGCTGCGCACCTTGTTACCGCTGCCGTCTTCGTAATCATTGGCCTCGTCATAACCGCCAGACAGCCTCAGCCAGGCGTCGTCGCTGCCTACCGCTGCCGCCGCGTTGGCCAGTTTGCCATCGCCGTTGTCTGCGCCGCCGAGGGTTACCTGTCCGGTCGTTGAATTGCCATTAAAAACCGGTGCGGCCGTGGTCGCTAGAATCTGGCCCCCGGTTACCGGCCCCCAGCGCAATGTCTGGTTATTGGTGCGCACCTGTAAGCTTGGCGCCAGCGCCGAACTGAGGCGGCTAGTGGGCGGGTCCATACGGTTTGGGCATGCACCTTCCACACGAATGCCGTCCAACAGCACATCCACCCGCTCCTGGCTTTGGCCACGTATAATCGGCTCTAGCCCTCGGCCTCCCATGCGCGACAGGGACACAGCCGGGTTACTGGTTAAACGCTGTATCGGTTCACTGGCCATACTGGACGAGCCGACGGCAGCGCGCTGACCTTCAGTCACCTGAATTAACAGCTGCTCGGTTTCATCGGCCTGCTGGCTATGGGCTTGCAGTGGTAACAGAGTCAATCCGCCCAATGTGCATGCAACCAGACTGCGTAGTGGTTTTTTCCGCATTTTGCTTCCCATCCATCGGCGCATGTTCAAAATTTAATGCCAATGTTAACCAGCAACGTGCCGGCCCGCGTGTGGCACGTTGCCGCAGCCCGAAAGAGGTACTCCTTGCGAGGGCGTAAAACACATATTTAAGAAAAAATCCATACGTATTTTCTTGCCATAACCCATGGGATATGATGGAATCCGTTCCCCCTTTTTTACATATCCTTTGATATTCACACCTTTCAGGCCTTCCAAGGAGGTACTTATGAACGCACGACTGGACGAAAAACTGGAACCCATTTTCCAGGATGTTTTGCACCGCAACCCGGGCGAAACCGAATACCACCAGGCCGTTCACGAAGTTTTGGAAACTCTGGGTCCGGTACTGGTGAAATACCCGGAATTCGCCGACAAAAAAATCATTCAGCGCATTTGCGAGCCGGAACGCCAAATTATTTTTCGTGTGCCCTGGCAAGACGACAGCGGCGAGATTCACATCAACCGTGCGTTTCGAGTTGAATTCAACAGTGCTCTGGGTCCCTATAAAGGCGGCATGCGTTTTCATCCATCGGTTTATCTGGGCATCATCAAGTTTTTGGGTTTCGAACAGATTTTCAAAAACGCGTTGACCGGCCTGCCCATCGGTGGCGGCAAAGGCGGCTCGGATTTTGATCCGAAAGGCCGTTCTGATGACGAAGTCATGCGTTTCTGCCAAAGCCTGATGACCGAACTGTACCGCCATATCGGTGAATACACAGACGTTCCCGCAGGCGACATTGGCGTTGGCGGCCGCGAAATCGGCTATTTGTTTGGCCAGTACAAGCGCATCACCAACCGTTATGAGTCTGGCGTGCTGACCGGCAAAGGATTGGGTTGGGGCGGCAGCCTTGCACGCAAAGAAGCCACCGGCTACGGCACCGTGTTCTTTACTCACGAAATGCTGAAAGCCCGCGGCGATTCCCTGGAAGGCAAGCGTGTGGTGGTTTCAGGCTCTGGCAACGTAGCCATTTACGCCATCGACAAGGCTCACGAGCTTGGCGCAAAAGTGGTTGCCTGCTCCGACTCTGCCGGCATGATCGTCGACGAAGATGGCATCAACGTGGAGACGCTCAAGCGTTTGAAGGAAGTGGAGCGCCGCCGCATCAAGGCTTACCTGGAATATCACCCAAAAGCCAAATACATTGAAAATGGCAATATTTGGACCGTGCCCTGCGATATCGCCTTGCCGTGCGCTACCCAGAACGAGCTCAACGGCAGTGACGCCAAAACCTTG
>Ga0307969_1001177_pt1 | contig 13334 bp, 10 predicted proteins | sample OrgLakmetagen710_FD_201841 | JGI IMG/M metagenome (GOLD analysis project Ga0307969, IMG submission 201841) | Saline water microbial communities from Organic Lake, Antarctica - #710 | ecosystem: Environmental > Aquatic > Non-marine Saline and Alkaline > Saline | place: Antarctica: Organic Lake... | reverse complement strand
TTGCAGCTCGCCTGTCAGTTTCTCGCCAAGCGCTTCAAAAACGGGATATGCCACCGCCATCCTTAGGCGGTTTGTATCGCGCCTCGGAAATGCTGCCCGCTTTGGAAGCGCAGCCGGGAAAAGTGCACGATGCGCTCCAGGCTGCCCGTGGTTGGTTTGCATCTGCGGCGGCAGCTCAAAAGATCAACGCGCGTGCTAGCTTGGGCGTTGATTCCTGAGGCATCAGGGTTGGATGCGCTAGAGCTGAAAAGCTGCTAACGCCAAATTGCAGAGCGTTCTCGGTCAGGCTCTGCCTTATCGCCCCGTCAGACGATACGCTAGTTGCCCAACCTGCTCGCGTATTGCGGTGTTTAAGACCTGCAGGTTTCCCGTGAGATCCCAACCGATGTGATCGGTGAAACGCGATGTGCGATAGTCGACGGGCCAGGCTACGAGCCCCGTCCATCCGGCGGCCTCGAAACTCCGCATCGCGCGGGGGATGTGGAACGCGCTGGTGACCAGCACCCAGGTCTCGTTGGCACTGGGGTTGGCGAGTGCCAGGCTAAGGCTGGCGTTTTCAGCCGTATTGCGCGAGCGGCCCTCAAGCAGTAGGCGTTCTGGATCAATGCCTTGGTCCAGAAAAAACCGCTCAGCGATGGAAGCTTCGGAAACAGCCGTCCCCCCGAGGTCGCGCAACGCACCGCTACCGCCGGTAAAGAGCAGTTGCGCATCCTGAAACTGCCGCGCGAGTGCAATTCCGGCGGCAAAGCGATCACCGCCTTCGTTGAACTGCATCTGGCCCCAATAGGCACTGGCCCGTGCATCTTCACCGCCGCCCAGCACGATGATGCCATCGACTTTTGACAGGGGCGGGTTTGCGGGGTAGCTCCGTTCGATTGGCTGTAAGAGCAGATTGCCGACGGGCAAGATCGCCAGCGTCACAAGTGCAACCAGTGTCAGGCTACCAACCAAGATCGCCAGACGTCGCCGCTGCGTTAGGAGCGCCAGCACCACGATCGCCAGCGCAATGATGATCCAAGTGTCCGGACGCAGAAGCGCACCGATCAGTTTCGAGGCAATGAAGAAAACCGTGTCCATCCTCACTGGCCTTTCTGGTTCTTCAAAAGGCGCGCGATGGCCTCGCGATAGGCGTCCACCACAATGGTCTGGTCGTATTCTCGTTCCATCTTGCCACGACCAGCTTGGCCCATGGCCTGTTGCGCCTCAGACGGCAGCGCCAGAAACCGCTCGATCGCGGCTGCCAGGCTCTCGGCACTGCGTACCTCGCAGAGAAAGCCCGAGATATCACGGTCGACCACGGCCCGACAGCCTGGGACATCGGTGGTGATCACGGGCCGGGCCATTGCGGCCGCCTCAATCAGGGTCCGCGGCGCGCCCTCCCGATAGGAAGGGAGAACCACACAAGAGGCGGCTGCAATCGCAGGGCGCACATCACTCGTGGTCCCAAGATACTCGACCGCACCTTCCGCGATCCAAGCATCGACCGTCGCGCGATCAATGGCGCTGCGGTTTTCCGACCCGGCCGCTCCGAGGAGCTGGAATCGCGCCTTCGGATGGCGCGCTTTGATTTGCCGGGCCGCGTCGACAAATTCCAGAACACCTTTGTCGCGCAGAAGCCGGGCGATCATCAGGAAGATGGGCGCGCCCTCCGTTGTAGGCATCGCGGCGGGCGCAAAGCGGACCAGATTGATGCCCGAGCCAGGCAGCAGCCGGGCCTGATCTACGCGAACCATTGAGCGATCGTAAAACAGGTCGCGGTCGTCTTCGTTCTGGAAAAACACGGTCGGCAGTGTGCTGAAGGAACGCCGGTACAATTGCTCGGTCACGGTTCGTAGCAGCTTGCCAGACAGGAAGGCCGTGCCCAGCCCGGTCACATTGGGCAGAAACGGCACACCCACCGCACGGGCTGCCCGCGCGCCGAAGATGTTGTTCTTGATCGTATAGCTCAGCACAACGTCAGGCCGTTCCTCTCGAAATACGCGTTTGAAACGGCGCTGCAGTTTCATGTCCTCAAGCGGATTGAGACCCTTCACGCTCATCTCCAGTGGGCGCATATGGCAGCCAAGGCCTTCAAGTTCGGACACTGCATCATCGGGAGGCGCGAGGACCGTGACACGGTGACCATCGCCCAGAAGCGCCTCGACCACGGGCCGCCGAAAGTTCCAGATGTTCCAGGCGGCATTCACCGTCATCAAAATATGCATATACGCCGTCCCTATCGACCAGCCTAAGTGTGTTGATGGCCTTCTATCCGGTAACTTGGTAAAAGAAAAACTGTCAGACGCGTTCCAAGACTGCAAATCGCCTTTTTTGGCAACTTTAAAAGGTAATGATCTTCCATTACTTTTTGACCAAGTGAATTCTGAGGAGCATTGACATGAGCGATGTGCAAGAGCAAGCAAATGGGTCCGCTGTCATGCGGGGAATACCCGCTCTTTCTCCGCATTTTTACGGTGAAAAGGCTTGTTTCTGCGGAGATTGAGGAGCACTATCGCCGTGTAAAATGCGGAGATTAGATGTACATTTGGGAACATGCGAACTGGCCGCACTTCACCTGGAACGAAGCAGCGCTGAGCGCAAATCTCGCCTCGACCCGTCACCTGCAGGGCCGCCTGCTGGGCCGGATGGAAGCGCTGGGCTTCAAACTGCGTGAAGAGGCCGTCCTCGAGACCCTGATCCAGGACGTCGTCACGACCAGTGAGATCGAGGGAGAGAAACTCGACACACAGCAGGTCCGCTCTTCCATTGCGCGACGCCTAGGTATGGACGCAGGTGCACTCCCTGCTGTGGATCGGCACGTGGAAGGAGTTGTCGATATGATGCTCGACGCCACGGGACAGTTCCGGGACCATCTCACGGCGGACCGATTGTTCGGATGGCAGGCTGCGCTTTTCCCCACAGGGCGCAGTGGCATTTCGAAGATCCGGGTGGGCTGCTGGCGTGACTACGCAAATGGCCCGATGCAGGTTGTCTCGGGCAGTTGCGGGCGCGAGCGGATCCATTACCAAGCGCCCCCGGCCGAGCGTGTCCCGGGTGAGATGGATCAGTTCCTCGGATGGATGAACGCTGAGAGCGCGCAGGACCCCGTGATCAAGGCCGCGGTTGCCCATTTCTGGTTTGTTACCATCCACCCGTTCGAAGATGGCAACGGAAGGATTGCGCGTGCGATTGCAGATCTCGCCCTCGCCCGATCCGAGGAAACATCACAGCGGTTCTATTCGATGTCCGCCCAAATTCAGCGCGAACGCGCCGCTTATTATGATCTTCTTGAGCGTCAGCAAAAATCCGATCTCGATATTACAGCTTGGATTGCCTGGTTCCTGGATATTCTTTCCGAAGCGTTTCAATCAGCTGATAAGATTCTGATCAACGTCATCCGAAAATCGAATTTCTGGGAGTACGCGTCCGAGCATCCACTGAATGCGCGGCAGATCAAAGTTTTAAACCGCCTCCTTGATGGTTTTCAGGGGAAGATGACATCGTCGAAATGGGCAAAGATCGGCGACTGTTCCCAAGATACCGCAAATCGTGATATCGCGCTTCTTATCAATGTTGGACTTCTGCGACGTGGACCGGCTGGCGGGCGCAGCACAGATTATGAGCTGGTGTTTCAGGACGACTGACCGGTGCCCCCGTGGCTGCGAAAGCAATACGCTGCATTGTGCACACTGCAACACTCTGTCGAGCCCAACTTCGACAGTTAATCCTCTAAGCGATTGATATCCCTTGTTCGGCTTTGCGGTTTTTGCCACAACAGTCGGGGTCAGGCGGGCTTGGCGATGCTCAAGGCGTCGAAGAGTTCAAGTTGTTCTGGCTGTGTTTTTGATAGTCCTGTGAATGTTCTGGGGCCGATGTGCGTGGTATGTTTTTGGATGCGCGCTAGCAGATCGAGGGCGGTTCGGGGGCTCGCGCCATGACGCTTGGCCTTCAAGCGCATGCGCATGATGCGGTAGAGCACCAGTGCCAGAAAGCAGATCAGTGCATGGGCGCGGATGCGGTCTGGCAGGCGATGATGAACTGGCGCGATTTCGATGTCGGATTTCAGAACGCGGAAGCCACGCTCAATGTCGGCGAGACTCTTATAGCGGGTGACGGCTTGCGCAGGCGTGAGGTCGGGCGCATTGGTTAGCAGCGTCAGCTTGCCGTCGAAGAGCTCAGCTCTGGTGATGGCATCCTCGTCCACCGACCAGCTGAAGCGATCGGCGGTGTAATCGGCCTTGATGAAGCGGGTCAGTTCGGCCTCTGCTACCGCACGTGTGAAGCGGCTGTAAGCGCCACGGTCGGAGGCGCGGCGGCCACGAGCCGTTTCACCGGCATCCTGCGCATCGAGCCGAGCCACCAGCTTTTCGGCCATGGCTCCCAAGTCTGCAATCCGGTTCCGCCGCTTGGCCGATTGCAAGGCTGCGCGGTCGGCATCATGGGCCACGATAAGACGGTGACCTGCAAAGGTGGCTTCGGCCAGGCCGTCGTCGCCGAAGGAAAGGCCATGGAACGTTTCGACCAATTCCCCATAGCGCCGGGCCGGCACGGCCAAGATGAACTCCAGTTTGCGGCCGCCCTGATCGGCCATGGCGGTGAGCTCGCCGATGTTATCGAGGCTCAACAAGCCGCGGTCCGCCACCAGGATGACACGCTGCACGGGAAATCTCTGCAGAACGGTCTTGAGCATGGCCTGCAACGTCTTCGTCTCGGCCATATTGCCGGGGTGGACCGTGTGCATCAGCGGCAAGCCTTCGGCGGTCTGAACGACGCCAAGCACGAACTGGCGGGCGATGCCGCCGGTTTCCTTGTTCATGCCAAAGGCCCTCAAATCATCGTTGACCTCGCCTTCGCCATGGATCCTTACGGTGGTCAGGTCGTAGAAGACAATGGCCAGATCATGATCCACGAGGGGCCTGATCTGACGGGCAAGCGCCGCCTCGACGGCCTCGGAATGATCCATCAATGTATCCATGGCCCGTAAGAGATTCTGGTGGGTTACGCCTTCCGGCATGGCGGGCATCGCGACCGTGTCCAGCCAACGCAAGCATCCAAGCTTGCTGTCCGGGGCGCAAAGGCGATTGAACACCATGGCGCGGATCAAGGCTTCGGCGTCGAACTCGCGGCGCCCGGACCGCAGGGCTTGCTGAAGGGCACGATCAAAGCCAAGGTCTTTCCAAAGCTCGTGAAGGGCGAAGACATCGCCATAGGACTTGGCGCTTTCAGGGACGACGTCGAAGGCCGTGTTCTCGGAACGCCCGAGCACCCGGTTGAGGCCATTGATAAGCGGATCCAGCTTTTGCGGGGTGAGATCATCAATCCTGCCGAGATTGGCGACCACACGATGCCGGACTTTCCCGACGTCGTCCCGGAAGCCCTCAACGAGTTGCAGATAGCGGCGTCCGCCAGATTGAGTGATCTTAGTATACATGCCGCAACGGTAACATTATTTAATAAAGCTGATCAATAGACATAGATGTCATGGCGTGCCACAACAGAACTTCACGGAAAAGCCCCAGCACCCCCATCCAAACCATTGATTTCACTCAACCCAATACATTGGAAAGCTCAAAATTACCCACGGAGGTGTCGAACTTGGGGTCGAGGCATCTTGAAAGGGTAATGGTTTTGCATTACCTATGCATCAGAAATATTCTGAGGAGCCGTGACATGAGCAATGTGGAAGCCCCCCGCTTCGAAGCGACCCTGACCGACAAGTATCAGAACACTGTCCCAAGCGCGGTCCGCAAAGTACTCCACCTCCAGAAGCGCGACAAGGTTGCCTACGTCATCCGGGGCGGCGAGGTGATTTTGGAAAAAGTTGAACCTGAGCAAGACCAGGCCGATCTGGCGGTTCAGGCCTTCCTCGCTTTCCTCGAGCGCGAAATGGTCGCGAACCCGCAACGCCTCAAGCCGTTCGGCGGTGAGACAACCCGACGGGCAGCAGAGCTGGTGGATGGTGTGGACATCGATCTGGACGCCCCGCTCGACGACGCATGAGCGAAGGCCATGTCCCCGGCGCGCTTGTGATCAACGGCTGGACCCTTTTGCAGGATCCAGCCTTTGAGGAGGCGTATGAAGATCTGGTCGCGACCGTCGAGTCGCTCCGGGAGAAGCATCCCGACGCCTACCAGAAGAAAGCACCGACGAAGATCCTCGCTGCCATCGAGAAATTGACGAAGGGCATCATCCCTGCAGACCCGGCATCATCTGCCTTCGATATGGGAAACACGATCGGCCCGGAATATCGGGCCTGGAAGCGTGCCAAGTTTCTCCAGCAGTTCCGTCTTTTCTTCCGCTACGACACGAAGTCCAAGATCATCGTTTACGCTTGGGTGAACGACAAGGACACGAAGAGAGCTTACGGCAGCAAGACCGACGCTTACAGGATTTTTCAGAAACGTCTTGCGGCTGGAGATCCGCCGACGGATTGGAGCGATTTGGTGAAACGGGCTCGGCGTGGCGGCAAGTGAAGGGCCGCGACCGCATCACTCCACCAGCCGTTTTGGTGACGTAGTGTTGACGTAAACGCAAACACCTAATTCCCCAGTGTTTTACTAGGGAATTAAGTGTTTGATTTATTGACGTTTTTTGGTTGCGGGAGTTGGATTTGAACCAACGACCTTCAGGTTATGAGCCTATGCACCGGGGTTTTCACTTATCTTTTCAATTCAATAGCTTAGATAACACGCCTTTGAAATCAAAAAATATAATGGGCGGCACTCGGTTGCTATGGACGGATTCCGAAGGATTTCAGCGGATTGGAACGGGGCAAAATTGCATACGTGGGTTGAGGTGGCGTTGAGGTGAAACGCACTGATCTGTTCCACACATAATCGCCGCGCGGACCCGAGAGACCTGAGCCAACCGCCGGTCGCCCTGTCGCGCGGCATTCTCCGAAGCGGCCACTCAGGCCCGGCGCAGCGACTGACCGCAGCCAGCCCCCATTGCGGCGGTCATGCAGGGTGCAGCACCGGCCATGCTGCGGGTACGAAATGAATGGCGCCGTGAGCGGTAGGTCAGCGGACAAATCCCCCATTCCGCAAAAGAGTGTGGACGTCCGCTTCGGTTGGTGAGTCGCTCGGCTATACATTTTTGCATCGCTGACATATGACGTCATGAATTCGTGTTGCCTCATGGAGTTTATTGTATGGCTGTCGGCGCTCATGGCGATTTTCTCGGGCACGATGAGCGCGATGTTGCAGACATGAACCGTGCGGAACAAATCGAGATGATGGTCGATTGGTTCAAGTTTCACTTCGAGGATCCAGCGAACGACACGCCGTATTCTAAGGATCAAGGCGGATACGTCTTTCTTTGGGGAGGTCCGTTCGACGCAGACGAACAGATTCAGGCAGAGTTCTCAGACACTGTAGAATTTGACACCATGCAGGCCGCCGTTTCGCAAATACAATCGGACGGGACGTTCGACTGGGCTCCTACCACGCAAGGCAGCTTTTACGAACACCCGGAAGAAGAGCAAGATGATTACGGGAAGGCGGGCAGCGGGGTATTTGAGGAGGGAGTGTACGAAGATGGGGTTTATGAGGCAGATCAGGATTTCACTGAGCCATCACTGAACGAACCCGAGGCCCGCGATTTGGTGATCGAAAAACTCGATCAACTTCAGCGGCAGATGGCTCCCATCATCGCCTACATCGAAGAAGAGCGACGGAGGCCCCCGATGATGGGGCACAACAACCCGCCAGAAGAGCTCGAAATCTTCCATGAGGTGTCCCGAGACGAGTGGCTGGAAACCCGTGATGCCGTAGCTGCCGCCCAAGCTGAGACAGACTCCGAAAATCCCGACCGGCGCGTCCTTGCACGATTAGCGACGTTACTGAAAACGGTTACACGGAAGCTGGTGAAGACCGGAGTTTGGATCATAGGCGCAGCTGCGGCTGGGGTAATTGGCACTGCGGCTGGCGGGATGATTTTCGACAGAGCAAACACAATCGAAATACTCAACGACAGTTCAAATGCGATCCAGACTTGGATCTCAACTTTGCCACCTCCGTTTTGACGCACTCAATAGCTTCGCTCTCTGATCGCGCGACAATGTAGACGCAGAGAAGAGCCACATGCCGCCCTTCGGAGACTTCGGTAGTCGCCGCAGCATCATGCACGTTGGGCTCCTTCCTGCCTTGCGGAGGTGCAGCGCGCTTATCGCCGCCTTCGCCGGTTGCCAGCGCTTCATCAGGCTACCGCAGCCAGCCCCTTTGCGAACAGACTTGCAAGGCGCAGCATATGTCGGGCCATCGACACGAAGGGCGAGAAGCGGTCATTTTTGCAGTTAGCACAGAGTATCTGAATCGGTGCCACTCCAACGATCTAAGGAGCCTGTATTGCCAACTATCAGCGCTGCTTCGATGCAGCCTCGTTCGGAATAAATCCGGCCCGCTCGGACGGGTTAGCGTCCGCCCCGGCGAAGAGCTGCAGATTCAGCATACTGTGAAGATCCTCAGCAGGCTCTTTGTTCTCTAGGACGATGACTTGCAGAGCAGGATCCAGATTGGATAGGGCGTTCCAAAACATCGGTTCGATCCGAACATCGATCTTGTCCTCTTCCGTCGGCTCTTGTTTCGGGGTGTCGCGTCGCTGCTTCACGGTAGTCAAAGGAGAGTCGAGGATCAGGAAGCCCGGATGAGGAGTGCGCATATCGCGGCAGTATCGTAGGAGTGCCACGGAGAAGGCTGCGTGCAGGACGGCGCGTAGTCCCTTGCCATGAGATCGCCGCGGCTTGCCATTGACCTTGATGTCGTATCGGTCCCGATCTTCCTCGAACTCCACTCGCACGTTGTCGGCCCAAGACCATGTTTTGAGAACTGCTTCCACCTCTTGGCAGAACTTGGTGAGAGCAACGGGATCGAGCGGAGCCCACGTCTGTTTGGACTTCGACTTAGGAAGCTGTCCCTCCAGTTCCTGCTTCATATTCCTTAGTCGCGCACGTTGCTCCATGTCATCCTCGACGGACTGGAGGTGGAGACGACGGCGGACGAGGTCGTTTAAGGTAGCCTGCGTCCGCTGCCGCCCAGGAGCAAGAACCTGATCTAGACGCGCGTCGATTTCTTCAAGCCGTGCGCCCGCCCTCGCGCGACTGTCTTTGGCCGTGGTACGGCGAGCCTCAAGATCAGCGATCGCCGCACCGAGATCGTTCTGCAGGCCCCGAATCTTTCCCGCCTCTGCGACGGTGGCCTCCCGCACCTTGGACGCGTCCATTGCTTCGCCATCCGCGCCTTCGTGCCCGTGAGGCTCGGTGCCCAACCTCTGCCCGCATAGGGGGCATGAGGTGTCTTGGAGGTGCTCGAAGTAGTGTGCCCCCTCCGATAAAAAGTCGAGGCGCTGCAAATCGGACGTATAGCGTTCGTCGAGTAGGCGATAGCGAACCAGCATGCCGTCGATCGCAAGGATCTGTGTGTCGGCCCGGACCCGGCGTTCGTTCTGCTCGGCACGCTCGTCGCGCAGCGCCGCGCGTTCCTTTGCATTCATTTCTAAGGTGTTTGACAGATCGCCAATCGTCGCGGTGAGGCGTTCGACGCTGTCCGCTTCGTCGACCTCCTCGTGGGCTTGCAGTCGCTCCTCTGTAGGAGCGAGCATTTCGTCGACTACACCGATCTTGGCCTTGATCTTCGCCTTTGTCAGTTCCGCGCGCTCACGCGCGACAATGCCAGCGTCATCCTTCCCCGTCAGGAGATAGGAAAACATCCGCTTGGCCGGGGTCATGTCGTAGCCGGTCGGGATGATTGGTGAGCCTTCCGCGATGATTCCGTCCTCGTTCACGAGGAAGGCCGGAATGAGCGTCCTGATTGAGAGCCGTTGGGTGTTTCCGTCGTTGTTCTTTCTCAGTTGAACTTCGCTACCCATTCCAAAGAATGGCAGCACGCGGAAAGTCACATCAGGGGCTTTCTGCTGACCTCTGCGACGGGCAACCAGCACCTCGGCGCCGCTTGAAGCGGACGGCCCCCCATCACCTTCCTCCTCTGCATTCGCTTCGCCGTCGCCCCCTTCGTCGCTCCGAAAGATATCTGCGATGGATTTGGTGTGGGCCCGGACATCACCACCACTGAGATGACGTTCGAGGGTCAAAACATGCTCGCCGTCGCGAAACTCCACCCAGACGGATTCATAGTCGGCTGCTTCGTCGATCACCTTCGTGAGTTCGTCTGCCCCAAGCACGTAATCGACCAAGCGGAGCAGGTAGCTCTTCCCGGTGTCCGAGTCCCCCGTCACGACGTTGGGTCCGGGCGAGAAACATATGAGCGCGTCTTCGACACTGGCGCCGGTCAGCCGAATCTGTGCGAGATACGCCATCAGACTTCGATATCGCCGATAGCCGCAAGGGTCTCGAATTCGGTGCCCCACGCCCCAACTCGTTCGGCCATGAACGCCTGCACTTCATCGTCCGTCCGGGTACCGAATGTGTCGACTATCCATCCGGCTCTTTTCTGCATTTCCGTAGCGTAAGGGGTCTTCAGGAGACCGATGAAAGCGGAAGTCATCTCAGAGCCTACGTAGGTAATACCATCGGCCGTGAGCTGTTTTGTCACGAGTTCGCGGGCGAACATCAGATCCATGCCGGTCTGAACGAGATCGCGTTTTACGACCCATTCGGCTCCCCGGTCCGGTACTGCTGGGTGCAGGCTCTCTGGGCCGTTTTCAACGTCACCGGAGTGAACGAGCAGGTAATCGTAGCTGATCAGCCTCTGGAGGTCGCATCGCGCCGGGCGGCAAGCCGCGAGCACAAACAGGAGCCGCAATCCGCATTCCAAAGGCGTGTTGAAGGGGCGCGGCAGCTTGCCGCGGCGTTTGCAAGCCGCGCTCTCAATCATCGTCGCACCACGACACATCGCGCTCGTTAGCCAAGTGGTGGCATACACCTTCTCGGTCGAGCGCCGCCATGTATGGCTCGAGCACATGCCCCGGGATTTGCTGCGCCTGCGCCGCCTTGATTGTCTCAATCAGCCGAGCGTGGCCGCTAGCCGCCGCACCGGTGTAGTGGTGGTAGAGGCCATCCTCGAACTCGTTCAGCAAATCTTCAAAGTATTCTACCCTCTCCATATTGTCGCGGGCGAGTTCCTTGAGACCCTCGGCGCTGTAGAACGACAGACGCGAGCGCTTGTATAAACGGCGCGGCACGGCGGTACTCGGCAAATCGGACTCGCAGGTCACCGCGCCATCAGTCATCTCAGAGATTACGTCGAACAGGCGTCGAACGTACAGGCGTTCCTTCTCCGCCACCTGCGACGGCGGATCAGCAGGCTTGGGACGATCAATCAACGGGGCCCCGAAGACAAGCGCATGATAACGTGTATGACCATGCTCGGCGATCAGCTCCAAGGGCTGCTTCGCTCGCACAAACGAAAAGTCCTGCTTCTCCACATAGTCGCGGAATGCTCCATCCAGTGCGATCGTCTTCTTGGAAGTGATCTTTTTCGCGCACTGCAAGTCCCAGTTCTTAATGAGGTAAGCCTTTAGCTTGCCAGGCTCGTCGATCATATCTTGCAGTTCACCGGTGACGCCTTTGCGGGTGACAAACCAGTATTCCGAGGGGAGAGTGTAATCGCCGCGATGCGCGTAGTACAGAACCTTGGCGATCTCTGCGACCGCGATGCCGGGACCAATCGGTTTGGCGTAGCGCTTAGCTTGATACAGCTTCCAGTGACGCTCTGGTGTCCCTGGGTGGCCAAACCAGACAACGATGTCGCGGCCCTTATCTCCGGCCCCGCCTCGCTGCTGCACATTATCGACACCAGACACCACCTGCTTCAAATAGCCTTCGGCCCATTCGAGAATGAAGCGTTCGAACTCATCTGCGCTGAATAGGCGCAGCCGATCAAGGGGATTGACAGGCAGGCCCTGACCCAGGCCAAGGAGGCGCGCATTTGCGCCCGGCCAACTCGTTGGAGCGTCGAGAGGGACGGTGACATCTTCAGTCGAGATCGCATTCTTGTGGGGCATGGAGATGTCGTCGTTCGTTTGCATCCCGCTGCGCCTCTCCACCAATAGAACCGTCCAAGAAACCTTGCCGATTTACCGCCACTTTTCGACATATGCTCAAAAGCCGATGAACCAGTCAAGTCGATCGTCGACGATGGCGTATGGTGCTCACGCATCGGAAATTGACCACACGGCGGTTTTCTTTGCCAAGTTGTACTTCATAAATTACTTCACGCTCGGTTTGCCGTTGCCATCGGCATTGGGGCCTACTTCCGGCTAGGGATCTACTAGCGTACCGCAGTGCGGCGTCTGAACGTGTTGCGAACGACAACTATGGGCCGGTCACGTCATGAAGGGCGCCGAGCGTTCGCAACTTTGCACCGGCAGATCCCTGCGCATCACGGCCATTCGAGCCTGATGCGGCAAAGGTCAGTTCCAGCCTACACCCGACCGGAACGCCCCTCCCCACGTCAATTCCGGTCTCTGCCTGAATTCCGGTCCTGCCGCCATGCTTTGCTTGATACGGGCGCGAATCCACGCCTCATGTCAGGACGAGCAAAGGGGAGCAATCCATGGTCAACAGGATGAAACTGAATGAGAAAAACGTCCGCGAGGCCGAAAACCTCGGGCGGGACTACCAGATCTTCGATACCGACGTGCGGGGGTTCTCGATCACCATATACCCCTCGGGCAACCGGGCGTTCGCCCTGGATTACCGGATTGGCGGGCGGCAGCGGCGGATGACCATCGGGCGCTGGCCGGAATGGAATACGGTGGCCGCGCGCGAACGCGCCAAAGAGCTACGGCGCGACATCGACGAAGGCCTCGATCCGCTCAGCCTGCGCGAATCGGCGCGTGAGGCCCCTCGCGTCAGCGACATGATCACGCGCTACCTGGAAGAGCACACCCCGCACCTCGCCCCCCGCAATGCCGCCGACCAGCACACCATCATGCACAAGCTGGTGGCACCCGATTGGGGCAACAGGCTGGTGACCGAGATCACCAAGGCCGATGTGGAAAAGCTGCTTTCGAAGATCGCGGCGGGCCGCGCACGGCCCTCGAAGGCCAAACCCAACAACCGGGCCCGCAAGTTGCAGGGGGCAAAGCCCACGCCGGTGCGCGCCAACCGCGTGGGCGAGGTGCTGCGCAAGATGTTCTCGCTGGCGGTCGGCTGGGGCTGGCGCGATGACAATCCCGCCAGCGGCTTTCGCCGCCGACTCGAAAATGAGCGCGAGCGATTCCTGACGCCCGAGGAAATCGGCCGACTGGCCAAGGCGCTGGACGCCGCGGAGGACCAGCGCGCCGCGGGGATCATCCGGCTCTGCATGCTGACCGGTGCGCGGGTCGGTGAGGTCCGGCAGGCCCGGTTCGAGCAGTTCAACCTCGATCTCGGCAGCTGGTCAAAACCCGCCGCCACC
>Ga0307969_1001167_pt1 | contig 13384 bp, 15 predicted proteins | sample OrgLakmetagen710_FD_201841 | JGI IMG/M metagenome (GOLD analysis project Ga0307969, IMG submission 201841) | Saline water microbial communities from Organic Lake, Antarctica - #710 | ecosystem: Environmental > Aquatic > Non-marine Saline and Alkaline > Saline | place: Antarctica: Organic Lake... | reverse complement strand
TGGGATGGCCTGCAGACCTTTCTCGATGACGGCCGCGTCGAGATCGACTCCAACGGCGTCGAGAACCTGATCCGCCCCATTGCGCTGAACCGAAAGAATGCCCTCTTTGCGGGCCATGACGAGGGCGGCAAGGCCTGGGGCCGTATCGCGTCGCTGATCGAGACCGCCAAGATCAACGGCATTGAACCATTCGCCTATCTAAAGGCTACCCTCGAGGCCATCGCCGCCGGTCATCCCCAGAACCGCATCGACGACCTGCTGCCCTGGAACTTTACACAGTCAAGCTGAAGTCGACGTGCTATCCAGCCGCCGCTTACGAAGCAACGCCGCGTCTAAGCCGATGCTCAGCCTTGGCCGGCCCACGGGGTCGGCCACTCGGGGAGGCTGCGGCCGAAAACATTCTCGCGGTGCCAGCGCAGGTTCTCCGGATGCGGCGCGTTTCTTGGGTCCTCTGGCCTGGCGAGCTTGCCATCCGGCGCCAGCAGCCGCCCCACGACATCGCCCGGCACCTTGTTGTGGGAGACGAGGATCGTCTCGCAGTCGTCGGCGACGGAGATCAGGCCGCGATCGAACATCCAGTGAAGTGTCCCCGACAGCGCCAGCCCGTTGCGCACCGAGTCGCTGCCCTGGTTCTCGACGGGAAGGATATGAGCCGCCTGCACCCCGGGCCGCCCGCCCCCGTTGCGCAGCATCAGCCCGGACATCGCACAGCGGTAGCCATAGGCCTCGCGCACCTTCCGGCGGAAGGCGACATCGCGATAGGGCCTCCGGGTGAGCCGCTCCAGCACCGGGCGCTCGAAGGGCTCGGTCCCTTCAGCAAGCTCGGCCGGCTGCGGGTCATAGCGTGTCGCCTCGATCTGCTCCAGTTCCTGGGGCAGGCCGAGGTTCACGATGCGGGCGAAGTCCGCCTCCGGCAAGCGCCGCACGGCAAGCTGCACAACACCGCCCTTCTTCGGCCTGCCATCGGGCTCAGTCAGCGCGGCTCCAAGGGGCTGCCCCTCTACCAGCCGCGGCACCTCCCGGTCGAAGGGAAGGAAGCTGCCCGGCGCGACCATGGCCAGGAACCGCCCCTCGACCCCGGGCTTAGGGATCACCCGGTCGATCTTTGCCACCGCGAAATAGCCGCGCGGTCCGGCCTTCACCGGCTCGTAGTAGACGATCCAGTCGCCGACGGCCGCCTGGACAGGCTTCAGGTAGGAGCGCGGGAAGTCATAGACGACGTCAGGCTCGTCCTCGTAGATCGAGTCGGCCTTGTGTAGGAGGACAAGCTTGACCATGCGCCCAGGAAAGCTGTAACGGGCGGAGATGCAAGCATTTCCTGCGCGGAGCGCGCATGCTGGGTGGAAGGCAGGTATTATGTGTATACTCTCGCGTACCTATGGCTCGTAATGCGCTTGAAAGCTGCAATCAACGGCCGGGCAGCGCCCCCTGTCCCCGCCAGCCATGAGTGCGCGTCCCGTCAAGCATTCGCTGACGTTGCGCGGCCATCGCACCAGCGTGTCCCTAGAGGCCGAATTCTGGGAGGCATTCCGCGAAATCGCGCTCGATGACGGTGTCGCGATCAACGAGCTGGCCGCGCGGATCGACGCAGAGCGCGGCATGGAGGCGGGGCTCGCCTCGGCGATCCGCGTCTTTGTCCTGCGCCGATACCGCGAGACCGACGCTTCGTGATCGCCTTGCCGGCCGGTTCATTCCAACGTCAAGTCGTCCAGAAAGATGTAGCCGGCCCTGTATATCGCCTTGATCGGCCTTGGGTGCTTTGGATCCTCGCCAAGCTTGGTGTGAAGGCGCGAAAAGCGCACATCCATGGCCCGGTCGAAGCTTTCGCCCGTACCGCCACCCAGTGCCTCCTGCATGGCCTGTCGTGAGATCAGGTGCTTGGGCCGGTCGATAAACAGCCGCAGCACCTGACCTTCGGCATGTGAAACCCCGCCTCGCCAAGCGCATCGCCGAGCATCCTGCGGATCTCGGGTTCGTCGTCGAAGATCGTCACGAGCGGGGCGGTCATGGCCCGTCCGGGGCATTCAGCGCTGCGTCAAATTGATCGGCTGTGAAGGGTTTGCGCAGAACCGGCGCGCGTGAGGGGATCGTCAGGTGGCAGCGATGTCACCGGAACCAGCGGGCAGTCGTCCCGGTGCGGCGCATCCGCGAGATCGAGCCCGGTGAGGGGCCCTTCCAGCACGATATCCGGCAGCACGGCGGAGATCTCGGGCAGGTCCGCGACGAGGGCGCGCGCCTCGTCCACGCTCGTGGCCTCTATCACGCTGTGGTCGGCACTGTGCAGTACGTTGCGCAGCGTGCTGCGCAGATCGGGGCTGTCCTCGAGGAGCAATACAAGGCTGGGCGTTCGCGCGGTGCCGGAGGTCCGCAGCGGCAGGCGCAGGGTCTCGTCTTGGATCGTCAACGCCAGCTGAACGAGGTTCTGCCCGGCCGTGGTCATGGCGTCGCGGTTGGGGCGGCCAAGATACATTCATGTCTCCTCCCTATCCCCCTTGAGTAGCACCGGGCAAGCGGGGCGAAAAGTCACGTCGCGCCGCCTGTTTCAGTTCGCAAGGATTGGGCAATGATCAGGAAAAAGTTGACGCCGATCAATTATTGCGCACGCATTGAAGTTGGGGAGAATCGTCGCGTGGCGATTGCGAGTTCGCGGATGCGGACGCAAGGGAGGAAAACGATTTGGCACAGTCGTCACAGGCAATGGACGGAATGAAGTCCGTTCCGGCGCTCTTGCAACGAAACGCCACACGGACTGCCCGGAAAGCGGCTTACCGCGAAAAGGAATACGGTATCTGGCAAAGCTGGACCTGGGCCGAGGCTGAGTCGGAGATCGAGGCACTCGCGCTCGGCTTGCTCAACCTGGGCGTCGATACAGGCGATTTCATCGCCATAATCGGGCGCAACCGCCCGCATTTCTACTGGGCCATGGTGGCGGCGCAATCGGTGGGCGCGATCCCCGTGCCGCTTTACCAGGACGCCGCCGCCGACGAGATGGCCTATGTCATGGATCACTGCGGTGCGCGGTTCGCCATTGTCGAGGACCAAGAGCAGGTCGACAAGCTGATCGAGGTGCAGGAGGATCTGCACCAGCTGGAGCACATGATCTATGTCGACCCGCGCGGCCTGCGGAAATACGACCATTCCAAGCTGCATCTCTTCAGCCATATCCAGGACCAGGGCCGCGCCGCCCGTGAGGAGTTCATCGCCACGTTGAAGGCACGGCGCGGACGGCTGGACTACGAAAGCGTCTGCGTGATGCTTTACACCTCCGGCACCACCGGCAAGCCCAAGGGCGTGGTGCTGAGCAATCGCAACATTATTGAAGCGTCGAGATCCTCGGCCGAGTTCGACACCCTGACCAGCGATGAAGAGGTGCTCGCCTACCTGCCGATGGCTTGGGTGGGTGATTTCATCTTTTCCATCGGACAGGCCTACTGGTGCGGGTTCTGCGTCAACTGCCCCGAAGGCCCCGAGACCATGCAGACCGACCTGCGCGAGATCGGGCCGACCTATTATTTCGCTCCGCCGCGCGTCTTCGAGACGCAGCTGACCAACGTGATGATCCGGATGGAGGATGCCAGCCGCCTCAAGAAAGCGCTGTTTGATCATTTCATGGCGCTGGCGCGCCGTGTTGGGCCCGCGATCCTCGACGGGAATGCGGTCAGCGGGTGGGATCGGGTCCGCTATGCGCTCGGCAATTTGCTGATCTACGGCCCGCTGAAGGACACGCTGGGGCTGGCGCGCGTGCGTGTGGGTTACACTGCGGGCGAGGCGATCGGCCCGGAGATCTTCGATTTCTACCGCTCGCTCGGTATCAACCTCAAGCAGCTTTACGGCCAGACCGAGGCGTCGGTGTTCATCACGCTGCAACCCGATGGCGAGGTGCGCAGCGACACCGTGGGCGTGCCTGCGCCCGGTGTCGAGGTGCGCATCGATTCCACGGGGGAGGTCTACTACCGCGGCCCTGGCGTGTTCGAGTATTACTACAAGAACGTCGAAAGCACCGCCAAGACCAAGGATGCCGATGGCTGGGTCGCCACCGGCGATGCCGGGTTCTTCGAAGACGGCTCGGGTCATCTGCGGATCATCGACCGCGCCAAGGACGTGGGCAAGATGGCCGATGGCCGGATGTTCGCGCCCAAATATGTCGAGAACAAGCTGAAATTCTACCCAAACATCCTAGAAGCCGTGGTGTTCGGGAACGGCCAGCAGATGTGCGCGGCGTTTCTCAACATCGACCTGACGGCCGTCGGCAACTGGGCCGAGCGCAACAATATCGGCTATGCGTCCTACCAGGAACTGGCGGGGCACCCAAAGGTACTCGACATGATTCAGGAGCATGTCGAAGAGGCCAATCGCAGCCTGTCCGACGATCCGATGCTGGCGCATTGCCAGGTTCACCGGTTCCTGGTGCTGCACAAGGAACTGGACGCCGATGACGGCGAGATGACCCGCACCCGCAAGGTGCGCCGCAACGTGATCTCGGAGAAGTTCGAGGATCTGGTGGGGGCGCTCTACGATGGCTCGCGCGAGATCCACACGACGACGGAAGTGACCTACGAGGACGGGCGCAAGGGGTCGATCAGCGCCACGCTGGAGATACGCGATTCTGCCGTGGTGCCCACCGAGACAGCAAAGGCGGCGGCGGAATGATTGCAATCGTTCCATGGGTTATCGGCGGAGTAGGGCTGGGAATTTGCTTTCTCTGGCGCGACGGAACTCCAAATTGGGTGGCTGGTAAAGAAAACAGGAATAGCGATTATGGCTATTCAATGATCGCTATAGTTTTTGGAATTGGCGCACTTTACTCAGACCGAAAGATCACAGGCTTCTCTGATGGCTACATAATAGAGACCGGCGCACTGTTGGTTTATTGGCTGATTTGTCGCGGGATTATGGGAGGGCCGAAATGATGGCACTTGATGCGACTGAAGGATACACTACCGAGGACGGTCGCAGGATCGGCGGCGTGGTGATGGAGATGCGCAACATCACGCTGCGGTTTGGCGGCGTGGTGGCGATCAAGGATATCTCGTTTGACATCCGCGAGGGCGAGATTCGCGCCATCATCGGACCCAACGGAGCCGGTAAGTCCTCGATGCTCAACGTCATCAGCGGCTTCTACAAGCCACAGGAGGGCGAGGTCTGGTACAAGGGTGAGAAGCGGCCGTCGATGAAGCCCTACCAGGTGGCGCGGCAGGGCATCGCGCGCACCTTCCAGAACATCGCGCTGTTTGACGGGATGTCGGTGCTCGACAACGTGATGACCGGGCGTATTCGGCACATGACATCCGGGCTGCTGAGCCAGGCGATCTGGAAGGGCCGCGCCGAAGCCGAGGAAGTCGAGAACCGCGCCAAGGTGGAGCGGATCATCGACTTCCTGGAAATCCAGCATATCCGCAAGACCCCCGTGGGCCGGTTGCCCTACGGCCTGAAAAAGCGGGTGGAACTGGCCCGCGCGCTGGCCGCCGAGCCGTCGATCCTGCTGCTCGACGAGCCGATGGCGGGCATGAATGTCGAGGAAAAAGAAGACATGAGCCGGTTCATTCTCGACGTGAACGACGAGTTCGGCACGACAATCGCGCTGATCGAGCATGACATGGGCGTGGTCATGGACCTGTCCGACCGGGTCGTCGTGATGGATTATGGCAAGAAGATCGGCGACGGCTCACCGGGCGAGGTGCGGCAAAACCAGGCGGTGATCGACGCCTATCTGGGGGTGGCGCATGACTGAGATCAGCCTGACCGGACGCCGCGTGCCACATCAATCACGAAACGCGCAGGGGAGACGCCTTGATGCCTGATCAAGTTGTATGGGGAATGGAGGTCTTTCTCAACGGGCTGATGACCGGGGTGCTCTATTCGCTTGTGGCGCTCGGCTTCGTGCTGATCTTCAAGGCAAGCGGCATCTTCAATTTCAGCCAGGGTGTCATGGCGCTCTTTGCCGCGCTCACGCTCGTGGGGATCATGGATGGCCAGGTGCCGTTCGCGCACCTCATCAACACCATTTTTGGCACAGATATCCATTATTTCGGCTGGACCGTGCCCGCCCTCGGGGCAATCCTGCTGACCATGGTCGTGATGGTGGCGCTCGCCTGGGCGGTCAACCAGTTCATCTTCCGACATCTTGTCGGGCAGGAGCCGATCATCCTCTTCATGGCCACCATCGGGCTTGCTTATTTCCTCGAAGGATTCGGCGACATCATGTGGGGCAGCGACATCAAGAACCTCGATGTCGGCCTGCCGCAGGGCATCAACGAGACCATAGACGAGGTCACTTACCAGGTCTTCGGCTACGGTTTTTTCATCGACAATCTCGATATCGCGGCGACTGTGGTGGCGGTTGTGCTGGTGATCGCGCTCGTCCTCTTCGCGCAATACACCAAGTACGGCCGCGCGATGCGGGCGGTGGCAGACGATCACCAGGCGGCGCTGTCGGTCGGGATCTCGCTCAAGTTTATCTGGATCATGGTCTGGTCCCTGGCCGGCTTCGTGGCCCTAGCCGCCGGCATCATGTGGGGCGCGAAATCGGGTGTTCAGTTCTCGCTTTCGCTGATCGCGCTCAAGGCCCTGCCTGTCCTGATGCTGGGCGGTTTCACCTCGATCCCCGGTGCCATCGTCGGCGGGCTGATCATCGGGGTGGGCGAGAAGATGTTCGAGTTCCTCGTCGGCCCGATGGTGGGCGGCGCCACCGAGAACTGGTTCGCCTACATGCTGGCGCTTTTGTTCCTCGTGTTCCGGCCGCAGGGCCTGTTCGGCGAGAAGATCATCGAGAGGGTCTGATGCGATGCCCAAACTGATAGCCATCATCAACGTCATCGCCTGGGCCGGGTTCTGGGCCTTCGGCTATCTCGCGTTTTCGGCCGGGACACATAATAGCGGCCAGATGGTGACCGCCGCCATCCTCGCGGCGGCCGGCGGGGGCGTGGGCATGCTCGCCTATTTCCGGCTGGTGCGCCATGCCGAGGCGACAGGCTATGCCCGGCCCGCCAACCGGGCTGAAAAGCGTGATGACGACGACATCCACGGGGAGGTTCTTTAGATGTTTTACCGTGAGGCGGGCGATTTCAAGACCTCCTACAAGGACGACAGCCAGACCTTTCCGATCAAGTTCGATCGCGTCGGGTACTACGTGGTGTTGATCGCTGCGTTCGCAGCGGTGCCATTCGTGATCAACGATTACTGGGTCAACGCGATTTTCCTGCCGTTCCTGATCTACGCGATCGCCGCGATCGGGCTGAACATCCTCGTGGGATATTGCGGGCAGGTCAGCCTCGGCACCGGCGGCTTCATGGCCGTGGGGGCGTACGCGTGCTACAAGCTTATGACGAGCTTCCCCGATGTGAACATCTTCTTTCACATCATCATCGCGGGCGCCATCACCGCCGCCGTGGGGGTTCTGTTTGGCCTGCCGAGCCTGCGCATCAAGGGTTTCTACCTCGCCGTGGCCACATTGGCGGCGCAATTCTTCCTCGTGTGGCTCTTCAACCGGGTACCGTGGTTCCACAACTACTCGGCCTCGGGCCAGATCAGCGCGCCCGAGCGAACGATCCTAGGCGTACCGATCACCGGCGCTGAGACCGCGCCCTGGGCCGCGTACCTTTTCTGCCTCGTCTTCGTGGTCGGCTCGGCGCTTGTCGCGCGCAACCTGACGCGCGGCATGGCGGGGCGCAAATGGATGGCGATCCGCGACATGGACATCGCCGCAGAGATCATCGGGGTGAACCCGCTAAAGGCCAAGCTGAGCGCATTCGCGGTCAGTTCGTTCTTCGTCGGCATCTCGGGCGCGCTGTTCTTCGCGGTCTATCTTGGCGCAGTCGAGGTGGGCGAGGTCTTCGGCATCCAGAAGTCCTTCCTCGTGCTCTTCATGGTGATCATCGGTGGGCTCGGCTCGATCTTTGGCAGCTTCGCGGGTGCTGCCTTCCTAGTACTTTTGCCGGTGCTGTTGAAGAACACGCTGGTGGGCGGGCTCGGCTGGCCCACGGATCTGGCATCGCATCTGGAACTGATCATCGTGGGCGGTCTGATCATCGTTTTCCTGGTGGCCGAGCCGCACGGGCTGGCGCAACTCTGGCGCGTCACAAAGGAGAAACTGAGGCTTTGGCCCTTCCCGCACTGACGGGCCATCAAGGATGCGGAGGGGCGATACGTCCTGCGCAACATCGGATAAAAACCAAGGGAGGATATACCGATGAGACAGAAACTACTGACGGCGGCGATCACCGCCGCGATCGTCGCAGGACCGGCCTTCGCCGATCTGACGATCATCGATACCAGCTATCGCACCGGGCCCTATGCCGCGAACGGTGTGCCGTTCTCGGATGGCTACCAAGACTATTTCACGCTGCTCAACGAGCGTGACGGCGGCATAGGAGGCGAGCCGATCAACCTCGTAGAATGTGAGACCGGCTACAACACCGAAAAAGGGGTTGAATGCTACGAGGCCACCAAAAATGAAGGTGACGGCGCGCTGGTTTACCAACCCTTGTCCACCGGCATCACCTATCAGCTTATTCCCAAGGCCTCCTCGGACGGGATCCCTATGCACACGATGGGCTACGGGCGGACCTCGGCCAAGAATGGCGGGGTGTTCGAATGGATCTTCAACTACCCCGCCAATTACTGGGACGGGGCGAGCCACGCGATCACGCATATCCTGAACGAAAATGATGGCGATATAAGCGGCCACAAGATTGCGCTGGTTTACCACAATTCCGCCTATGGCAAGGAACCGATCCGCACGCTGAAAAATCTCGCCGAGAAACATGGCTTCGAGCTGATGTTGCAGCCGGTCGACCATCCCGGTCAGGAGCAGGGCTCGCAATGGCTGCAGATCCGGCGTGAACGGCCCGACAACGTGATCATGTGGGGCTGGGGCGTGATGAACCAGGTCGCGATCCAGGAAGCGGTCAACATTCGCTACCCGATGGACCAGTTCATCGGAATCTGGTGGTCCGGATCCGAGAACGACGTGAAATCGGCCGGCGCCGCGGCGGATGGCTACAAGGCGCTGACTTTCCATAACCTCGGCTCGGATTACCCGGTCTATGACGATATCCGAGAGCATGTCGTCGATACCGGCAATGCCGCCGGCGCGGGCGATCAGCTTGGCACCGTGCTCTATAACCGCGGGATGTATGCCGCGATGCTGGCGGCCGAAGCGATCAAGACCGCCCAGGAGATGCATGGAGTGTCGGCGATCAATGCCGCGCAGATGCGCGATGGCATGGAGAACCTCGAGATGACCGAGGAAAAGATGGCAGGCCTTGGATTGCCAAACTTCGGCCCGGAATTCACGGTGACCTGTGAAAACCACGGGGGCAACGGTTTCGGTGCCGTGTCGCAATGGAATGCCGACGCTGGCGAGTTCGAGCTGATCACCGATTACTTCCAATCGGACCAGGAGATCATCTCGCGGCTCGTGAAAGAGGACTCGATGCAATACGCCGACGAGAACAACATCGAGCTGCGCTGCTGAGCGGCCAACGCGATGCCCGGTCGCCGCACGCGGTGGCGGCCGGGGGATTTCGAGTATTTTTGGCAAGATGAAGACGGGAGCATCCCGTCCTCGCAAGTCGGAGAGTTGTGATGCTGGATGCGTCCCCACGCGACGAGCCTCTTTTGGAGGTCAATAATATCGAGGTGATCTACAATCACGTGATCCTCGTGCTGAAGGGTGTCAGCCTCGGCGTGCCGAAAGGCGGGATCACCGCGCTTCTCGGCGGCAACGGGGCCGGAAAGACCACCACGCTCAAGGCGATCTCCAACCTGCTGAAATCCGAGCGCGGCGAGGTCACCAAGGGCATGATACGCTATCGCGGCGAACGCGTTCAGGATCTGCTGCCTTCGGATCTGGTGCAGCGCGGGGTTGTGCAGGTCATGGAAGGCCGCCATTGTTTCGAGCATCTCACGGTCGAGGAAAACCTGTTGACCGGCGCCTATACCCGCGGGGCCTCGCGGGCCGAGATAGAGGCAGATCTCGAGATGGTTTACCAGTATTTCCCGCGCATCAAGGAACGTCGGCGCAGCCAAGCGGGCTATGCCTCCGGCGGCGAGCAGCAGATGGTCGCGATCGGGCGTGCGCTGATGGCCCGACCCGAGACGATTCTTCTGGACGAGCCGTCGATGGGCCTGGCGCCGCAACTGGTCGAGCAGATCTTCGGCATCGTGAAATCGCTCAACGAGACGGAGGGCTATACTTTCCTTCTTGCCGAGCAGAACACCAATGTTGCGCTGCGCTTCGCGCATCACGGGTATATCCTGGAATCCGGGCGCGTGGTGATGGACGGCCCGGCCGCCGATCTGCGCGAGAATCCCGACGTGAAGGAATTCTATCTCGGCATGGCCGAGGAGGGGCGCAAGTCGTTCCGCGACGTGCGCAGTTATCGCCGCCGCAAGCGGTGGCTCGCATGATTGTGGTGCGTTCGCAGTATTGTGGTGCGTTCGCAGTTTGCAGCCCGCGCCGAAGGATGATGATATGACGCAGTATTACGACGATTTGGAGACCCGCAGTGCCGCTGACCGCGCCGAGGCGATCGCGCGCGAGTTGCCCAAACAGATCGCGCAGGCACAGGCTCTGCCGGGCTATGGCAGCAGGCTTGATAGGATAGAGCCGCGGCACATCACCGGCGTGACGAACCTCGCGCATCTGCCGGTGCTACGCAAATCCGACCTTAGCTGGGCGCAGGGCGAATCTGCGCCATTCGGCGGGTTGACGCGTCTGCCGGCGCATGGCTTTGCACACGTGTTTCAATCCCCGGGCCCGATCTACGAACCTGGCGGCGCAGGCAGTGACTGGTGGCGCGTGGGGCGGTTCCTGCACGCATGCGGCGTGGGGCAGGGGGATATCGTTCAGAACTGTTTCGGCTATCACCTTACGCCGGCCGGCATGATATTCGAGAGCGGCGCGCGCGCCGTGGGTGCGGCGGTGTTGCCGGCCGGAACCGGGCAGACAGAATTGCAGGCCCGCGCTGCGCATGATGTCGGTGTCACGACCTATGCTGGGACGCCGGATTACCTGAAGGTGATCCTCGACAAGGCCGACGAGATGGGGCTTACCCTGAAGATCACAAAGGCGGCGGTCGGGGGCGGCGCGCTGTTCCCGTCGCTGCGCGCCGAGTACGCCGAGCGTGGTATCGCCTGCCGGCAATGCTATGCCACCGCCGATCTTGGCAACATCGCCTTCGAGAGCGACGCACAGGACGGGATGATCGTGGACGAGGGCGTGATCGTCGAGATCGTGCGTCCCGGCACCGGTGACCCGGTGGCGCCCGGAGAGGTGGGCGAGGTGGTGGTCACGGCGCTCAACCCCGACTATCCGCTGATCCGGTTCGCCACCGGCGATCTCAGCGCTGTGATTGAGGGCGCGAGCCCTTGCGGGCGCACGAATATGCACATCAAAGGCTGGATGGGACGCGCCGATCAGACGACCAAGATCAAGGGAATGTTCGTTCGCCCCGAGCAGGTGGCCGACCTCGTGTCGCGGCACGAGGGTATCTCCCGCGCCCGGGTCATCGCCAGCCGCGAGGGCGAGACGGATGTCATGACCGTCCGCATCGAGGCAAAGGACGGCGCGGCGGACCACTATGCGGACACTGTCACCGAGACGCTCAAGCTGAAGGGGCGGATCGAAATCGTGGCGCCCGGCAGTCTGCCCAATGACGGCAAGGTGATCGAGGATGTGCGCAGCTACGACTGAGCCGCGGTCCGAAATCTTAGAAAGATTTCGGACCGCGATCTTTGCAAGATCGCGGCGCCTTTTGGTCAGGTGAAGCGGTTCGCGTCGTAGGGGGCAAGGTCGATATTGGGACGCGTGCCGGACATCATGTCGGCGACCATGCGCCCGGTCTTCGGCCCTGCCGTCAGCCCGATATGCTGATGGCCAAAGGCCGCGTGCACACCCGTCGCTCCGATCTCGCCGATCAGCGGCAGGCTGTCAGGGGTTGACGGGCGAAAGCCCATCCATTCCTCGGCGCTGTCATAGGTGAGATCGGGGAAGACCCGCGCGGTCTCGCGGCGGATCAGGTTGAGGGGCGCACGGGATGGTCCCTCGGTGATGCCCCCCAGCTCCACCGTGCCGGCGCAGCGCAGCCCGTTCGCCATCGGGTTGACCGCGAACTTGCCGCTGGCGACCATCAGCGGGTGGCGCGGCATCTGCGAGGGTCCGCGGAAATGCAGGTGATAGCCGCGCTCGGCCTCAAGCGGCACGCGCAGGCCAAGTTTTCGCATCAGTGCCTTCGACCAGATCCCGGCCGCGAGGACCGCCGCGTCGCAGGGCATCGGGCCGCGATCCGTCTCGACGCGGCTAATCCGCCCGTCCTGCAGCGTGATGTCCTGCACTTCGGCCTGCATGTATCGTCCGCCCTCGGCTTCCAGCACCTTCGCCAGATCGGCCATGTAGGCACCCGGATCAAGGATGTGGCCATGGCCTTTCAGAAGCGCCAGACATTGCGTGGCTGAACCAAGCATGGGTTCGACTTCGCGCACGGCCTCGCCCGTCACCAATTCGGGCACGTGACCCGCATCGCGTTTCACCCGCCATGAAAACGCATCGGCCTCGAACGCCGCTCGACTGGCATAGGCGTAGCCGAAATCGCTTGTCGCAAGCCATTTCTCGGCCGCCGTACCGCGCACGAGTGCGCGGTGCTGATCGACGCTGTCATCCACCAGCGGGATCAGCCCCTCGACCATGCGGGCGGTGTCGCGGGGATTGGCGTTGCGCGCAAACTGCCAGAGCCACGGCAGCATCCGCGGCAGATACGACCATTGCAGGAAAAGCGGTGCATTCGGATCGCGCAGATACCCTAGGGCCGTCGAGATCAGGCCGGGCGTGTTGACCGGCACGATCGCCCACTGGGCCAGCAGCCCGGCATTGCCCCATGAGGCCCCGGCACCCGGATGATCGCGGTCAAGCAGCGTGACGTCGTGACCCGCGCGGCGCAGCCAGATGGCCGAACTCAGCCCGCAGATGCCGGCGCCGATGACGATGATGTTGCGGGATCTGCTCAAAGCGGGCTTTCGGCGACGGGTGAGGTGTCTCGGCCACCTAATCGCAGCACCACGGAAACAGCAAGGGGCCAGTCCCGGAGGAAACCGGTCGGAGCTCTATCCGCCGGTGATCAACGGTGGGCATGGCACCAATACAGACTTGACCCGCAGAGCGTCGTGCTAATTACCTCTGCATGTTCGACATCCACTCGGCATTGTTGCAGAACTCAGGCCTGAGACGTGAGTGCCCCTTACCCTATTGACGTCATGCCACGCGGACGATCTCGGCGGTGCCGAGGGCCGAGAAGCGGTTCATGAGGGCGATGCGGATGTGGATTTCGGCAGTCTGGCGGTCGGGGTCTCGTGCGGCGATGCGCTCGCCGAAGGACTTGAGGCAGCG
>Ga0307969_1001160_pt1 | contig 13435 bp, 15 predicted proteins | sample OrgLakmetagen710_FD_201841 | JGI IMG/M metagenome (GOLD analysis project Ga0307969, IMG submission 201841) | Saline water microbial communities from Organic Lake, Antarctica - #710 | ecosystem: Environmental > Aquatic > Non-marine Saline and Alkaline > Saline | place: Antarctica: Organic Lake... | reverse complement strand
TTGTTCTGCCACACACACACACACACACACACACACACACACACACACACACATAGAGAGAGAGAGAGAGAGAGAGAGAGAGAGAGAGAGAGAGAGAGACACACGCGCACACACACGTACACACACAGGTGCACTCATACATATATGCACACAAAAAACATAAAAACATACTTGTACTCAAAACTACTGACATTGCAGAGCTGCTGCCACCCAAAGACAGGCCTAAGACAAACACTTCCGTGGCACGCCGTCTGATGAGCCACGCCCTCGGTATACCAGGAATGCGGGACAGAGCAGGTGAAACCAGTGTCTGTTGAAGATGCAAGCCCTTGATCTTAGGAATCAGGCAGTCTATCTAGCACTTGATTAGTTCCAGTGTCTTTTGGGTTTTCTTCTGGGTCTGTTCATCCCTCTGTAAGTAAACTGCAATAGCATAACACTTGGAGACGATTACCAAGCTCACCGGTGGGAGGGTGCAAGTAGGGAAAAGGGGGTTTTAAATTTGAATGATGCAGGCCCTTAGAACAAGTACATCCATGCTGCACACAGAGTAAGTGCACACTGCACACAGTGTATATGCACACTGCACACAGAGGTTATGCACACTGCACACTGTCAACTTGAACGTCCTCCACAGAGCAGGAAAGGATAAGAGAGAAAACAAGGGGCTCAGAATGCTGTGTTGGCTGTTTCGTGAAAGCGTAGCAGGATATGTCTCATTGTAGTTTGTTATGTTTGCAATTTTAGTCATCAGAATGCCTTGCAGTGCGAGTTGCTGTGACCCTCATAGGAAGCACGCATTGCTTTTCGGTGTTTCATTGTGCATCTGGTGTAATCCTTATCCCATGCAAACTTTAGAAAGTTGGCATTGCTTTCCAGCATTGTGTGTCCAGTCGACTTGAATTGCTGGAATTTTTATGCTTAATTTTTGTGGCTGCGCAATGAGGTGTAATGCCCTTCCCACAATCGATCACGCAGGGAAGAGGGAGATTATATGTTGACGTCACACAAATGTAGATATATGTTGATTGTTACTTCGTACACTAACGTTGATGTAATATAGATGTAGCATATGTAATTTCATGCTTATTGTTGTTTTGTCATGCAGGGGAAAAGGACCTTGCTGCTGCTAGAAAACAGGCACGTGAGGAGCGGAGGGCAAAGCAGAAAGAAGGGGAGGCCTCTCGTGCGTCTGCGTGGGAGTAGAGATGGGTACAGCGGGATGTCAGTAACGGAGCAGGTGCTAAAATTTTGTTTTTTTGCAAAGCGTCTTATATGGATGGCCGGCCATCATGCATCCTCATATCATAAATCGTCACTGTTCAGTCGCCATGCTTTACGGTGTTCAGATCGGTTCACTTCAATTTAGTAAGGCCTCCATATGCCTGGCGTGGCTGCTCACCGGTATACAAGCACCAATGGAAAGCAGGTGTCAGCAAGATTAATAAAGGCACGCACGCACTTTCAACGCAATCACAGAGCACACAGAGTGCAATAAGTGACAGGCCTGTTCTGTATCGCATGCCATGCCTTCGCACTGTTGTGATTTTTTCGAAGCTTACAGAGCTAAAAAAAAGGCCGCTGTTGTGTTTTTTTTAGCCTACCACCCTTCAGTTATGGAATATGGAACGCAACTTTTTATTATCATGTACTTGCTCCATAATTGCAGGTTCTACGCAACATCAGTAGCATTATAAATGATTCAAAGTGTCAATGTGTGACCCTCAATGTTATTTCATTTTGCTACGTTGCGACTGCCTCTTATTCTTAATTGTAATCTTCCTGGTATTATCGTTCCTTGATTTACCCCCAATAGCTCCTCTGACTTTTTGAGCTCTTATGCCAAATTTCAAACATTTCTCCGCGATGGACAAGAAAAGAAATTGTATTGGTAGTGATAGCCTTGGTAGTGGTAGCCAGCACGTGAAGGCAAGTATAGAGAAATGCTTCATCACGCTGACAGAGCAGCCAACATTTTATTTTCCAGCCATAGAACTGGCTTCTTCAGTTCATTGAACAGTGTTGCTAGCCAAAATTACCTCAACTGAAAACAAGCAATTGCTTGTTACATGACGCCATCAATTAAATGTGTCACAGCTCTGGATAAGGCGGCTCAATTGGTATGGACCAGGTTGGACGCATGGGTTGCATATTGCATAGTGTATACGGAGCTGTGGCACCCTAAGCAAACCCTAAGTAAAAGTCTACGCGGGAAAACACCAGCGTGCATTAAGGAAAGGCTCTCAACTAGTGCTCACATTACCCAGAGCACCGCCAAAAAACGAAAAAGAGAAACAACTGAGACCGATGAGGATCGTCAGGCAGGTTGTCAGCCATGCGATCCGGCCTGCGCCTAGCCTTCCTGAAGCCAGCCGCTCTACCAGTAACCCCCCCATCAGATCCCCTTGGGCTATTATCACTGTTGCCGTTGTTTAATTGTATTTTGTGTCTTGTTTTTGTGACCTTGTTTAGGCTTTTTATTGCATGGCAGTTTAGTGCAGTGACTAGTTAGTGCGCTTTGTGTAAAGGGACGCCCAGGTTAAGCAGAGGAGTTATGGTGTACTGGTTGTAGATTGTGCCCCTGACTCCAAGGAGTGTAAAATGTAAAATGAATAGTGACTTTGTTGCTTTTGAGATATGCCTCGGAGGCTCCTTGTTCGTAGACGCTGGTTAAGAGGTAGATGTTGGTTGTGTGCTTTATCTAATGTCTGTTGCGGGTTTACGTCTGAGTTAGACTTTAAATTTTACAAGGTGTACATCCCTGTCCCTTGGGGGAATCAGTTTGAAGTCCAAATACCTGCCTCTTCCTTCAATGGGCATGTTAAGGTCAGATAGCTTTTCAATGTTACAAGCATCCATTGTAACGATTGCTGAGCCCAGTTTGTCTTTGCTGATCTCTTCCCTACAACGGCTGACTGCGTGGTGGTGTCGGTTTTTGTCCATTCTCTTCAGAGTATGGATGTTGCACCTAAGAAGCATGTGTGGAGCTACGTGTAAACCTCTGCACAATGGGCAATGGCAGGACCTGTCATGTGGCAAAATCTGTTGGTGTGTTTGTCTGTGTGTATTGTATCCGTCTATACCTAAGAACTAGTTTCTGTTCCTTAATAGTCACATTTGGCATGGACCAAAATTTGTAACTGAGCTGGGCATGAACAAGTGGCATTTGAGTGAAGCATTGTTCCAACGTTAACATTCTGACGTTCACATTCGGAGTGTGAACATTCTGAAGGGCACGCTGGGTGTTAAGCGTACCACTACAAATTGGGTTGTCTTGAGGGAGTGTGGACACGAACCACTGCAAATTTTCTGATTCGGGTCTATTGTCAAGTTGTATAATAGCATGCTTAAGTCGAACAGTGAGACGTTAAGCAAGGAGCTGAAAGTGGATCTGAGCATACATTTACGTAACCCCTCCTGCTGGACTGCTTTTCTTTGGTCGTAGATGCTTTTCAAGGGTTGCGGCGTTGTGATCCATTTGCGCAAGCAGCGCGGCAGGGTACCTCCACTTCTAATTACGACTTCACTGATGATCTCAGGCACAGATTGCGGACAGCGTGGAGAGATGTTGAGGGATTGCACCCACTGAACACAAACAGCAATTTGGTAACATATCTTTAACACAGGGACCCAACACCATGGCAAACCGTGGCCGTGGGATGGGCTCAAGCATCTTCCAAGGCTAAGGTAGAGCTAGCAGCGCCAGCGTGCACGTGTTGTGGGTGAGCACTCGATACGAGCTTGCTTGGCTGGTGGTTGGTCATCAGATATCTTTGTACCGGTGAGGATGTAGTTGGCGCGGTCAAGGAAGAACGTGCGTTTGCGGCGAGCCATCAGTGCACTGGTAGGGCTTGGAGGCAGGTCACCGCCGTAGGTGTTGATCAGTCCACTAGCCGCAAAGTGCTCTAAACCTCTATTGCAATGTATTTTGACACCTAGGCTTCGAAACCAAAATGAAGCGGGGAGTGTTTGTGAAAAAGCAGAAGCTGGAGGCTATGACATGCAGCCGACTCTAGGCTATGACATGCAGCTGAGCACACGGTCCAACGCTTGCCTGTCAGCCCAAATTCTTTCTGTCATGGATGGTCTAACACAATCCTATATCTTCAAACAGAAGCTGCAAAACTGTGAGCCCATTGATCTCAGCCGTTATGTTGTAGACCTCAGGGAGAGACACTTGGGAGTACTGGACACCTTATTCTGACACGCATCCGAGAGAACACAACAGCAAACGCTCTACTTATCACCAATGGTGTGCTCTTCCTACAAAAAGGGCTCTGGTCAATCATTCGCCTTACCCTCCCTAAATACATGTTTCTCAACCTGCCGCGTGATGTCATTTGCAGTACAGCTCATTTCAGACTTCGTGTAAACACCCTACGTTTTGAGACAGCGACATGGAATGAAATTAACTCCCCCACCTGTGACCTGTGTGACACTGATGATGTCCAAGATGAGCAGCATGTTCTTTTCCAATGTGCCAATCCCCACATGATTTCTTTCCGCAGGAATTATGCTCGCTCCTCTGTTTCCCCCAGCAACAGGAGCTCACGATGTGTTTACTTTGCCAGAACAATAACAAGCTTTGTTTTTTCCTCCATGAAATTGATCATTGCTTTTTATGAGCAGGCTAGCAGTCTTGACTGAAGCCCTTTTTTTTGTGAACCTTGAAAACCTCAAGGCAACCTAGGTAATAATGGCCACAGGTAGATGGTCAAATAAGAAGCCAGCTTAGAAGTACTTAAAAATGAACGCCTCACGAATGCAGGCTGTCAAGAAAATACCAAAGCGTCACGATTGCAGGCCGGCAAAAAAAAGGCTAAGCTGGTAGTGTTAATACATCCAGCGTCAGGATAACAACTCACTGCAAAAGGTTTTATAAGGGCGACCAGGAGGCGTGTTCACACTCCATCGCACATCCACACTCATCTGTGCGTGAAATGCCTAACACACACACAAGCAATTTCTTATAGCCGACTTTTGTCTTGCACATACTATACAATCGCCTGAGTGAGCACATCAGACGAGCAGAAGCGCAAATAAGCTCAGGCACACGCGATTATCGCACCTGTACGTGCACTAGTAGGCAGACTGAGATGCAGACAAAACGTACGAGGTCATTCAACGCAAGCATAAGCCTCGCGCCTTGCATAACTGCCTTGAAGGAGGGAAAGGGCACGCCAAGCAGAAGAAACAGGCCTGGCACCACACATACGAGGTCATCACATTACGTACTCAGGCCTCCACAAAGCCTTGCATGACTACCACCCGTACATGCCTGTACGAAGAAGAGCTGAATGCATGCGTTCATACCTCTCATAGCTCAAGACCCCACGCATTCCTCTGGTTCACACACACACACACACACACACACACCAGCAAGCGCACACTAGCCGTGACGTGCATTGCACACAGCAGACAAAGACACGGCCATCCCTTGCCATTGGTGTGACAAGCTGGATGATGAAAACCTAAATACGTGAGTGGGTGCGTGTTTGAAGGTAGTCATCACGCTACACACAACCCCTTAGACACACACACACGCCACGAACAATCCAGCACACAGCCCCCTCAACCCCAGATCTCAGAGGTGGGCTCCTTAAATTGGGGAGTGGGGTCGTCATGTACACCATTGAAAGCCCACTCTGAATGGAGAATCCAGGGCTTGATAGGGCCGATGCCGATGGTCATATTGTTGAACTCTGCGTGCGTGTGTGTGTGTGTGTGTGTGTGTGTGTGTGTATTAATGAGGGCGCTAGGGTTGATAACAACAGAACCGTTTGCATTGGCACCAACAAACCCTGAGTCCTCCATTTCAAGAAGGCCTTCAAAGTGAAGTAGGACCCTATAAACTTGATGGGGCTGATGTGGATGGCCATGTTGTTGGGTGGGGTGCGTAGGGGGTGTAAATAATAGAGGAAAAACGATTGTTTTTTAATAAATGTCACACAACGGTGCAGCACAAGCTTGTTTTAGATAACACCATCAGAGCGCAAAGTGGCAGCTTTTGCTAAGCTTACGGACAAAGGTGTTGTTACAGGTATAGCTAGGGCTGGCCAGAACCGTACATATACACCATATATTTGGTGATTTTCCTGCCATAAACACGGTATATACACCGTACGTAAATGGTTCTGGCCAACCCTAGGTACAGCAGGTGGACGACGCCAAGACAGAACGAAACACATGGGGTTATGAAATCGAACCAGTAAGCCTGTATGTCTTCACGCATGCACCTTTGGCAAGGACATCGCATACTGAAATCGACCCAGTAAGCCTGTGTATCATCACGTGTGCACCTTTGGCAAGGACATCGCATACTGAAATTGAACCAGTAAGCCTGTGTATCATCATGTGTGCACCTTTGGCAAGGACATTGCATACTGAAATCAACCCAGTAAGCCTGTGTATCATCACGTGTGCACCTTCAGCAAGGACATTGCATACTGGCCGCAACAAGCCCTGAGCAGGGCAGCTTCCCTCCCGACAAGGCTGGAGGCCTTTGTAATTGAACTTAACCAAACTAACCTTACCCTCTTACCCTCAAACTAAACTAATTGTTAGGTGGACCGTCCCCTCAGCATAAAATCCAAGTGTCATGTTGTATTTAATATCGCTGCCTCCAGGAGTGCAAGCAGTTTAGTTAACAACCCTGGGGAAGCTGCATTTGAGTGAAGTCAAAGCTGAACTCGACCTAAACAATATTACTAGGGTCGGCCAGAACCATGTACACACGGTGTGTTTACGGTATTTTTGGCATGAAAATTACTAGGGTTGGCCAGAACCATATATTTACGGTGTATATACGGTATTCCTGACAGGTAATTCACCGAATATACGGTCATATACGGTGTACATATACGGTTCTGGCCAACCCTTAATATGATGTACCCCGGCAAACTAGGCAACTGACCGCGCACCAACAGACACACACACATACACACAGTTCCATTCTCCCCCTCTCACCAAATCATCCACCTACTCACCCATGGCACACATCCACAAAAACCACAAGCACGCACCTGGAGTCAAGACGATGTAGCTGGCCAGGTAGCTGGTGCTCTTGACGCAGTCCTGCACAATCTCGCGGAAGGTGCGCTTAATGGCGTCAGCTTCATCGCTGCCATCCTTGTAGTTAGGAATCTTGGACCTAGGGGGTGACGCATGTGCGCATGTGTGTTAAGAGTGTGTGTGTGCGCGTGATGCATTATGTGTGTGTGTTTGTGTGTGTGTGGTGTATATGTGTGTGTGTGTGTGGTGTACATGTGTGTGTGGTGTATATGTGTATGTGGATATGCGTGTTTGTTCCAAACTTTTATATCTGAGCTTATGGGTTACTATGTGGTTGACCGAGACCAGTCAGCAGCCCATCAGCCAAACAACCAGGCTAACATCCACCTCACTTGAAAACAACAATTATCAAAGTTTTTACATGTTTTACATACGCAGCCTAGCAGTCGCACGATTTTTGACTGATGGCCTTATCTGTAAACACTGTAAACTCTACAAGCACCTTGGCCAGCGTCGTAGAACTTGATTATAGGGGGCATAGGGATAGGGTTGGCCAAAACCATATATATACGGTTTATATACGGCTTTTTTGGCAGGGAAATCACCAAATATACGGCCATATACGGCGTATATATACGGTTCTGGCCAACCCTACATAGGGAGAATGAGACTTACTAAGCACTTTCAAGCAAGTTTGGTTTCAGGCTTTTTCCAAGCGTCCGCTCAGATGCCCCCAGACGAATACAATAGCAATGTGACCTTACCCTACCTATAATCCTTCGAGCAAGAGCTAACTGCAAAATCGTTAATTTGAGCAGAGTCGCAGCTGCGACTGAATGGAGGAAGAATGGGATTTCCTTGCGTCTGGTTTTTAAACTGGTAGGTTGGTCTTGGAATTCTAGGGGAAAAAGTGGTTTACTCAGGCAACAGGCAGTGCATGGTTTACTCAGGCAACAGGCTGTGCATGGTTTACTCAGGCAACAGGCAGTGCATTACTTACTCAGGAAGCAGACTGTGCATGGTTTACTCAGGCGACAGACTGTGCATGGTTTACTCAGGCAACAGACTGTGCATGGTTTACTCAGGCAGCAGACTGTGCATGGTTTACTCAGGCACCAGGCAGTGCATGGTTTACTCAGGCAGCAGACTGTGCACTACTTACTCAGGCAACAGGCTGTGCATTACTTACTCAGGCATCAGACTGTGCATGGTTAACTCAGGCAACAGGCAGTGCATGGTTTACTCAGGCACCAGGCAGTGCATTACTTACTCAGGCAACAGACTGTGCACTACTTACTCAGGCAACAGGCTGTGCATTACTTACTCAGGCATCAGACTGTGCATGTTTTACTCAGGCATCAGACTGTGCATGGTTTACTCAGGCAACAGGCAGTGCATTACAAACTCAGGCAGCAGACTGTGCATGGTTTACTCAGGCAGCAGACTGTGCATGGTTTATCAGGCAACAGACTATGCATGACTGTGCACTTTGTAGGTTCACTGGCTGAAAAGTTCCGTTAGTAAACCAAACAGTTGGCTCTGGCCTGCTGTATTAATTCGGGACTACATTGGAAGCAGCACTTGCTTGAACGGATACAGCACTTGCTTACTTGGGGGAGCGAGGTAACACTGGAAGAGGTGCCAAACAAAGGAGAAGACACCGACGCGCGTGAAACTTAAGTTTGAAAAAGGAAAACAGCGTCAACAAGTGGGGGGCTTTTAGATGCTGGCACGGAAGTGTTCCCTCTCTTGATCATGCTGGGTGTGTTGACGCTACCAGCTTTTCTTTCTTTACGAAAGCGAGCGTTAACATTAAATTTTAGGAAATGAGAGCCACCGATTCTGTCAGATCACATGAGCCCGCAGAGGTCACGCCACTTTCAGCACATGGCCATGGACACCAAATCCTTTTGTTGCATTAGGATGGAAATGAGCCTGTACGTGATTGGGCGCAATCCGGGACGGCTACTCATCCATGCCAATTTCTTGCTAAGTTTAAGCAGACGCGGACACGCATAGCGGCACACCAACATTCGGTACGGTAGCGGCTCCTTTCCTATAATAATGTGAGGAATGATTTCTGCTGCCTACGCAGCTTTCTGTTTTGAAAAGTGGGCACGCAACGGGACTCACCAGTAGTCTTGTGGAACAAACACGTGGGCATCCACCTGCACACAAGCGTGTTCGCACTCAGCGTGAGAGCTAAAGCAAGATGCACATGAGCGTAGAAATGGTGCGCCTGAGGACGCCCATATTTGAAGCATTGAAGCAGTGCTGGTGCAGTTTCTCAACATGCATTCGCAAAGTCAGAGACTGTAAGCCAATGCTGGGGCATATCCTGCCCGCACCATCCCCACTTGTGCACAGTGAATGAAGCAGGAGCAACAGCTGCCTGTTAGTCAGGGTGTGTGCACAGCGACTGTGCCGCCAGCTACAGCACATGCAAACTAACACATGTTTTTTCAGGTATCACCTCATGCACACACTTGTTGTTTGATCTATTTACCATGAATACGAATCCTTGCGTGCTCTCTGTATGTTTTCGCAGCAAACATCTTCCAACATTAAGTTATATCCATCCACGTAATGGACACTCGCAAGAATCGGCTCACTGCCCCCCTTCTCCCCCATGCACAAGCACACACGGACATGCACAGTCACACTAGCGCACGCACACTCTTTGCACGCACACGCATGCACACATGCTCGTTAACACATACACACACACACACACACACGCATACGCACACACGCACACGCACACACACATGCGCACGCATACACACACTCAATAACCCTTACACGCACACTCCTGCCCGCACGCGCACGTGCACATTCTCGCACGCGCGCACTCACGATGTGTTGGGTGTAGAAGCCCATGTTGGGGAAGAAGTAGGACTGCACGCAGGGCATCAGGTAGTGAAGGAGCATGCTTGACAGTGTCTGATATGAGTGTGGGGGTGTGAGTGCAGCTAATGGATGGGCAAAGAGCAGCAAGCATTTCCCCATTTCAGCACCTTGGGGTAGTTGGCCTCAATGAGCACTTGCGCCAGCGTCATGCCTGCCACACCACGCACGCTGCGTCGCTTCCCGTTCAGGTCCACCACGTTGATGGTCACCAGCCGGTCGAACACGGTGGGGGTGGGCATGTCGTTGAGCTTGACCTGCTTGTGCATCCCGCCCAGCTGCTCTTCACTTGATTGCGCCTCATGACTATCAGTCCCAGCTAGGACGCCACTGCTGCTGCTGAGGAGCCGTGAAAAGCACGCTGGCTGCAGTGACGAGCTCCTTGCTAGCCTAATGGAGCTGCACAGAGCCCTTAGCATTTTTACTCGTCAATATTAAATCGTAATAAAAACGTGTTCAATTTTGAACGTACCGGTAGTCTCAATGTGAAAGCCTTGCGAATAATAATTAATTTGATTGCGGATCGTGCTACCATCACGTAATACATAAAGTTCAGACCATGTTGTCCACAAGCAAAACCCTCCACTGCCAATGTGCCAGCACAAGCCCCCATCCCCTAGCACGCTCCAGCTACCACAATATTAGAATCAGCAGCAGCAGCAGCAGCAGCAGGAGAGGAGCACGCTTGCAAGTATCGCGCCTGCCTGCTGTAGATCGTGTTCAAACACAGGAGCACACGCCGCAGCAACAAGGGAAGCCAAGCACCTCCGGACCTGAATATTGCAATAGTTATAGCAGCAGTAGCAGCAGCAGCAGCAACAATAGCAGCAGTAGCAGCGTCGCTCCTCGCCGAGGCATTCTCTTTGGCGCTGCTCTCTCTTGCCTAGCTGCATCCCAGGCACAGCTGGCTCCTTCATCTCAAGCTGTTGTGTTTGCACCACCAGTAAGTGCACACGCATGCATAAACGAATTCGTAGTGAGCCCTGTTGGGATTATGTTCATCCGCTCCCACTTCAAATGCACGCGCGCACCGTATGCACGCGACACGTGTTCATACCTACACTAAACATGCTTACCAACCTGCTCAGGGCTACCGTGTGAAGGATGATAAACTGGATGGCTACACGTTCTTTTATCCAGGTGAGGAGACCACCTTGGACGTATACTACACACGCTTGCCCCCCATCGCAGCAGCAACACACGCACGCAAGCACTGTTCTTGCACAGGCATACAGTTTCTTGATGCTCAAAGGCTGTCAAGTGATGTCTCCTGCTCATCAATCTGCCACACAGAGGGCTGGCTGCCAGTGACCTCCTCCGGCAACGACTGCTTCCTGCGCAACCCGCGCAACATCGATGAGAACCTGTTCGTGGACATTACCTCCCCCTCCTCCTCCACGTACCAGACCGTCACTGAGCTGGGCTCGCCGGAGGACACCGCGAACCTGAAGCTGGATCAGTTCCTGAACAAGGAGTTCATGTCCACCCGCCTGGGCATCCGCCGTGAGGGCAAGGTGCTATTCTCGGAGACCAGAGTGGGCAACGATGGGCGGACCTACTACGACATTGGGATCAGGATGAGCAGCTACGGCTCCAGGAACCCTTATGTAGCCACACAGGTCAGTGCCCAACACACACACACACACACACACGCACGCACGCACGCACGCACACACACACACACACACACACACACACACACACACACACACACACAGGCACTCTCACACACAAACCCACACACTCACACACACACTCACAAACACGCACGCACGCGCACACATACACACACAAACACACACGCATGCGCACACAAACACACAAACACACAATCACACACACGCACATACACTCACACACAAACACACGCGCACGCGCACACACACACACCACACACACACGCACGCACATACACTCACACGCACTCACAAAAACGCATACATACCTAAAAACACACACGCACACATACACGCACACACACACACACACACACACACACACACACTCACGCACGCACAAACACACACGCACGCACAAACACGCAAATACACACACAAACACACATACACACACAAACACACAAATACACACACGTGCACACACACAAACACACACACATACACACACACACAAACGTGCACAGGCGCACACAGACACGCACGTCCGCTCACGCACACTAACAAACACACACAAACATGCGCACACGCTACACACATACAAACTCACACACATGCACACACGCTCACAAGCATACACACACGCACTCACACATAAACACACACAAACACACACACAAACGCAAACACACACACACCTCAGGGCGAAGTGCTTCAGGACTATGGCATTGAGTGGGACCGTGTGCTGCTGACGACCTTGGGTGTTGCTAACAAGCGTGTGTATGAGCTGCGGATGCAAACAGCCCAGGTGTGTGTGTGTGTGTGTATGTGTGTGTGTGTGTGTGTGTGTGTGTGTGTGTGTGCGAGGGAAGACGATCGGGACGGGAAGGGGAAGAAGTCAGGAAAAGGGCAGAAGCCACTTATCTGGCATAAGTGCGAATCATTGGGTGATGTGGAGGGGGGAGAGGTGGCCCTAAATAGCTCTCATCCCGTGGCCCTTCCTCAAAAAGTGGGTATGGGCTAGGTGTTGCCGATTGTGTCCACGCACAGGCGCCCGGTGAATGCCTCATACACCACTTTGACCCCAGACCCCAGCCTTCCAATCGCCTCTTTTGTTAGTTTTTATGTCAAGAGGACTCGCACGAAATTGGCAAGCACGCACACGCGCTATGCTATTTCTTCATGTGGAAGCTCTTACATGCTTTTGTAGTGCAGCTTGTTCTTGTTTCTAGCATTTGCAGTCTACGCTCTTCTTCAACACTCGCCTTGCATTTCGTTCGCAGGAGACATACGGCGGAAGCAAACCCAGGCTCGACCAAATCAAGGACTCTTTCGTGCTTCGTGATGTAGACACTGCTGGCAGCTAAAAGTCTTTTTGTTTGGTGCGCTAAACCCGGACCTTTGGTACAGATATATGAGTAGCGCTGATAGTGACGTCACTTTTTCGATAATAAATGGAACGTGGCAGACGTTCTGATGCGCAGTGTTATTAACTGCCTATTGCCGAGAAAGAACATTATGTATTTTATCCCTTGCATAATGCTGCAAAAATAATGCTGATGTCTCTGTTGTCTTGTCATTCCTAATTCATGCCGACAGGGATACCACTACTTGCTTCTTCTTTTCCTGTTTTGTATGGGTTTTAAAGGTAGAATGTCTTGGAAAGGTTAGATAAGGTCACATCACTATACATGCCTCAAAGGGCATCTCAGCGGAAGCTTGGCAAAAGTTTGAGACCACACCTGGCTAAACAATAGAAACAGTAGCCAGAGGATTAATGAAACACTGTCTTGGTAAGGGTTACAAGGGTTACAAGGATGGCCTACAGCCCGAGTCTCTGGCTGATGGCAATTGGCTGGTGAAACAAAATCAACCAGTGTCGAAAATTGAAACTAAATCTG
>Ga0307969_1001153_pt1 | contig 13483 bp, 15 predicted proteins | sample OrgLakmetagen710_FD_201841 | JGI IMG/M metagenome (GOLD analysis project Ga0307969, IMG submission 201841) | Saline water microbial communities from Organic Lake, Antarctica - #710 | ecosystem: Environmental > Aquatic > Non-marine Saline and Alkaline > Saline | place: Antarctica: Organic Lake... | reverse complement strand
TATTTCAAAAGCTTCGCCATTGCGATCGAGAGCTTTGATGAGGCAATGCTCAATGCGCTCAACATCTTCATAAAATCCTGGTACCGACAGGCAGCCTTCCTGCATGGCTTCCAGGTCGCCGTCGAGTATCTCAATTTTAGGGTTGATGAACACCCTGGGTTCGCTGTTGTCCTCCGACAGATCCATCACGATGATCTGCTGGTGCACGTTTACCTGGCTCGCCGCGAGGCCAATGCCGGGCGCATCGTACATGGTCTCGAACATGTCGTCGATCAGGGTGCGGATCTCGTCAGTTACGGTGGTAACCGGCTTGGCGAGAGTTCGCAGACGTGGGTCTGGGTATTCAAGAATGTCTAGAATCATAGTGCGTTACTTTTTTAAATGCCTGCTTTGGACAGTGAATGCCAACGTTCGTTCGCGTACAAAGGATGTCTGAAATGCGACCTTGTACTGCGCTTTTCAGCCCCGGGGTGTTTATGATGCGGGACGTACTTACCCGGCCGGGGCATTTGCGTGTTGGCTCTATGTCCACATTATCTAACAATTTGGCGATTGAGTACAAACTGATCAGTCAATTGAGAAAAACTATGGAAGATACCTGTACGGGTGGGCAAACGTTAAAAGTCTCCGGTGGTGAGTAGATAACACTACAATTAACCGAGCTTCTTCTATAGTAACGGGAATAACAACAGATTAAGCTGAAAACATCGGGCGAAAGCCAACCGGACTTCGGGCGCCAGCCGACCGAATTTAAGCATCAAGGCACGGGATCAAGGACTTAAACCATGAGGAAACTGCTGTACGCTCTGGCAGCTACAACGCTGCTGTTTACCGCTTGGGCCCAAGCAGCACCGGAGCTGCGGTCGGATCATCCCGAACGTTATACCGTTGTTAAGGGCGATACCCTGTGGGATATTTCCGCCCGCTTTTTGAACAACCCCTGGTACTGGCCGGAAATCTGGCAGGTAAACCCGCAGGTAGCCAACCCTCATTTAATTTACCCCGGTGACCGCTTGGCGTTGGTGTACATTGATGGCCAGCCAAAAATCATGAAAATGGCCAACGGTGACGGTGTGATCAAACTGTCTCCGCAAGTGCGCTCCGAAGCCATTGATACGCCGATCCCGGCCATACCGCTGGACGCCATCGCCAGCTTTTTAATCGATACCCGCATTGTTACCCCGGAACAGATAGCGGCTGCGCCTTACGTTTTGGAAGGTGAGGACAGCCGAATTGTTACCGGCGCTGGCGATCGCGTTTACGCTCGCGGCCAGAAGCCGGCGAATACGGTGGGCGTTTTTCGCCGTGGTAAGGAATTTGTCGATCCGAAAACCGGTGAATTTCTGGGCCTGGAAGCCCGTAGTATTGGCACCGCCAAGGTTACTGCCACCAACGGTGATGTGTTGACGCTGCTGCTGAGCCAGTCCAACGAAGAAATTCGCATTGGTGACCGTTTGCTGGTGAATACCAGCCGACCCCTTTCTGCCAGCTTTGTGCCCACCGCGCCGGCGAAACCCGTAAGCGGGCAGATGCTGGCGGTAGATGGCGGCGTTAACCAGATTGGCCAGTACGATGTTGTTGCTATTAATCTGGGCCTGCGTGAAGGCATAGAGCCGGGCAACGTGATGGCCGTGCTGCAAAGCGGCAATCTGGTGCGCGACCCGGTCACTGGCGAAACCGTTGAGCTGCCATCTGAACGCGCTGGCCTGCTGATGGTCTTCCAGGCTTACGAAAAAATGAGCTACGGTCTTATGCTGCAAGCTAGCCGGCCGCTGGCGGTGGGTGATCAGGTAACCAACCCCTGATAACCCGGTAAAAACCCGAGCCGGGCACGGAATGCCCGGCTTTTTTCTGCGCGCAAGGAAGATGCCCGTGCCTCAGGTACCCCTGTTTTCGTTCGATACGCCGCCCGGCGCCGACCTGACTGACCCCGCCGTTGACCAGATATGTGATGACAGCCCGGAGCGGGCCCGGCAATGGTTGTTTCTGAGCCAGCTGCCGGGTTTTGGCCTAAGAGTGCGGCGCCGGTTAGCGGCGCACGTTCCGCAACTGCCCGACCTGCTGAACCTGGACAGCGCCAGCCATAAAGCCATGGGCCTACCGGCAGAGGCTTGTGAAGCCCTTGCTGCCTGGCGCCGTGATGACGCTGTTCACCCGGCACTGGTGGCTTTTCGAGCTATAGAAAGCGCCTGTGAGCGGCATGGTATTGGCCTTGTGCACTGGCAGTCGTCGGCTTATCCGCTGCCGCTGCGCCACATTCATAACCCGCCTTTATTATTGTACATTCGTGGCGATACCAACCTGCTCGGCCGTGACCAACTGGCGATTATTGGCAGCCGCCACGCCACTCGTGCCGGGCTGGACCACGCCCGGGGCTTTGCTGCAGCGCTTGGCGAATGCAATCTGTTGGTCAGCAGCGGCCTGGCGCTGGGTATCGACGGCGCTGCCCACGCCGGCGCGCTGGACGCCGGCCACCCTACCTTGGCGGTGATTGGTAGCGGGCTTGATAAAATCTATCCGCGCCAACATCAGCGTCTGGGCGAGCGGGTGATTGCCAATGGTCTGCTGGTGTCCGAGTACCCGCCGGGCACCCAGGCTCGCCCCGCACATTTCCCCCAGCGTAATCGCATCATCAGCGGCTTGAGCCGGGGTGTTCTGGTGGTAGAGGCTGGTTTGAAAAGCGGTTCGCTGATTACCGCCCGACTGGCTTTAGAGCAAGGCCGCGATGTGTTCGCCATACCGGGGTCGGTACACAGCCCGGTAGCTCGTGGTTGTCACCAGCTGATTCGGCAGGGCGCTACGCTGGTAGAAAGCGTGGCCGACATCCTGCAGGAATTGGGGGGCTGGTGGAGTGAACCGATAGCACCGGGTGCAAGGGTACAAAGCGCTGCCACCGAGGGTCTGGACGCCCGTGAAATCGCCGTGCTGGAGGCTTTAGGGTATGATTCGCAATCAACCGATGTACTGGGTTCGAGCACCGGGCTGAGCGCCGATCAACTGATGCAGTCCCTGCTTTTGTTAGAGCTTCAGGGCCTGGCCACAGCGGCGCCCGGCGGATATGTCCGTATTGCCTGAACCCGGTGCCAACAGTGATTTTATTCAGGCTCGACTCCCCTATGGCAACAGACCACCCGCTGACCGACTGGCAATTACACTGCGCTCGCCGCACTCTGCACCAAGGCGGCGTGCTCGCCTATCCAACGGAAGCCGTTTGGGGTCTCGGCTGTGACCCTTGGAACCAGGTTGCGGTGCAACGCATTCTGGATCTGAAACAGCGCCCCGTACACAAAGGCATGATTCTGGTGGCGGCTTCGGTCGAACAGATTGCTTTTTTGCTGAATCCCCTGCCGCAAGACCTTCAGCAGCGAGCCCGACAGCATTGGCCTGGCCCCGTGACCTGCCTGTTACCCGATGTGCACCAGCAGGTGCCCGAGTGGGTACGCGGCGAGCACAGCTCCATTGCGGTAAGAGTGAGTGCACACCCGGTGGTAAAAGCCCTGTGTAACGCTGCAGGCAGGCCGCTGGTTTCCACCTCGTGCAACCCCGCGGGCCGTGCCCCGGCCCGTTCACCCTGGCAGGTCCAAGGCTATTTTCGCGGCCAGCTGGACTGGGTGGTGCCCGGTGAACTGGGTGGAAATCGCCAACCCAGCCGTATTATTGATATCGTTACCGGCCAGCAGCTACGCTAGGAGAAAACATGCCACAGCAACCAGACCCGCAGGCGGTCAAACACTATCTGTTACAGCTGCAAGACACCATTTGCCAGCGCCTGGCCGTGGCCGACGGTGGCGGTGAATTTATTCACGACGCCTGGGATCGCCCGGAAGGCGGCGGCGGTATCAGCCGGGTGATTGGCAATGGCAAGGTGTTTGAAAAAGGCGGTGTGAACTTTTCCCATGTGATGGGCAATACCATGCCGCCTTCGGCGACGGCTCACCGCCCTCATTTGGCAGGCGCGCCTTGGCAGGCTATGGGAGTGTCGCTGGTGATGCACCCCCACAACCCCCACGTGCCGACCTCCCACGCCAACGTGCGATTTTTTATCGCTACGCCGGAAAACGCTGAACCGGTGTACTGGTTTGGCGGCGGCTATGATTTAACCCCCTATTACGGCGTTGACGAAGACTGCGAGCATTGGCACCGCACCGCCGCGAACGCCTGTGCGCCCTTTGGTGACGACGTTTACCCGCGTTATAAGCATTGGTGCGACGAGTACTTTTTTCTGAAACACCGCAACGAGCCCCGCGGCGTTGGCGGACTGTTTTTTGACGATTACAATACCGGTGACTTTGCCCGCGATTTCGAATTTATGCGCGCCATCGGCGACAGCTACATTGACGCTTACGAGCCCATTGTTCAGGCCCGCAAAAATCAGATCTATAGCGACGCTCAGCGTCAGTTTCAGCTCTATCGACGTGGCCGTTACGTGGAGTTCAACCTGGTTTACGACCGCGGCACCCTGTTCGGGCTTCAGTCCGGCGGCCGCACCGAATCCATTCTAATGTCGCTGCCGCCTCTGGTACGCTGGGATTATAATCAAACGCCGGCACCCGGTAGTGAAGAAGCGCGCCTGCTGGAGCACTTTCTGACCGGCCGCGACTGGCTCACAGCGACCTGAAGGGACGACAGTGAAAAACGATCTGTATGCAGTGATTGGTCACCCCATTAGTCATAGTAAGTCGCCGCGGATTCACAGCCTGTTTGCCAGCCAGACCGGCGAAGCGCTGGAGTACACGGCGATTCAGGCGCCCCTGGATGATTTTGAAAACACCGTAACCGAGTTTTTTGCGCGCGGCGGCAAAGGCCTGAACGTGACCGTACCGTTCAAAGAAGCGGCCTGGCAGATGGCCGGCCGCCACAGCGCCCGCGCGCTCAAGGCTGGCGCGGCCAACACCCTTTACGAGGATAACGGCGTGCTGGTAGCAGACAACACCGACGGCGCGGGCCTGGTACAAGACTTGCTTCGCAACCACCAAGTGGCATTAAAGGGGGCCCGTGTTTTGATATTGGGTGCCGGTGGAGCGGTACGCGGTGTTTTAGCGCCGCTGTTACTTGAACAGCCGCACACGCTGGTGATTGCTAACCGTACGCCGGCCAAGGCGCAGAATTTGGTCACGCTGTTTGCTGACGCTGCCGGTATTACCCTGCTGGATTGCAAAGCGTTCGACAGTATTGCCGGCGATTTTGATGTCATCATCAACGGAACCAGCGCTAGCCTGCAGGGCGATTTACCGCCGTTGTCTGTAGAGCTGATCGGCGCTGGTACGGTGATTTACGACATGATGTATGCTGCCACAAATACCACGTTTAACCAGTGGGCTCTGGATAACGGCGCAAAGCGCGTGTATGACGGCCTGGGCATGCTGGTAGAGCAAGCGGCCGAAGCATTTGAAGTATGGCGCGGGGTGCGGCCGCAAACTGCTCCGGTTATTGCTAGTCTACTGCGACCACAAGGCTAAATCAGACTAAACCAGGCGCAAATTAAGCGAAGAAAATGGTCAACATGAAGGTCAACGCATGGACATACTAACGCTGGTAGGACTGGTAGGACTGGTAGGACTGGTAGGACTGGTAGGACTGGTAGGACTGGTAGGACTGGTAGGACTGGTTGCCGGGGTGCTGGTGGTGATATTGGCCATGCTGGCTAACGCCACCCTGCTGACCTTTCTTAACCTGCCCGGGTTGGCCATTGTGCTGGGCGGAACCTTTGCGGTAACGCTGATCAAGTTCCGCCTGAGTTCGGTGATGAGCGCTATTCGCCTGGCGTCGCGCGCGGCCTTTATGGACCGCGTAGAGCGTCCTGACGAGCTGATTCGCGAAGTGGGCGCGTTGGCCATGGTGGTGCGTAAGGAGGGTATTTTGGGCCTTGAAAACCACACCACCGACAATGTGTTTCTGCAGAAAGCCATTAACCTGTGTGTTGATGGCCATTCGCCAGAACTTGTGGAAGAAGCCCTGCATCACGAAATCCAGCAATGCTCAGTACCCTTGATGACCCTTCCTCTATTGGCCCGGCTATGGCGATCGCCCTGCTGACCACGCTTTACGGTGCTTTTATTGCCCAGCTGATCGCCTTGCCCCTGGCGGATAAACTGCAGTTAAAAGCCGAAGACGAAATGCGCAACCAACTTCTGATTGCCACTTCAATTCAAAAAATCCTGCAAGGTGAAAATCCACGGGTAATGACCGAACTGCTGTCATCGTTCCTGAGCCCCGAGCAGCGCGTCAGTCTGAAACGCGAGCAGGGGGCCTGACCCTTGGCCCGCCTAGCTCTAGCAACCCTGCCCAAGCGTAAAAAAGCAGGCGCCGCCGGTGCGCCAGCGTGGATTGTGACCTTTGCCGACCTGGCCACGTTGCTGCTGACGTTTTTCATACTGCTGTTGTCGTTCGCCGAAATGGATATTGAAAAATACAAAGCGATGGCCGGCTCGTTGTCGGTTGCGTTCGGTTCAGGCAATTTGATCGCGGATGGCGGTGGCAGCTTGCCGATCAAGATTTCTGACGAGAACAGCAGCTTGGATCCAGACAAACAGTTGCAGGCTGAGCCTGAATTGATCGACGAGCGCGCGACCAGCGACGGCGTTACTCCGGTGTCTGAAGGCGTCATTACTTTGGCTAGCAGTTTGATTCGGGAGCTGGGAAAAGAAGTGGCTAGCGGCGCCCTGAGCATCAACTACGACGAGCACCAGGTGATCATCCGCTTCTCTGAAGATGCCACATTCTTGTCGGGCGACGCCACTATCAAGAAAGAAATGCTGCCTATTATCGAGCGGGTAGTGGACGTGCTGAAAAATTGCCGTGGCGATGTGGTGGTGGCCGGCTATACAGACGACAGGCCCATCGCCAGCAGCCGTTACCGTTCCAACTGGGATCTTTCAGCGGCGCGGGCGGTGTCGGCGGGCACCGGCACTTTGCGCTTCAATTTCTACGCGTTTCTAATTCCAGACGCTTCTATTTTTATCAGTACGGGTAATCCCTAACTTCAGCCAGGTACCCATTTTTGAGCTTTACATAGTTGCTGGCGGTGTACGCAAAAAATCTGCGTTCCTTATCGGTCAGCGCCCTTGCCTGCTTACACGGCGAACCTACATAAAGATAGCCGGATTCCAAACGCTTGCCTGGGGGTACCAGGCAGCCCGCGCCGATAATCACTTCGTTTTCTACCACCGCACCGTCCATGATGATACAGCCCATACCCACCAGAACCCGGTTGCCCACAGTACAGCCATGCAGTAGTGCCTTGTGGCCGATGGTAACGTCGTCACCAATAATCAGCGGCCAACCGCCGGGGTTGAAATCACTGGCATGAGTGATGTGTAGCACAGAGCCGTCTTGAACACTGCAGCGCGCGCCAATGCGGATTTTGTGCATGTCACCACGCACGACCGTCATCGGCCAAATCGAACAATCTTCGCCGGTAATCACATCGCCAATTACGACTGCGCTGGGGTCTACCCAGGTGCGCTCGCCAAATTGTGGCGTGCTACCCTTGTGAGAACGTACATTCGCCATTACATAGTCCTTTAGGTGTTTCTTTGTTCTGGAGTATGGAGTATCCGGGGGAGGTCTTTCCGAAACACGCTCAAGCACATCCATGTGACGCTTGGGCTCCGCCATCCATGGCTATGCACAGTTTCGGAAAGACCTCCCCCGGATACTCCCCGCATTATTGGAGTCACCTGAAATTACCCGACATTTGAACCGCTGAGAAGGGGAACCATGAATAATCCACTACTGACCAATGATCTGCTACCGAAATTTGAACACGTGCGCACTGAGCATATGGAAGAAGCGATCGACCAGATTCTCAGTGAAAACCGTGTGAAAATTAACAGCCTGGCGCAGAACGAAGAACCCGACTGGGACACTCTGGTGCAGCCCATGCAGTCGCTTGAGAACAAACTGAGCAACGCTTGGTCGGTAATCTCACACCTGAACGCGGTGATGAACAACGACGATCTGCGCAAAGTGTACAAAAACTGCCTGGAAAAGCTCACCGAGTACAGCACCGAGCTGAGCCAGAATGCGGTTTTGTGCGAGGCCTACAAAAAGCTGGTTGCCCGCGATGATTTCAGCAAACTCAGCGAAGCCCAGCGAAAAGCAGTGGAAAACACCCTACGAGACTTCCACCTGGGCGGCGTTGATTTGCCCGATGATCAGAAAAAGCGCTACGCCGATCTGGCCCGCGAGCTTTCGGAGCTGTCGAACAGCTTCAGCGACAACGTTCTGGACGCCACCCAGCATTGGTTCAAGCAAATCACCGATAAAAGCGAGCTGGCCGGCGTGCCCGAAAGTGCGCTGGAAGGCGCCAAAGCGGCGGCCAAACACAAAGATCTGGATGGTTATGTCATTACTCTGGATTTCCCCAGCTTCCACCCGGTAATGACTTACTGCGACAATCGCGAGCTGCGCCGTGAAGTGTATGAAGCCTTTGTTACCCGCGCTTCCGATATGGGGCCAGACGCTGGCACTTGGGATAACACCCCGGTGATGGCGGAAATCCTGAAACGCCGCCACGCCCTGGCACAACTACTGGGCTTTAATAACTTTGCCGAGCGCTCGCTGGTCACAAAAATGGCCCGCGATACCGATGAAGTATTGGGCTTTTTGACGGAGCTGGCGAACAAAGCCAAGCCGGTGGCAGAGCAGGAATTCGCCGAACTGAAGGCCTTTGCAAAAGACGAACATGGCCTGGATGACTTGCAGGCCTGGGACATTGGCTACTATAGCGAAAAATTGCGCCAAAAGCGCTACGACATTTCCCCGGAAGCCCTGCGCCCCTGGTTTCCGGTGGACAACGTGGTGCCTGGCTTGTTCCGCGTGACAGAAAAGCTGTTCGATATCCAGATTGAAGCCAAGCCAGACGTAGAAACCTGGCACGAAGACGCCACCGCCTACTGCATCAGCCGTAACGGCGAGCCCATTGCCTGGTTCTATCTAGACCTGTTTGCCCGCCAAGGCAAGCGTGGCGGCGCCTGGATGGCGGATTGCCGGGTACGCTGGCGTAACCTGCGTGGCACTCTGCAGCTGCCGGTGGCTTTCCTGACCTGCAACTTCACCCCACCGGTGAACGGCAAGCCGTCGCTGCTGACCCACGATGAGGTCACCACCCTGTTCCACGAATTCGGCCACGGCCTGCACCACATGCTGACCCAGGTGGAGGTAATGGACGTATCGGGTATTAATGGTGTGGCGTGGGACGCGGTCGAACTGCCGAGCCAGTTCCTCGAAAACTGGTGCTGGAACCCGGAATCGCTGGCGCTGATTGCTGCCCACCACGAAACCGGTAAGCCGCTGCCGCAGGATATGTTGGAAAAGCTGTTAGCCGCGAAGAACTTCCAGTCGGGTATGGGGTTGGTGCGTCAGCTTGAATTCTCGCTGTTCGATTTCCGCCTGCACGCCGAGTTCGTCGACACAGCGCCAACCAATCCGCTGGATATGCACCGCCAGGTGCGTAGGGAAATTGCGGTGGTGGAATCACCAGAGTTTAATCGCTTCCCCAACTCGTTTTCCCACATCTTCGCCGGTGGTTACGCAGCGGGCTATTACAGCTACAAATGGGCCGAAGTGCTGGCGGCGGACGCGTTCTCGTTGTTCGAGCAAAACGGCATTTTCGATCCGCAAACCGGCAAGTCGTTCTTGCAAAATATTCTGGAGAAAGGCGGTTCACAAGAACCCATGGAGCTGTTCAAAGCCTTCCGCGGCCGCGAACCCGAGGTAGACGCACTGTTGCAGCAAACTGGCATCAGCCCACAAGTCGCCTGACTCCATTTGCCACTGGCAATCCGCCCCGCCGGCCAAGGCCGGCAGGGGCCACTTAATATGGAGTTATCAAATGCCAAGCCCGAAGCGTTTCATCGCCGGAGCCGTTTGCCCCCGCTGTGCGGAGATGGACAAAATCACCATGTACACCGACGCCGCCGGTGAGCAAATCCGCGAATGTGTGGTTTGCGGTTTCACCGACGGCATCTCTGACATAGAAGCTCCGGCTGCCCCGGAACTGCAAACCCGCGTGAACAAACGCAAAAACGAAGACGATCATACGGTTAAGCAGGTGGTGTTCTTCAAAGGTGGGGATTAGGTTCTATCTTGTGGGCTGATTTTGCGATGGAGGGTTGAGACTGGGTGGGTGGTTCGGGAAAAGGACTTCGTAGCCTTTTGTTTTGGTGGAGGGTCGAGGGTGCGGGGTGTCTTTTCTGTCGGGAAAAACAACTCGCTTCGCTCAGACATATTTTTCCCGACAGAAAAGACACCCCACACCCTTCCCATTTGACTGCGGAGATAGGCTGGCAAATAACACAGTCAGTTTTCCGTAAAGGGGACGGATTTGAAATCCGTCCCCGGTCTCGTCCGGTCTCCCAAATCCGTCCCCGGTCTCCCGTTCCCAAGTTCAAAGGGACAGATTTCAAATCCGTCCCTGGGTTCCGAAATCTGTCCTTAAGCTGCGGGCATAACCGAGTTGTTCCAACGTGAGGAGGGTTGTTGTATTTTTTATCGCCGGAAATGAGTGTCTGAGCGCAGCGAGTTACATTTCCAAGAAAAAAATACAACCACCCTCATCGCAGCCCCCAAAACAGCCAGGCTACGAAAAGGGCAAAAACTCCCAACCTTTAAAGAACCATCGCGGCAACCCACCCGAAACCAAGCAAAGGCAAGTTGAAGTGCAAGAACGTTGGCACCACTGAATCCCATATGTGATTGTGCTGGCCGTCGGCATTCAGGCCGGCGGTGGGCCCGAGTGTCGAGTCAGAAGCTGGCGAACCCGCATCACCCAATGCACCCGCGGTGCCGACTAGAGCAATGATGGCCATGGAGCTGAAACCCATTTCCAGCGCCATCGGCACATACAGCGCCGCAATGATGGGAATGGTGGAGAAGGACGAACCAATACCCAAGGTAATCATCAGGCCTACCAGCAGCATCAGCAGGGCCGCCAGGGCTTTGTTGGCGCCGATGATGTCGACCGAGCTTTGCACCAAGGTGGTAATTTCACCGGTTTCACGCATGACTTCGGCAAAGCCGGAGGCGGCGATCATGATAAAACCGATCATCGCCAGCATTTTCATGCCTTCGGTGAACAGATCGTCGGCTTCTTTCCACTTCACCACGCCGGACAGGTTGAATAGCAGGAAGCCGGCCAGTGCGCCCAGAATCATGGAGCCCAGCCACAACTGCACCACAAAGGTGACCACAATGGCGGCCAGAGCCATGGCTTTCATGACGCTCAGGCCTTCGATATCGCCACCGTTGGCGCTGATTTTAGCCATCAGAATTTCATTCAGGTAAATACCGCCAAAACCCACGGGTATGAACATGTACGGGGTAATCAGGCCGAAGGTAAGTGCGCACGCGACCATGCGGCGGTCCATTTTTAGCTTGGCCATGACATACAGCAGCGGCGGAACCACCAGTGGAATAAACGCAATGTGAATCGGCAGGATGTTCTGGGACGACAGTGCAATGGCCACCAGAATGGCGATGATCATGTAGCGCACGCTTTTCACAGCCGTACTGCTACCTTCGCTTTGCCCGACTTTGGCGAGGATTTTGTCGGCCAGCAGGTTGGCCAGGCCAGATTTACCGATGGCAACCGCAAAGGCGCCGAGAGTAGCGTAGGACAACGCCACTTTGGCGCCTCCGCCCAGGCCATTGTTGAACGCATCAATCGTGTCGTTCAGCGACATTCCGGCGATCAGGCCGCCGGAAACGGCGCCTACTATCAGGGCGACAACAACGTGAATGCGGGCCAAGCATGATCAGCACCGCAGCAACAACGGCATTCATGGCAAACTCCGGGTACGCGTAATGAGTTATCTCGCCTTCTTGCGAGGGCTGAGATTATGAAAACGCGGTAATGTGCAGTAATTTGCCAGCTTAGTCAAAGGGCTTGTGTAACGTTTAGGGTTGGTCGATACGAGCAAAACGCGGAAGCTGCTCGCCTGCAACGTTTACGGTTTCGCGGAACATGCTGAGGGGGCGCACCCAAAGACTGTAATCGCCGTAGAGGCAGCGGTAGACCACCAATTTTTCCTCGGTTTCGCTGTGGCGGGCAATGTCGATCACTTCGTAATCTTTGCCCTTGTAGTGCCGATAGCGGCCCGGAAGGATATCTATTTTTCTTTCAGTCATGCGGGTGTCGTGCCTCGTTTTCGTTGCACTTGTCTTTGCTGCCTATGTCTTTATAACCCTTTTTGTGACTTTTTTTCACTGCGGGCTTTCAAAGATGCCGGATATCCGGGTACATCGGTAGCAGTTTTTTAATCAGCCGGTTCTGCGCCGCTATTGGCACATCGTTTTCTTCCATAGCGAGAATAAGGTTCTCTGCCAGGGCATTAAACTGGGTGTCTGTAATGCCCATGGCCGCGTGCGATTCGCGCATCTCGCGCCCGGGATACTGGCATGGGCCGCCACTGAGTTCACACAATTGATCTGTCAGGTGGCGATGAAACTGCGCAACGTTTATGCCCTTGAACTGATGACTGATTCGCGTGTCATCCACGATAAGATACAGTAGATCTTCCACCACATCTGCAATGCCTGCGCGCTCGCCCAACTGAAGATAGAGGCTGTTGTCGGGCTCGCGGTGAAAGCTTTGGCAGCCTGTTAGAAAAAGGCTGACCAAGACAACAAGAGCGGCGAAGTGGGTTTTCATTGTGCCCGGACGCATGATCAGAAACTCCCCTGCAGAGACAGATAAACACCCTGCTGATCTTTCAGGGTTGCGACATCACCCAGATTAACGAACGCTGCTGTCACGGCCAGCCTACGGTCCGGTACCCAGGCAATAAACAGGTCCCACCAGTCGTCTTCGCGGGCAGAGCTCAGGTTATCCGGCTTCTGTCGGTACTCGGCGCCCAGCAGCCATTGCCGGTTAATAAATGGCTCTGTCTGAGTTAACTGTTGCAGTGGTCTAAATTGAATTGTGAAATCTCCGAATATGAGGGGTGATCATGAAAACGATTCAATTCTCACAGTGGATAGCCCAGCTCTCCATCCTTAACCCAGAGCAACGCGATCAACTGCGATCCCGCCTTTCGGGGGCTGGCGACTTGCCGCTGGACGTCATCAAAGCCCCCAGTCGCTGCCCGCATTGTCAGTCCCGTGAGCTTCGGTCATGGGGCTCCAGCGGTGACCTACCTCGGTATCGCTGCAAGGTCTGTGGGAAAACCAGTAATGCTCTGACGGGCACGCCAATGGCGCGATTGAGGAAGCGCCATCGTTGGCAAGACTATGCCGAGGCGCTCACCCAGAGCCTGAGCGTGCGCAAGGCTGCAACCCATTGCGGCGTCAGCAAGAACACAGCCTTTCTGTGGCGGCACAGGTTTCTTTCTCAGATTGCTGATCACCAGGCCCAGCATGCATCTGGCATTGTCGAAGCGGATGAAACCTTCTTCTTGGCGTCCTTCAAGGGCAAGCGACGCGGCCTGTCTGCTGAGCAGATCCCGGTGTTGGTGGTAAGAGATCGCAGTGGACAGCAGGCCGA
>Ga0307969_1001151_pt1 | contig 13514 bp, 10 predicted proteins | sample OrgLakmetagen710_FD_201841 | JGI IMG/M metagenome (GOLD analysis project Ga0307969, IMG submission 201841) | Saline water microbial communities from Organic Lake, Antarctica - #710 | ecosystem: Environmental > Aquatic > Non-marine Saline and Alkaline > Saline | place: Antarctica: Organic Lake... | reverse complement strand
TTGCATATCCGTAATCATTCCAATATTAAGGAATATTTCCTATATTTGTTAGAATTTAATAGTTTAATATATGGATATTTTTTCATTTGCAGTACATTTTACAAACGAGCAGAGTTGTAAATTACATTTTAAAGAGCAACGAGACAAAGAAGGAGTTATTTGTAATAGATGCGGAGGTTCACAGCATTATTGGCTGAAAAATAAATGTGCTTACCAGTGTAAATCTTGTGAGGCTCGACAGACTTTAAAAAGCGGAACCATAATGGAAAATTCGAACTTAAGTTTTCTGGTGTGGTATAAAACTTTTTGTTTGATGAGTGCCACCAAGAAAGGCTTTTCTAGTAAAGAAATACAACGACAGTTGGGTCTTAAACGTTACGAACCCGTTTGGACGATGGTGCACAAGATAAGAGATGCAATGGGACAGAGAGATGAGAGATATACTCTTGAAGGAATGATAGAAGCAGATGAGGGCTATTTTACTGTTGAGCCGTCAGCGGTTGAGAGAGGCGAACAGAAGGCGGGGCGTGGCAGTAAGTCAAAATCAAACGTAATGATAATGGCTGAGAGCACAATTCTGGAGGATTTAGAAACTGGTACGATTGATCGCCAGTGCCGTTATTTTAAAGCAAAAGTTCTCGAAAACCACAAGGCGGATGGAACGGATGACACTATTAAAAACGCTATTGATGGAGAAACTTCTATCGTCTTTTCTGATAAAAGCACGTCATACCTGAATATCGCAGATTATGTTGATATACATATCACTGAAAAATCGAGCGAACAGACAACTAAAGAAACGCTAAAGTGGGTACACATTGCAATCGGGAATGCTAAGAGGGATCTTCAGAAATTCCATAAAATAAAGAGGAAATACCTGCAATTGTATCTCAATGAGTTCATTTATAAACTCAATAGACGATATTTTGGAGACAAGATATTTGATAGGCTAGTAATAGCAAGCATTACAGCGACTGGAAACTAAACGGATATGCAATTTATATTTTATGATTTCTTAAAAAGAGTATTGCTTCTTGAATTTCGGTAGACATAATTTTATCCTCTCTAACGATGGGTACTTTACTTCTAAAATGGGATAACAACTCCATTACGAAAGGAGAACTAGGTAAAGGTGCCCTAAAATAGATAGCTTGTGAAGCATTAAACAATTCTATAGCCAAAATGCGCTCTACGTTATCCACCACTCTTGAAAGTTTGGTTACAGCATTTGCTCCCATACTGACGTGATCTTCTTGGCCATTTGATGAAACAATAGAATCCACGCTTGCAGGTATGCACAACTGCTTGTTCTGGCTAGCAATGCTTGCCGCTGTATATTGTGGAATCATAAAACCACTATTAAGGCCTGGAGAGTTGACAAGGAAAGTAGGTAAGCCTCTTTGACCAGACACCAATTGATAAATACGTCTTTCTGAAATATTACCAATTTCACTCATAGCTATAGCCATAACATCGGCGGATATTGCCATGGGTTGACCGTGAAAATTACCTCCAGAAATGATTTTATCGTCCTCTACAAAAACATTAGGATTGTCTGTTACACTATTAATTTCGGTTAAAAGAGTTTGTTCAACATAGCGAAGCGCATCCCGACTTGCACCGTGGACTTGTGGTACACAACGAAATGAATACGGATCCTGCACGTTTTGCTTATAATTTTTAGCGATTTCACTGTCCTTTAAAACCCTGCGAATGTTACTCGCAGTTTCTATTTGTCCTTTATGAGGTCTCAACTGATGAACCAAATCGTCATACGGTGACATATTACAGTCGAAGGCGTCTATAGAAATCGAAGCAATCGTATCTGCCCACTTGAGTAATTTATTCGTTTTCAAAATATTATACAGAAGGTGAGCACTCATAAATTGAGTCCCGTTAAGCAAAGCTAAACCCTCTTTAGATTGAAGAACTAAAGGTTTCCAGCCGAAATGATGTTCTAGTTTAGAGGAAGCCAAGACTTTACCCTTTATAGAAACTTCACCTTTTCCTAGTAATGGTAATGAAATATGAGCCAGGGGAGCCAAGTCACCAGAAGCCCCAAGGGAACCTTGCTCATAAATAAGAGGATAAACACATTCATTAAAAAAATCTATAAGGCGTTGAACAAGGTCAACAGTTACACCCGAATATCCGTAACTCAAAGATTGTATCTTAAGAAGTAACATCAATTGCACTATTTCATCCTTTACTCTATCACCAGTTCCGCAGGCATGAGACATAACCAGATTTTCTTGTAAAGACGTTAGCTTGTCATCATCTATTTTGATGTTACAAAGCGATCCAAACCCAGTGTTTACACCATAAATTGGAGCTTTATTTTCTTTCTGCTGAGTATTGAGATAGTGACGAGCTTTATTGATTTTGGATACAGCCTCTTCACTTAAGGCTAATTTGTACTTATTCTGAATAATAGTTTCAATTCGAGATAAACTTAAAACGCAAGTATGGATATAGTGAGTATTCTGCATAGCATTATCTTTAATTCCAAAGATAACATTTATTAAATTTTAAGTCTTGTTTAGTTTTTAAGATCTAAGAAAGAGTGACCAAGTTGGTCTATCAAGTCTGAAGCGATTAAACTTTCCTCAGACATCAACTTCAATGCTAGATCTCCAGCAAGACCATGGAGGAACATTCCCATAATTGAGGCTTCCATACTTGAATACTTTTGAGCTAATAGTCCTGTGATCAATCCTGTGAGAACATCGCCACTTCCTGCTGTCGCCATCCCAGAATTACCAGTAGAATTTACATGAATTTCATCTTTATAAACACAAATACTATAAGCCTCTTTGGCTAGTATAATCACATTTAATTTTTTAGAAAAAGACTTGATTTTTTTAAGTTTATCGAAGTCATCTTTCCATGCGCCTATTAATCGTTTCAACTCTCCTGGATGTGGTGTAAGGATAGATTTCTCCGGAATGAAATCCAACAAGCTTTTATGCTTGGCTATTAAATTTAAGGCATCTGCGTCTATAACCAGAGGTGATTTTGAATTTACCAACCAACTTTTTAAAGCTTCAAAAGCTTCGGCTGATGTTCCTATTCCAACTCCAATACCAACAGAATTAGGTTCAAATTCTAAAGATTGATAAGAAATGAAATTTGATGAAGGGTTTTCAATCAACATGACTTCTGGTTGATGTTGAATCATCGTTAAATGAGCCTTATTAGGCATCATAACACTTGTTTTTCCAACTCCAGATCGCATACATGATTTTGCTGCCAAAATAATACTTCCCAACATAAGATGGCTCCCCCCTATCAAAACGGCATGGCCATAGGTTCCTTTATGAGAAAACCTAGACCTTAAGCGATAGAGTTTTTTAGCCGATTTTAAATCTACATAAGTCAAGTTGGAGAATAAGGAATTTAAAAACTCCTTGTCAAGGCCAATATCGATTATGTCTAGATGACCTACCGAATTTGCATAATCAGGTAAAAAAAGAGATAATTTTGGACTTTGAAAGGTATAGGTATAGTCAGCTTGAAAGACTTGCTCGTTTGCTGTGGGAATTCTATCCAAAAACATCCCACTAGGAACATCTATAGAGATAGACAATGGCGACACTGAATTGATATACTGAATTAAATCTTGAACAAAATCGGGCATCGACCGGTTTAAACCAACACCAAAAATCGCATCTATAACAACATCTGCGGAAGTGATTTTGGATAATTTGCTTCCTTTATTAAATTCTGTAATTTTAACCTTAGCGTCCTTTAATCGATCAAGATTACGCTGATTATCTTCTGACCGTGTTTTTGTAAAGTTGACTAGAATAACTTCAACATTTACTCCATCTAGAGTCAGAAAATTCGCAATAGCTAGGCCATCACCACCATTGTTACCAGGACCAGCTAGAATATAAACTTTGCAAGGAGATTTGAGTAAAATTGATTTTAAGCGCTGAAAAGCCAATCTTGAAGCACGTTCCATCAAATCCCATGAGCTTATGTTTTGTAAATCAATACTAAATTGGTCCAGTTCTGCCAATTGGGAAGCATCTAAAATCTTCATAGCCTAATTTATATCATAAAAATACTATTTATTTTTCTGCCAGACTTTTCTCCCAAGTCCAAGCATCTTTTAAGGCCTGCTCAAGTGATCGTTTAGCTTTCCAGCCCATTATTTTGTTTGCTTTTTCTGTATCGGCATAAGCGGCAACGACATCTCCAGCGCGTCTATCTACTATGGAATAGTTCAACTTTTCTCCTGAAGCGCTTTCAAAAGCATTAACGACTTCAAGCACAGAAGAGCCTATGCCCGTTCCAAGATTAAAGACTTCAAAATTAGTATCTGTTTTTGAGGACATCAATCGTTCTAAAGCAACCACGTGAGCTTCAGCAAGGTCCATCACATGAATATAATCTCTTATGCAAGTTCCATCATTTGTGGGATAGTCATCGCCAAAAATAGATAAATGATCTCGCCTGCCTATAGCTGTCTGAGTGATGTAAGGAACAAGGTTTTGAGGGGTTCCTAGAGGTAATTCGCCTATTTCTGCTGAAGGATGAGCTCCTATAGGGTTAAAATACCTCAATGAAATCGCTTTGAGTTTGCCAAAGGCTTTACAGGTATCTAAAATAATTTCCTCCCCGATTTGCTTAGTATTACCATAGGGTGAAATAGCTGGCTTTATGGAAGCGTCTTCAGAAATTGGTAGTTGGTCTGCTTCACCATAAACGGTACAAGAAGAACTAAAAATGATGTTTTGCTGGGGAAGTTTTATGATGTTCTGCAACAAATACGCAAGCGCTGCTAAATTATTTTCATAATATAAAAGAGGATTTTTAACACTCTCCCCTACTGCTTTAGAAGCAGCAAAATGGATAATCCCGCTAATATCTTGATGAGATTTAAAAAACGTGTTGAGTTCTAATTTATCTCTTAAATCCAGTTTATGAAAATCTGGTGTTGCTGAAGTGATATTGGTAATTCCCTCAATAACTTTCAAGGAAGAGTTGGATAAATTATCTATAACTATAACTTCATACCCTTTCTTTTGAAGGGCTACAACGGTATGTGAACCTATAAAACCCAATCCACCAGTCACTAGAATTTTCATTCGTTAATTTTATTAAAATTGAAGTGCAAATTACGAAAAATTCGAGCTTAAGGATTTTGAAACTATTATTTTTGCAAAAAAAAATAGTTATGACCACAGACGATCGCAGCATTCAAATTTTTAGATGGATAAGCACCTTAGAAGCAATTTCCTTTTTAGTGCTCTTATTTATAGCAATGCCTCTAAAATATATCTGGGAAATGCCAGAATACGTCAGGATTGTCGGCATGGCTCATGGTTTATTATTTATCCTTTATTTGCTTGGTGGGTACTGGATGTACGAAAAACTCAACTGGTCTGTAAAAACGCTTTTTATTGTATTCCTAAGCTCAATTTTACCCTTTGGACCTTTCGTTGTAGAACGTAAGTATCTTCCAAAATCCTAAATTAACTATCCCCTAATCTGTCTTTTACAAATTCAACTTTGGTTTTTCCGTGGGGCTTTGTATTCCCCCCTTCATCTAAGCTTACCATTACGATTTTATCAATTTTTATAATGGTTTGCCTAGTCATTTTATTCCTAACCTCACATTTGAGAGTAAGAGAAGCGTTTCCAAATTTCACCACTTCAATGCCTATTTCAATAATATCGCCTTGAGTCGCAGAGCTTTTAAAATCAATTTCGCTCATGTACTTAGTAACCGTGTTTTGGTTTTCCAATTGTATGATAGAATATAAAGCGGCCTCTTCATCTATCCAGGCTAAAAGTTTTCCGCCAAATAAAGTTCCATTAGGGTTAAGGTCTTCAGGTTTTATCCACTTTCTAGTATGAAATCGCATAGGCTTAAATTTAATGATTTAAAAGTTTATGTTTTGCTTTTTGAATAGTTTTAAAGTGGTCATAAGCTAAATTAGATATTTCTTTGAGATTTATCCATTCAGTTTTTTAGAGTTGCCACTACATCTTACTTTCGAAGGTTTTTCTAAAATGACTCCAAAAAGAAAAGGTTCTACCCCTTAGATCTCTTTTAGGATTATCAAAATAATCAATAAATTCGAAAGTGTTTATTGGTCTTGATAAGCCCTTATCTTCTTTTAATTCCAGTTGACATGCTGTCTTAACTATTTTGTTATCCTTTACAAATCCTACAGGCAGTGCCTAATGATTTTTAAATGCGCATTTTTTTCTTTGAATGAGTCATACCAAATTATATTTATAATGCCGTATGAATACATAGAATTATACTACGTAGTAGCTCAGCTACAAGTTTTTTGATTGATTGAAATTAAAAAGCAGGCGAAAAAAGCCAGTGCCGAATTCGTATCGGTAAAACGATTTATTGCGACATTATAGGTCTAATTTGGTATAATACATAAATATCGATTTCTTTAAAGTGAAAAGCACAGCATGTGTCTTTATTGAAGTGGATTGAGAAATAAACATATCTTTTTTGAAGTATAAATAATACAGAATTGATATCAGTTTACATAAAACTTGCCCGTTTGTAAACGAAAGATTCTCATTGTAAAATAATCTTATTGTCAAGTACAATTTATAAGTTTATTGAAAACCTTGCAAAGAAATTAAGTTCTCATTTTGAATAAAGACAACATTCACCCAATCTATCTTTTAAATGTTTAGTCTGCATTGCGATAGCAGTCTTGATCCAATGATTTAGACTATTCCATAGCTTCAATAAAATCGACTAGTTAGTGAGATCAGTTCCTAAAAATTATAGCCTTTTGAAGTTTTTACTTTAAACAACACTAAAACAAGACCTCTATTTGAATGAAAGCATTAAAAACTGATTCAAAATCTTTTAATTTAAACATGTAAAATTAAAAAACCCCTCATTGCTGAAGGGTTTTAAATTTTAAATTATTGTTTTCAAATTATGACTTAGGCATCAAAACTGAACTCACAGCGTGAATCACACCATTAGAAGCGTCAACATCAGCAAGAACTACAGTAGATTTATTACCATTAGCATCTGTTAAAATTAAACTTTCACCTTCTAGAGTTGCAATTAATTCTTCACCCTGAACTGTTGGTATTGTAAAACTTCCACCGTTTTCATTAATAGCATTTACAACATCTGCTGCCATAAATTCACCAGAAACTACGTGGTAAGTTAAAATCCCAGATAACATTTCTTTATTTTCTGGCATAACCAAAGTAGGAACTGTTCCTTCTGGTAATTTTCCAAAAGCATCGTTAGTAGGTGCAAAAACTGTAAATGGACCTTCACTGCTTAATGTTTCTACTAAACCAGCAGCTGTTAAAGCTGTAACTAACGTGCTGAAATTTTCATTACCAACTGCGATTTCTACAATTGTTTGCTCATCCACCATCACATTTTCGGTTTCAACGACAGCTTCTTCCTGCTCTGCTGCATCTTTTTCTTCAGATTCGTTGTTCTTACAAGAGGTAAAAGCGATCATTGCAATTACACTTAAGCTTAAGATTAATTTGTTCATGTTATTTTATTTTAGTTTGTTCAAAAGTATTTTAAAAACCTTAAACAATAAAGATTCATACTATAATTTTTTGTTAATTCTAATTAATCATTGTTAGCTAATATATCGTTGTCTAAAATACTTTATTCTATTTTGTCAAAATAGACAACAAATTGAAAATTACTTTTAAATATTAATGAACATCCTTCTTTTTCAAATTACATTGACATCCATTCCGATTATTTGGTTATGCTTGGAAAACCGTTCAAAAAGACCGATATTTTCAATTAAGCGAGTTTTTCAATTAACTAATTGATTAAATCTAATCCTTTTTTATCAAGATTACAAAAGTATATTTAGTCGAATGGATAGATTAAACAGTTGGCACGCCTTAATATATATACAAAATATGGAAATTAACAATAATTTATCTGTGACTTGTTCGTTTACAGCCGAACTAGTTATAGTTTTGTCTCAACATTAAAATTTAAAGTTTATTTACAATTTTGATGAAAAACTTACAAAAGAATTAAGCTCGCATTTTGAAGAGGAGCACAATATGCCCCCTCTTGCGAGCAAGATTTATTCTATTTTAATTTTATCGGAATATCTCTCGTTTAATGAAGTCTTAACACTGACTAAAGCCAGTAAAAGTTCTGTATCTAATCAGATTAATTTTTTAATAAATGAAGGTCGGGTTGAGTTCATTTACAAAGACAATAAGAGAAAGCGCTATTTTAAGACTAAAGAAGATTATTTGAAAAAAACGCTTGAAATACATCAAAAAAAAATTCAAAAGGAAACCGACATACTATCCAAAATTATCGATTATAATAAAAATAGAGGTTTTGACGGAGAACTCGTTAGTATTTTTAAGAACCATCTTTTAAACGAAAAAGAAAATTTAGAACAGACCATTTATAAATTATCACAAACCGGCAATAACATTTTAGACACATGAAGAATAAGTTAATTATCATTTTAATATTAGTGGCTACAGTAGTGAGCTCTTGCCAACAAAAAGGGCAACAACAAGCACCCCCTCCTCCTCATCTTCCTATTATTGAAGTTGAAGTCAAAGACATAACTACGTTTACAGAATATCCTACACAATTAGAAGGAATTATAAGTAGTGAAATAAGAGCAAAGGTGGCAGGTTATATTACAGATGTTCTTGTAGAAGAAGGAGCTGCTGTAAAAAAAGACCAAATACTTTTTAAACTAGAGACACGGAGTCTTAGTGGTGATGCTTCTGCAGCAAGATCTAGAGTGAATGCTGCACAAATAGAGGTTGACAAATTAAAGCCTCTTGTAGAAAAAGAAATAGTAAGTAAAAGACAAATGGAGACCGCCAAAGCAGGTTTAGAATTTGCAAAAAGTGATCTCCAGAGTATTGCAGCCAACATAAGTTATGCTAATATTAAAAGTCCGGCAGATGGTTATGTAGGAACCATAAATTATAGAGAAGGTGCTCTCATTAACCCAAGTGATAAACAGCCCTTAACACAAGTTGTAAAGATCAACGAAGTTTTTGCTTATTTTTCTGTGAATGAAAAAGATTTTTTAGACATGGTATCTAATTTAGACATCGAGCCCGGATCTGACAAAGATTTGGTCTCTTCATTTCCAGAAATCACTTTAAAGTTGTCTAACGGGACAGAATATGAGATTAAAGGAAAAATTACCAGTATTTCTAGTCAAGTCAATAGAGAGACCGGTACAGTAAGATTTAGAGCTACATTCGATAATCCAAAATCAATTTTAAAGGATGGATTATCTGGTAAAATAATAATTCCTAATTACCTTAAAGAGGCGGTTGTGGTGCCTAGAGTATCTACATTTTCACGTCAAGGAAAAGAACTTATATACAAGTTTCAGAAGTCCGACTCTACAGTTATAGAAAAAGCATTGGATGTTATAAGGGCAGATCCTTATTTAGTTGTGACTTCAGGTATAAAAAAAGGAGAAATGATTATTGGTACTGGTGTCAATAAAATAAAAAACGGTGATAAAATAATACCGGAAACCTCAAAAATGGATTCTATTGTAAACTCATTTGACAAAGTTTTTAAATAAAAATTATGCTTAAAAAATTCATAGAAAGACCCGTCTTATCCACAGTAATATCCATAATTATTGTGATGCTAGGTATTTTAGGAATACAGCAGTTACCTGTCACGCAATATCCAGATATTGCTCCGCCAACGGTACAAGTGACCACTAGCTTTCCAGGAGCTAACGCCGAAACAATTCTTGAAAGTGTCATAATTCCTCTTGAGGAGCAAATAAATGGTGTAGAAGGAATGACCTACATTACCTCTTCTGCTAGTAATAATGGTAGTGCAGTTATAACCGTTTTCTTTGAGCAAGACTATGATGCTGATATAGCTGCTGTAAATGTTCAAAACAGAGTATCACGTGCAAATGCTATTTTACCAGAAGAAGTAGTTAGAACTGGTGTAATCACAGAAAAACAGCAAAACTCAGCACTGCTTTACGCAGCTATGTATTCAACTAGTGAAGACTATTCCGATACGTATGTTCAAAATTATTTGAACATCAATGTTAAGCCAGAATTACAAAGGATAAATGGTGTTGCTAGCGTTTCGGTATTTGGTGTTAAGGATTACTCAATGAGAGTATGGCTGGATCCAGATAAAATGGCAAATTATAATCTTAATGCTTCTGAAGTTATTGAAGCTATAAGGGAACAAAGTCAAGAAGCAGCAGCTGGTTCTATAGCACAAAACGCGGGAAAAGCTTTTGAATATGTAATTACTTATAAGGGAAGACTTAAAACCTCTGACCAATATGGAGATATCATTTTAAAAACCTTCGATAACAACCAATTTTTAAGATTAAAAGATGTGGCCCAAGTTGAGCTGGATGCGTTCTCGTATAGTTCACTATCTCGAAGTAAGGGTTATCCAGGGGTCAACTTTGGAATTTTTCAAACTCCAGGTTCTAACGCTCAGGAAATTATCGAAAATATTTACGATAAGATGGATGAACTTGAGCAAAATTTTCCCAAAGGAGTTGAATATCTTGTCAATTACGATACCAATGAATTTCTAACAGCCTCTATATCTAAAGTTCAAGAAACTTTAATTGAAGCTTTTATATTGGTTTTCTTGGTTGTTTTTATTTTTCTTCAAGACCTCAAATCAACATTAATCCCTGCAATTGCTGTTCCTGTTTCTATTATTGGTACGTTTTTCTTTCTGAATTTATTTGGGTATTCTATAAATCTACTTACTTTGTTTGCCCTCTTACTCGCCATTGGTATTGTAGTAGATGATGCTATTGTTGTGGTTGAGGCAGTTTATGCCAAGCTAGAAGGAGGTGTTAAGGATGCAAAAGAGGCTTCAATTTCAGCCATGAATGAAATAAGTGGAGCCATCATATCTATCACTCTAGTGATGGCTGCGGTATTTATTCCAATTACGTTTATAAAAGGACCTGCTGGAGTATTTTACGAGCAATTTGGAGTCACCCTAATTGTTGCTATTACGATTTCTGCAGTTAATGCATTAACTCTGAGTCCAGCCTTGTGTGCTCTTTTCTTAAAACCGCCAAAAGAGCAAAAAGATAAACCCAATTTGCTTCAAAGATTTTATAATGCGTTTAATTCTGGATTTAATGCCCTTCGTGGGAAATATGTACATTCCTTAAAATTTTTAGTAAGACAAAAATGGATTACAGTTCTTATTCTTATTGTTGCAGGCGTAGCCATTTACTTTGCTAATTCTCTTACTCCTAAAGGATTTGTACCTTCCGAAGACAGAGGTGTGGTATTTATGAATATGGAATTACCTGTAGGTTCTTCTTTAGATAGAACATTTGAAGCTACTCAAACCTTATATAAAAAAATACAGAAAATTGAAGGCATAAGAACAGCCTCATTAATTACAGGAAGAAACTTTTTCTCTGGATCTGGGAGTTCTTATGCTCAAGGTTTTATTATCCTGGATAATTGGGAGAAGAGAACAACAGATGCCACACAAATTAATGCAATTATTGGGCAATTAAACCAAGTAACCTCTGGTATTACAGATGCAAATATCCTATTCTTTACCCCGCCAAGTGTTCCTGGATACGGTGCTGCAGACGGATTCGAAATGCAACTTATAGATAAATCTGCAGGGTCTTTTACCGAACTAGATAACACGGCTCAAAAATTTGTTGGAGGATTATTTAGAGAAAACTCCATTGCCTTCGCTAATAGTTCTTTTAGCTCAAAATTTCCTCAATATAATTTAAACCTTGATGTCCCAAAGATAAAGGCAAGTGGTCTTAGTGTTGACGATGTACTTACAACCATGCAATCTTTTGTTGGTGGCTTATTTGTATCCAACTTTTCAAGATTTGGAAAACAATACAGGGTCTTTGTCCAATCTCTTCCAAAAGACCGGGAAGATGAAGGTAGTCTAAACAGCATTTTTATAAGACTTCCTTCTGGTGACCAAGCACCCGTTTCTGAATTTGTAAGTTTAGATAAAGTATACGGTCCGCAGGTCGTCAACAGGTTTAACTTATATAATGCGGTAAGCATTAATGGAGCTTCGGCACCTGGGTTTAGTTCTGGAGAAGCTATCCAAGCTATTCAAAAAACTGCAGATGAGCAATTAGGAAAAAATTATGATATTGCTTTTTCTGGCATTACTAGAGAAGAAATTGCTGCAAGCGGACAATCCATTGTGATTTTCGCTTTAAGTATACTTTTTGTTTACTTTTTCTTAGCAGCTCAGTATGAAAGTTATTTGCTCCCCTTTGCCGTTATTCTGTCTCTTCCTATAGGGGTAGCTGGAGCCTTCTGGACTACAAACCTAGCAGGACTCGAAAATAATATTTATTTCCAGATTGCCCTCATAATGCTTATAGGCCTCTTGGCAAAGAATGCCATCTTAATAGTAGAATTTGCTATACTACGTCGAAAAGAGGGGATGAGTATTTATGATGCAGCGCTGGATGGTGCCAAAGTAAGACTTCGTCCAATATTAATGACCTCTTTTGCTTTTATTTTAGGTCTATTACCCTTGGTCTTAGCAACTGGAGTTGGAGCTAAAGGAAACAATTCTATTGGAACTGGAGCAGCAGGCGGATTACTTGTTGGAACGGTGATAGGAATTTTTGTCATCCCAGTCCTTTTTGTAATTTTCCAATGGTTACAAGAAAAAGTAAGTCCATCAAGCCGAGCTCGTGCAGAACAAAATCAACTTAATTCTAAAGACTCTAAATAGATTATGAAGTATATTATTAAATCCATACTTGTTATTTGTTGCTTGGCTACAGTCCAGTCCTGTTTTGTAGCTAAAGATTACGAAAGACCAGAAGAGATCGACCCTATAAAATATAGAACAGATCAGCTAGAAAGTGATACGTTATCTATTTCTAGAATAAGCTGGAAAGAAATGTTCACAGATACTGTTCTTCAGAATCATATTGACGAAGCTTTAGAAAATAACCAAGATATACGCATAGCCTTGCAGCAAATAAATGTAGCGAATTCTTACTATAAGCAAGGTAAAGCAGGTTATTATCCAACCGTAGATATCAATGGATCATTTACGCATCAAGAGTTATCTCCCAACTCACAATTTGGGGGTTTCTTCTCTTCGCTGGATCAATATGAGTTAAGCTCTAGTTTATCTTGGGAAGCTGATGTTTGGGGTAAAATACGCAGTAACAAAAGAGCAGCTCAAGCCAGCTACATGCAATCTCAGGCAGCTCATAAAGTTGTTAAAACAGAGCTTATTGCTAGAATAGCTTCTGGATATTATCAGATATTAGCCTTGGATGAGCAAGTTAAAATTACAGAGGAAACAGTACAGAGTAGACAGAATAGCTTTGAAACCTCTATAGCTTTAAAAGAAGCTGGAAACCTTACCTCTGTTGCTGTAAAGCAAACTGAAGCTCAATTTTATGCAGCTAAGGCACTATCACTTGATTTGAAAAACGAAATAAAACTCTTGGAAAATACATTGTCAATTTTAAAAGGTCAATCTCCTCAAGACTTCAAAAGAA
>Ga0307969_1001128_pt1 | contig 13749 bp, 11 predicted proteins | sample OrgLakmetagen710_FD_201841 | JGI IMG/M metagenome (GOLD analysis project Ga0307969, IMG submission 201841) | Saline water microbial communities from Organic Lake, Antarctica - #710 | ecosystem: Environmental > Aquatic > Non-marine Saline and Alkaline > Saline | place: Antarctica: Organic Lake... | reverse complement strand
TTTGAACGTCGTCGTCAATAAATGTTTCCAGGAACGGAGGCTTCATGAATGTGGCGGACGGTGGCATCCCGTTGATGGCGCTAAAAGACCGCGAAAAATGTGCGGAGCTTGAAAATCCGGCGACCAACGCGGCCTCGGTTACCGAATAACCGAGCGCCAACAGGACCGCGCTAATAAATACCCGGTATCGCAACCGGTATTGTGTCACTGGCAGCCCTGTCTGTTCTTTGAACAGTTTCTCCAGTCGAGAGTCCGAGAGGCTAACACTGGCTGCCAGGTCACTTAACGTGTGGTTCTCACCGACGGCGCTCCGTATCATCTGCACCACGCTCAGCACCCGATGATCAAACTCTCTGAACGTTCTGGCCTCCAGATCGGGGGGGACCAAAAAACGACGCAGCGTTGTGTAGGTCTCTTTTGGTAGCATCGGCTTCCCGTCGCGAAGCGACAGCAGACACTCAATTAATGACTCTTCCAATGGATGGCCGAAGGACACGCCAGCAAAGGCATGCTGCATAACGCTTGCCAGTGCGGGGTAGTCTTGAGAGAAGGGCTGAAGATAGAACACCGCCACCACCGCCTGCCCTACATCGACCTCGGTGGTATCCAGATAAACCCCGGTTTGCAGAAGGCAACTGCGGGCAACGATACACTCTCCTCCCGGACAGTGAAGCGATAGCGTACCTTCAAGGCAGACAATGAGTTTTTCCTGAACAACTCTGTGGGCGCGATGGGGAACGTTGAAGGTTCCCAGAAACAGCATTTCACCGCTCCATATATAGAGTTTCGGCGTCGCCGCTAGGGTGGACTGCTGGTTTATGTGGCCGCTCATGTTTGACCCGCTGTATTAACCTGTGTCGTTCACCGTTAATTGCTCAGAACGCGAAATCACCGGGGCTTATTCAGCCCCGGTGATACACGCTAGCTTACAGACGAGCCGCCGTTTAGTACGGGCAGGTTCCACGATATTCAGAAATAGCGGAATTCGCGGCATGGTTCGGTCCACACAGGAACCGGTTATACCGATCGTCTTTATCGATATGGAGCTTCATCCAGGACACACCGTACTTGCCCAGCAACCCACCGTTGCTACCACCGCCATTGGCGCAGGAATGCTGCCCATTATTGATCTCAAAATAGGCCTTTGCGGTCGCGCCTGGGATTCGGTTGTAGAAGGGCGAGGCGTGTTGGCTTACCGGTGCGGTGCCGTCGTCCTCGCAGGCGAAGATCAGGGTAGGGGTGTCGATCTGGTTGAAGTCGTTGCTGCCCGTATTCCACGGGGCAAGGGGAATAGCCGCACTCAAGCGCTCGCTGGAGGCAAGCCTGAGCGCACCGCCACCGCCCATCGACCATCCCATAGCGCCCACCCGGGAACTATCAACCATGCCAAGAATGCTGCTTGTGGGCGAATTGCTTTGCGAGATGACATAGTCCAACGCGTTTCCAAGCTGAGCTGATCGACTACCGGGCTGGTCAAATACTGAGTTCGTACTGATCGTGATAACGACAAAACCGTGGGATGCCAGTCGAGGTCCCCACCATTGAATGGAGGATTCCCGCGCAAAAAACCCTGGAACTATCGCAATCGCACCCATCTCGCCGGTGGTGCCCGCCGGATAATGAATCGTGCCACCACCAAACCCGCTTGCAGACCGGGAAACATCGATTGTCCGCACGGAGTAGGGTCCGCTTGATGCCTGTAAATAGGATTCAGTAGGGTTCGGGCCCCGAGTAAAATCACAATCTGTTTGGCACGGACTGGGGCCTGGATCGGGATCTGGTGTCGGAGGGTTAAAACTGAACGCAGACATTGAAAACAGCACAGCGGTTGCTGCAAAAACGAAAAGGGCAAACTTTTTAACGCTTATTGTTGTCATAAGGGTTACCTGAAGGGTCGGATTTGTATTTATTGTTCGGATGACGACCATCCTCAGTAAACGTTACGCCAGGCCAACAGCCCGCGGCTTTCACGTTCTGGCACTAATTCCGGACCTGCATCACATTCTGGCCATCTCAGGATGGCATATGCAGCCATAACCAGACGGTCACCGGACGCCATAAGTCCACCTGCTTAGTTCCCTCCGCTGTCAGTTAATGGGGAGCAATTCGATAACGGAGTAGGGTGTCGGGAAAACTTACATGTAATGAAAATCCATCAATAAGTTAAATTTTTAAACTATTGAATATAAAATATATTATTTTTTTAGGTCGATATTTTGCAGTGTTAAAAAGAATGTTGTCCAGCGGTAGTGGGGCATCAATGTTCGATGGGAATTTAAATAGATAAGAGGGAAAAGTCATGAAAAGGATAATGTACGTGGCCTTGGCAGGCCTGTTTGCAGTTTCGGCAGGTAGCGCAAGTGCCGCCATCATCACAGATGGCAATGTCAGTTTGGGTGTCAACGATCTCGGTAGCCTTAATGTTGGTGGCGGTGTAGAAGATGTCACTGGCGAGACGCGTGTCGGTTTGCGTTACATTCCGCCGGGTGGCACGGATCAGTTTGAGTCCACTTCACACGGTTGTGAGTGTGAAGGCTGGGGTGTGGGTGTTGGTGAAACGGGAGTAAGCGGATATGCCAACGTCTCGGTCGGTACGGCTGGGCTTACGCTTGACAGCTTTAGCAGTACAGCTACGACTGCAACCTCCGTCGTAACAGTGTCAGCATTATCAACACTAAAAGTCACCCACAATTTCGCACTGGCATCAGAGACCGACAACCTGTTCCGTGTCGGTGTCACCATTGAGAACTCAGGTATTGATATTACTGATTTGCTGTATCGTCGTACCTTTGACTGGGATACCTCTCCTACGCCTTTTAATGAATTTGTAACGATCGGCGGCACTGCGGCGGCGACAGATGTAGCGGGAGCCGGCTCTGACGGCTTCTGTAGCTCTAATCCTTTTAGTTCTTGTAGCGTGACCGGCGATGTTGAGGCTCTGGGCCCAACCGATCATGGTGCCAATTTTGATTTTAACTTTGGCGAACTGGCATCTGGCGAATCCTTATCATTTGATATCTTTTATGGTGGAGCCGACAATAAAACTGACGCCTTTGCAGCGTTGGGTGAAGTAGGCGCCGAAGTGTACTCCTTAAGTTGGTCAGGAACAGATACTGATCAAAATGGGTTTGGCGATACGTCCGGAGCGGTAACGCCGACTTTCATTTTTGGATTTTCAGGGGTTGGTGGTGAAGCTGTGCCTGACCCGACACCAGATCCTGACCCGTCTAAAGTGCCCGAGCCCAGCTCACTGGTCTTGCTTGGTCTTGGTCTACTGGGTTTGAGAGCTGCGCGTCGCCGCGGATAGATGTGCAATAAGTGTTAAATCATGTCTGGACCCCATACGATCTTTCGTCTGGGGTCTTTTCTTTTTTATGGCGGCTATCATGCTAAAATCTTTACTTATTATTCACCGAATAACCTCTGGTGATTTTTCAACACCCATATAAATGGAGATTATGATCAATGAAATTTGGATTATTTTTGTTTTTTCCTATCAAAAAGATAAGAAAAATACCTGGTATAAATTTTCTAATGCTTCTTTCATTGCTTGCTCTCACTCTTGGATCTAACGCGTTTGCACAATCGAAGGGTGATCGAATCTTTGATAAGTGGAAACTTCAATGTCCTGATTCTGGTTATTGTACTTTGTACCAGGGAGTTCATAATCCCGAGAGGCCAAAGGCTATATATTCTTTGCAGGTTAATCGTGATATCAAAAGAGACAAGGTGCATCTGCGGATAAATTTACCACTGGGTATTCTCTTACCGCCGGGCGTTGGTATTAAAGTCGGTAGTGTTACCAAGCAGATCCCGGTGACCGTATGCCTTAGAACGGGTTGTGCGGTTATTGCGGAGCTGGATGCGGATCTGGAAAAAGCGCTGAATACTGAAGATGCGGTTGAAATGAGAGTACTTACCTCCCAAACCGCCGAGAATCAACTGCAATTTTCGTTATCCGGATTCAAAGAGGGCTTTGAAGCATTAAAGTCAATTAAATAATGTTTTCTATTAGCGAGTAAAAGAAATATTGGGACGCCAGGGTACGTTCAGTGACAAACAGATTCGACCCTGGTTCAAGGTGAGCCCGAGCGACGTGTCGGTCAGGCTCACAAGATTTCCGGCTTCACCGTCACTGCAGTGCCCGATCAGTTTTTCCATACCGCACCAGGCTGGAAAGTTATTCTTCGTCGCTGAAAGCTGACCGGTGGAACTCGGCGGCCTCCTCAACTTCCTTGATGCCCGTTTCCGAGAGTGTCGGTACGTCGCCACCGGCCAGCACCTCAAGCACGGCATGGACCCCTTTGGAAAGCGAAGTGAGGTTGTAGCCGCCCTCCAGAACAAACGCGAGCCTGCCCTCACAATGCTTGTCGGCAATGTCCTGAACAATTCTGGTCATCACTTTGAAGCCGTCGTAGCTCAGGTTCATTGCCATGTCGTTGCGGTGTGGGTCGAATCCTGCCGACACCAGTACCAGGTCCGGTTTGAAGTGTTCGGCGGCCGGCACCAGTATGTCTCGGAAGACTTTCTCGAAGGCTATGTCGCCGACGGTTTCCGGAAGGGGAACGTTGATGGTGTAGCCCTCACCGAAGCCATCACCCACTTCCTCAAGGTGGCCCGATCCGGGATAAAACGGAGCGGCGCAATGGGTGTCAAAGAACAGCACATCGGGGTCCGCCCAGAAGATATCCTGGGTGCCGTTGCCGTGATGCGCGTCCCAGTCGATGATCAGGATACGTTCACAACCCAGCTTTACCTGGGCATGAGCGGCCGCCACGGCGACGTTATTCAGTAAACAGAAGCCCCGTGCCCGCACAGGCTCGGCATGATGTCCCGGCGGACGCACGAGGGCGAACGAGCTTTGTGCCTCACCCTTTAAAACGCTTTCCACGGCCGCAATGGCGTTGCCGGCTGCGGCGGTGGCCGCTTTGATGCTGTCCGGGGAAACCGCCGTGGTATCTTTATCAAGCCAGGCGCGCTTGCCTTCCAGTGAAAAGATGTGGTCCAGATAGGAAGTCGTGTGCACGCGCGCCAGCTGGTCGTAGGTGGCAGCGGCCGCCCCTGACTGGAACTGGATACCCGGTATGGGGTTTTTATCCAGATACGCCTTGATCTCCGACAACCGGCCGGGATGTTCAGGGTAGCTCCATTTGAAATCCAGTCCCTGGAGAATGGTCCTGACGCGCTTTTCTACCCGGCTGGGCATGAAAGGCAGGTCTACTTCGGGATTGTGTCCCAGCATTACCTCATCATAAAACACGTTTACACTGCGATCGCCGATCACGAGACTCCCCCATTCTTGAGTTGTTCCAAGGTGCCTTGGCCCCTTTGTTAGTTATATCATCAATTATTCCCGACCTGAATTCCACCGTCAGCTTGGTTAGGAACTTGCACCGTTGAGCCAAGGTCGCTGGTGCGATTCGTCAGCCCATTGATCGGTTTGGCGTTTCGCTAACTCTGGCGCTGCTGGCATCCATGCTGTTTGCCGGCCCTGCTTTTCACCGATTATTTTTCCGCCCCGGCAGTGAAAACGCCGCCGCCCCATCTGATTCCTCGCTGCAAGAGGCTGAGCTTGAACACTTGAGTGACGTTTTTCTGAACAGCGTCTACCCATTGTTCCAATATGATTTCCAGTTGAACCGCGAGGGGCGCTCAGCCATCCATGTATTTGTTGCCAGTATGCCGGATGACTTGAGCCGTGAAGACCTGGATGCGATTTCCGCCATGATCAAAACTCAGCTTCTGAGCCCGGAGGCGGAAGAACAGGCTGAGCTAGCGGATATTGAAAGGGCCTGGGAGCGCAGATATGAGCGATTTCTGGCGGAAAAACAGGTCATAGACCGGGCTGGCCTGGACCAGACTGAAAAAGACAAACAGATAGAGTCACTGCTGCGACAGCATTACACCCCTCAGGAACTTGAAGCTGCAAGAGCGTTTGATCAATCGAGAAAATAGCGAACCCGGATATGCCAAGCATGTGGCGTTCAATGATGACTGACCAAAATGGCGCCCGGCAGGCCCTGCGGGGCCAATTCATACCTGCAGTCGTGTGAGCTATGGTTCAGCTACTGACAATGACAATGACAATGGCAATGACAATGACAAGAACCGAACGCTATAGAAGACAAAGAGGGTGGCTATGACTGAGCAACACGTAGACGTTCTGATTATCGGTGCCGGTTTGTCCGGTATTGGAACGGCCTGTCACCTCAAGCGGGATTGCCCCGGCAAAAGCTTCACCATTCTCGAACGCCGTGATGCCCTGGGCGGCACCTGGGATCTGTTCCGTTACCCCGGCATTCGTTCGGATTCGGATATGTACACTTTTGGCTACAATTTTCGCCCCTGGACCGGTGGCAAGGTGCTGGCAGACGGGCCTTCCATCAAACGCTATGTATCGGATACCGCAGAAGACTATGACGTAACCCCGCATATCCGGTTTGGCCTGGCGGTGAAGCGGGCGGATTGGTCTACAGAGCGTGGCTGCTGGACAGTGACGGCCGAGCGGGAAGCGACCGGTGAAGAACTCACGTTTACCGCAAATTTCATGGTCGGCTGCACCGGCTACTATAACTATGACACTGGCTATAAGCCGGACTTTCCGGACGAAGATGCGTTTCGCGGCCAGATTATTCATCCCCAGCACTGGCCGGAAAATCTGGATTACAGTGGCAAGCGGGTAGTGGTGATCGGTAGCGGTGCCACGGCAGTCACGCTGGCGCCCACACTGGCGGAGCAGGCCAGCCACGTGACCATGCTTCAGCGCTCGCCCACCTACCTGATGCCTTTGCCCTCAGATGACCGGGTTGCCCGATTCCTGCAACGTACGCTGCCCGCCAGGTTGGCGTACCGGCTGATTCGCGCCCGGAACATCACCATTGCCAGGTTGCTGTTTAATCTGTCCCGCAAGCGGCCGCAGATGATGCGAAAGTGGATGCTGGGAATGGTGCGCAAACAGCTGGATAACAAGGCTGACATGCGTCACTTCACCCCCAGTTATAACCCTTGGGACCAGCGCCTGTGTGTGGTGAAGGATGGCGACCTGTTCAAGGCCATCCGCGAAGGCTCGGTGTCTATGGCAACGGATCATATTGAGCGATTTACAGCAAGCGGCGTTCGCCTGAAATCCGGTGAGGAGCTAGCGGCCGATATCATCATTCCGGCCACCGGGCTGGATATCCAGATGCTCGGTGGCATGGACATGGTGGTCGATGGCGTCCCCGTGGTGCTGAAAGACAAAGTAATCTACAAGAACGTGATGGTCGAGGGGGTGCCGAACGCGGGGATGATCTTCGGTTACACCAATCTGTCCTGGACTCTGAAGGTGGACATTTCAGCTGAGTACCTGTGCCGTCTGCTTAATTATATGGATGCCAATGACCTGAAGGTCTGTGTTCCCAGGGATACGGCTGTTAAGCACGGGAAGGACACCGTGATGGGTGGCCTGGATTCTGGCTATATTCGGCGCGCGGATGACCGCCTGCCACGTCAGGGCATTGACGATCCATGGCGTGTTACCCAGAACTACCGGGCCGATATAAAAACGCTGCGGTTTGGGCCGATCGACGACGGAGTGCTGAGGTTTGACGCCGGTAGCCCGACCAGAAATGCAGGCGCCGGGAGTGCGCGCCCTGCCTCGTTGCAGTCGGCCAGAATGGGTTCCTGATTACATTCGGAGACAATAACCCGAATCGCCCATGTACTCTTTTGCAAAAATATATGTCAGGATCTGAACCAATTTTACAGGTTCTGATGCAGGGTGTGTTGTATGTCCCGTCGTAAAAGTAAGGTCGCCAGGCCACTTTGGCACCCGGGCTACTGGTCCTCCTGGATTCTGGTGTCCTCGCTCTATCTGTTATCTCTGCTGCCGATGAAAACCAAACAGTCGTTTGGGGCCTCGCTGGGCCGTGTGCTCGAACGCAAACTCAAATCCCGCCAGAAAGTCGCCAGGCGAAACCTCATTGCCTGTTTCCCGGACATGGATGAGCGCGAACGTGAGCAGTTGGTACAGGATAATTTTGTTGCCTGTGCACGGGGCATTCTGGAGAGTCTTCATGCCTGGTGGGGGGATGTGTCAGGGTATTGTGAGGCGGCACAGGTCGAGGGACTTGAGCATCTGAGAGAAGCGCAAGCCAGAGGCAAGGGAGTACTGCTCATTGGTGGGCACTACAGCATTTTTGATTTCGCGCTGCCGCTGATTGCCTGCCATCTCAACAAGCCCGGCTATATGTACCGTCCCAATGACAACCCGGTGATTGACCGGATGATTGAGCGCGGACGCCGCCGGCATTTTGGCATCCGGTCTTTCACCAAGCGTGAACTCCGACCCATGGTGAGTTATCTGAAAAAGGGAGGCGAAGTCTGGTTCGCCTGTGATCAGGATTTTGGCCGAAAAACGGAATTGTTCGTTCCATTTTTCGGGGTGGATGCATCCTGCATCACCTCGCCAAGTTATATTGCCAAGGTGTCTGGCGCGTCGGTGATTTGTGTTAGCCATCTGCGTCTGCCGGACGGTCAGTACCGGATTACATTTTCCCCAATTCAGGAAGGCTTCGGACAGGACGCCGACGCCGACAGCAGAGCCTGGACAGGGTACATTGAGAGCACAATTCGCAAGCATCCGGACCAGTACCTGTGGCTTCACAAACGCTTCAAGACACGCCCTGAAGGCGCGCAGCCAATTTATTAATTCAGTATCCGGCTAGTCCTGGCCAAGATACCGCAGTACATTTTCCTGCCAGGCGTCAGCTTCGGTCACGTTCAGTATCTGTTCTGAAATCGCTTCCCGCAGCGGGCTGCCGGAAGGCAGTGCCAGCCCATAAAGCTGCTTCTGGAACGTGCCCGAAAGCAGTGTCAGCCGGTTTTTACCCATTTGCAGATTGCGGTATTGAAGCAGCGCTCTGTCATACACCACCGCATCGGTATCGCCATTGGCGACTGACTCCATGGCGGCGGTCAGATCCGGGTAGAGCTGATGACGAATCCTCTGGTCCCGCAAATACTGCTCGCTGGCGGTGTTGGCGATGGTCGCCACATTGGCTCGCTGAAGATCGTCCGGGCCCTGGATCTGGGATTGCAGACTGCTGATGGTCAGTGACGAGGTGATGGCCGCGGTAAAACTGGCCACCATGATCAAACCTGCAAACATCCAAACCAGAGCGACGATACGGCCAGCGAGCGAGGTCGGAGCTTTGTCACCATAGCCGACAGTGGTCATGGTGACTGCCGCCCACCAGAAACTGGACCCAATGCCCTCAGCTGGCGTGCCGCCAAACTGCTGCGGGTTGCGTTTGCGCTCGAAAATCCACAACACGAACCCGACGCCCAGCAGCAGAGCGCCGAGGGAAATGACCACACTGAGAAATTCCCAGCTCATCAGGCCGAAAAGGCTGGTGAGCACACCCTTTTCAGGAGTGGAAGGAATCGCGATGGACATCCCGGTCTGATAGAACGGATGGGTGAAATCGAACAGCGCCTCCCGTTCGGCCGTCATGGTCAGCGCGCCGACCGCGACGTCAATGTCGCCGGCTTCGACCTGCGTCAGCAACTCACCAAAAGACAGTGGTACCAGCTCGTACGCCCGCCCTATGCCCTCAGCAACCTGTTGCCAGAGATCAATGCTGATACCTTCCCATTGGCCTTCGGCATCCTGCATAACAAAGGGTGGAACCTCAGTGATTCCGACTTTGAGTGGCTCCTGTTGAGTTTGCGCCGAGGCAAAACCGGAAAACAGGACGGCGCTGAGAACAAACAGGCGAATCCAGTGTGTCATTGATCAATCCATTTTTCAGAAACAGCGTTATTCGAAGGCATTTTGTATGACGTCACGATAGTTGCGGATACGTTGAACGTAGTGCACCGGCTCGTAGCCGCGGGCATAACCATAACGCGTGCTCGGGTAATAGCGCTTGTCGGCTTTCAGGGGCAGGACTTCTTTCATGTCTTCCCAGGAATCCGGGTTCTTTCCCAGTTCTCTGGCCAGTTGGCGAGCGTCGAGCAAGTGGCCGCGGCCAATATTATAGCTGGCGAGTGCCAGAAAAGTGCGATCCGGCTCCGGAATGGTGTCGGGCAGGCGGCGATGCCGATCGGCCAGGTAGCGTGCACCACCGTCAATGGCTGCCCGAGGATCAAGACGATCGGTCACACCCAGAGATTCAGCGGTGTTCCGGGTCAACATCATGATGCCACGAACCCCTGTGGGTGAAACCGCCGCCGGGTCCCAGTGGCTTTCCTGATAGGACAGCGCGGCCAGCAGATCAGCCGGCATCCCGGTGTTTTGCTCCGCTTCCACAAACTCATCCATGAAATCTGGCAGGCGGTCGCCGATGCGGCGGTTCAGGGCTCTCAGATCAACGAAATCAAACTCACCAATGTAGGAGTAATAGCGGGTCTCCATGGCGCCGATGGCCTCGTCGCCTTCCACGCTGTTCATCCACTCATGGGCTTGATCAGCCAGCTCTTCAAAGGCCTTGGGATGGTACCAGCCCAGGTTGTTGCCCGCCGTTAGATTCATGGCGACCTCAAGATGAGGAAAATGGCGGCGCATCACTTGAACGATATTGGAATCGGCGACCGTGCAGTCGAGATTTTTTTCGGCGACTTCGGACAACAGGATTTCTGTGGTGCGGTCATCGTCTTCGGTAAATTTAATGCCTTCGTGGGCGCTGGCGAGCGTGTCCAGGGTTTCAACGTAGCTGGATTTTGCCGTCACAGTAATGCCGACCCCAGCGATATTCTCCGGTAACCGGGGCATTGGGCGCATGTCACGGTGACACACCAGTTGTTCGGTAATCTCCGTGTGCGCGGGCCCCTGGGCGAAATTTTCCGAACGGGACGCGAGGTGTGTGAGCCCCGCCGCGGCCAGATGGGTTTCGCCAGATTCAAGCGCCTCAAGAACCTCGGCGGTCGATTCGTACATGGTCCAGTTGACCGTCCAGCCCTGACTCTCGGCGAACCTGGAGGCCAGGCTGAATTCAGGACCAGTGGGATTTTCGTGCCGGTCCAGATAATAGGTGGTTGAGCCGTTGCGAGTAGCGATCTCCAGGAAACCCGTTTCTGCGGGTCCTGCCAGATCAACGATTTTGGATTCGCTACTTTTCTTTGAGGCCTGTTGGTCGTTCTCTCCGGAACCCTGGCTGCAGCCTGCAAGCACAAGCGCGAGTGAAATCATTGCCAGGGAAAAGTTCTGCTCTATAACGTGAGTCATGGATGACCTCAGTGTCAGAAATGTACTTGTATCGATTATTGTTACGGGCTTGTCATTAAACTGTATCACTTCAGGGGTTAAAACGCGCGCAAGCCACTCCCGGGTGGCCTATGCTGGAACCAAACCAATAGGAAGGAGTCCCTCGATGAGTGCGTTATTCAAGCGTTTGATATTCATGGCCTGTCTGACACTGCCACTGAGCGGTTTTGCGGTTGCGACGGATGGAATGGTGACCGTGAAGAGCAACCACACCGTTTCCCTGACAGCAAACAAACTGGTGGCTGTGGTGAAAGACAAGGGCATGACGGTGATGGATCGGATCAACCATGCGGCCAACGCAAAAATGGCCGGGCTTGAACTGCGCCCGACGGAGGTGGTGATTTTTGGAAACCCCAAGGTAGGCACCCCGCTTATGCACTGTGCCCGAACCGTTGCGATTGATCTTCCGCAGAAAGCGCTGATCTGGCAAGACGAATCGGGTCAGGTATGGCTGGCTTATAACGACCCGATGTACCTCAAACAGCGCCATAACATTGAGGGCTGCGATGACGTTCTGGAGAAGATTGCGGGAGCCTTGAAGATGTTTGCCGCCACCGCCACTGAGTAACTTCTCTATATAGCTATTTTTGGGGCACTCTGTTAGGGTGCTCACTATCCTGCCTCTAAGGATTCTGCAGTTAAAGGCCTCAAGCCTGTTGCGAACCATATCCATACGACCTGTCAGAGGACGTCACCCCGGTAACGGCGCGTGACTGTAGTCGTCTTATTTCCATGATAATCATGGCTCTGCCCGCATTCGCCGATTCGGTGTCCGTGGAGGCAGAATAATCAAGAGTTGATCCAATATGAGTTTTTCTTCACTCGGTTTGTCCGAGCAGCTGGTACGTGTCACTACTGAACAGGGTTACGACACCCCATCCCCCATTCAGGCTCAGGCTATTCCAGCCGTTCTGTCCGGCAAAGATGTCATGGCCGCCGCTCAGACCGGTACCGGCAAAACTGCCGGATTTGCCCTGCCTATATTGCAGCGTTTATCTGCGAACCCGCGGACCGGAAAGGGGCCAAGGGCATTGATTCTGACACCTACCCGGGAACTGGCGGCGCAGGTTCACGATAGCGTGGCGCTTTACAGCCGCTATATGCCAACCAAATCAGCGGTAGTTTTTGGTGGTGTGAAAATCAATCCGCAGATGATGAAGCTGCGCAAAGGCCTGGACATTCTGGTAGCCACACCAGGCCGGCTGATGGATTTGCATCAGCAGAACGCTGTGAGCTTCAATGAAGTAGAAGTGTTGGTGCTGGACGAAGCCGACCGCATGCTCGACATGGGCTTTATCCGCGACATCCGCAAGATTCTTGGGTTGCTTCCGGCGAAGCGACAGAACCTGCTGTTCTCCGCGACCTTCTCCGCTGATATCCGAAAGCTGGCTACTGGCCTGCTGAACAATCCGGTTCAGATAGAAGTGGCCGCCCGCAACACTGCTGCTGACAACATCAAGCAATCGGTGTATCCGGTGGATCAGAGCCAGAAGACTGCCCTGCTGAGCAAGCTGGTACGGGACAATAGCTGGGAGCAGGTGCTGGTCTTTACCCGCACCAAGCACGGCGCCAACCGCCTGACCCAGAAGCTGGAACGCGACGGCATCACGGCGGCTGCGATTCACGGCAACAAATCCCAGGGCGCTCGTACCCGCGCGTTGGCTGATTTCAAACAGGGTGAAGTGCGGGTGCTGGTTGCCACAGACATCGCGGCCCGCGGCCTGGATATCAAACAGTTGCCGCAGGTAGTGAACTTTGAAATGCCAAATGTGCCGGAAGACTATGTTCACCGTATTGGCCGAACCGGTCGTGCCGGTGAGAGTGGCCACGCGCTGTCATTGGTCAGTGCCGACGAAGGCAAGATGCTGGCGGGCATTGAAAAGCTGCTCAAGAAGCAACTTCCGCGAAAGCAAGTGGAAGGTTTTGAGCCCAACAACAATCTGCCACTAAAGCCCAAGGCCAAGGCGGATCCCAGCCGCGCCCGTAACAACAACCAGAACAGTCGTGGTAGAAGCAGCCGCAGTCGCGCGCCGGCTTAAAGCGCCTTTTTGTTGCTAACGGTTTTTCTGACGGGCACGGGCTCCTGAACGAACACATTACGCACGGTCAGGGGCTCGCCGTCGGCATTCTGCACCTCGACCGGGCGGATGGCACGCTGGGTTTCCCGGTCTCTGAGGTCCAGAGTCGGTTGGTCCGGCGCCGGATTCCACTTGTCGCCCCACTGGCGCAGGGCAATGACGATCGGAAACAAATCGCGGCCTTTATCCGTCAACCGGTATTCGAAGCGGGAGCCGTGTTCGCCCACCTCTACTTTTTTCAGAACCTGGTTATCGACCAATCGGGCCAGCCGGTCACACAGGATGTTGCGGGCAATACCGAGTTCTTTCTGAAAATCCACGAACCGGCGCGTGCCGTACATTGCGTGCAGAACAACCAGCAGCGACCACCAATCCCCCACTTCGTCAAGTGCGCGAGCGACAGAGCAGTTTGAGTCGTCAAAGCGT
>Ga0307969_1001116_pt1 | contig 13866 bp, 14 predicted proteins | sample OrgLakmetagen710_FD_201841 | JGI IMG/M metagenome (GOLD analysis project Ga0307969, IMG submission 201841) | Saline water microbial communities from Organic Lake, Antarctica - #710 | ecosystem: Environmental > Aquatic > Non-marine Saline and Alkaline > Saline | place: Antarctica: Organic Lake... | reverse complement strand
ACAGCCGGATTGGGAGAACAGTTTCTCAAGGGCAAGTGGCGGAGGGAATGCGACTGCCGTCCAACCTTCTCCATCATGTAAGCTGTTGATTTTATTATGCTGGATTGCCGGTTCGAAGCCCACCTGATGCACACGCGACTGAGATCTAACCCGACCTTGTCAGCTACTCGCACACGCGTGATCCACAGCCCGCCAGAGGTAGTGCATCTCGCCGTTGATTTTCACGAAAACCTCGTCGAGATGCCACCGCTAACGACTCGACCGCATCCCCTCGATACGGCGATTTCGGATCTCGGAGGCGAACATAGGACCAAACCGGTGCCACCAGAACCGAATCGCCTCGTGGCTGACGTCAACGCCGCGCTCGTGCAGAAGATTTTCGACGTTTCGAAGGGAAAACGGACATACATTATCAATGCCAAGCGAATGATTTCATGAGACGTCTTAAAGTAGCGAAATGGCAAAGGTTTTGTCGTTCTAAGACGCTAAGAAGCCGTCCTGCCCTGTTCAAGTCGATTTCTTCTGACAAAGCCCCATAAGGTCCCATAGGGTGGTGTTCATGCCACATGTTGAGATAAGCTGCCTGCCGGATGTTGACCTCAGATTCACTCTGGAACGGCAACGAACCATCGAGGTTTAGCAAGACAATTCAGTGTGTTGCGTTGCGCCGTGGCGGGGGCCTTAGCGTTGCTGAGACAACATTCCGAGATGTCGCCTCAACCCCGATCCGCGTTATTCCGGCCGATTCACAGCCGCAGTATCTGTTCGACCAGGCAGCGATAGGCGGGTTTGAACGCGGGGGGTCTGTGCGATGACTGTGCCACGGCGGATAACGTGGGTGCGCGTGGCGCGCAGGCGGATGGCATCTATCGGGTCCTTCGCATCCAAAACGACCATATCTGCGTTGGCGCCCGGGAACAGACCGTAATCGGGCAGTTCCATGATGCACGCGGGGGCCGTCGTCACCGCATCGAAACAGGCCCGTAGGCCGCCGCGGTCGGTCATGTGGCAGGCATGGGCCGCGACCCACGCGATATCCAGCAGATCGCCGTGGCCCAGCGGATACCACGGATCCAGCACGGAATCCTGCGCAAAGCCCACGGTGCAGCCTGCCGCGCACAGCTCTGGCACACGGGCCAGGCCGCGCCTCTTGGGATAGGTGTCGAAACGAGCCTGAAGGTGCAGGTTCGCCGCAGGGTTCACCATCACCCGAATCTCGGCATCGGCCATCATACCAATAAGCCGGTTGGCATAGAAATTATCCATCGAATGCATCGACGTCAGGTGGGATCCCGTCACACGGCCCTGAAGGCCGAGCCGTTTCGTCTCGAAGATCAGCGTTTCGATCATGCGCGAATTGGGGTCGTCGTTCTCGTCGCAGTGCATGTCGACCATCACTCCGCGTTCTGCCGCAATCTCGCACAGCGCGGTGATCGAAGCGCGCCCGTGTTCGGCAGTGGGCTCCAGATGTGGGATGCCTCCCACAACCTCGAACCCCATGTCCAGCACTCGGCGCACGCTATCAGCCATATCAGAACGCGAAAAATAGCCCTTCTGTGGAAAGGCCACCAATTGCAGGTCAAGATAGGGGCTGACCTCTTTCTTTAATGCGGCAAGGGTTTCCGGCGCGATCAGGCGGGCATCCGAGATGTCAACATGGCTGCGAATTGCCAGCAGACCCTTCGAGACTGCGATATCGCAATACCGCAGGGCACGGGCGCGGAAATCTTCAGTGGTCATACCGGGCGAGATATGGCCCCACAGCGCGATCCCCTCGGCTAGTGTGCCACTTTCGTTGTACCGCCCGTCCGTGCCCAAGCTGAGGGTCGCGTCGATGTGAAAATGCCCATCCACGAAGGGAGGCGATACAAGACAACCCGCCGCGTCGATGTCCTGCGCTGCCGGCCCCAGTTGCGGGCCGATCTCAGCAATCTTGCCGTCCTTTACCGCGATGTCAATGCCACTCCGGCCATCTGCTAAGCTCGCGCCGCGCAGGGCAAGGTCAAATGTCATGGTCTGTTATCCTGTCTGATCTTCGGAAAAAGCCTGCTTAAGGGCGGCGGCGATATCGGGCACGATCTGGTCAATCACCGCCTTTCCCTTGTCCGCCGTGGCACTGGCCGCGGACGACAGAACGCCCGTGGGCGGAATCGGTCGAATATCGACGGGATAGACGTCGTAGGGCGGGAAGTTCCCCGGCGGTCCGTCGGGAATAAGGTCGATGCGCACTAATTCGGGCATCAGGTACAACATGCAAGATGTCTCCATCACCGCGGCATGTTCCAGCTCCCAACTCAGCAGGCCATCGGGGAACAGGACCGCCTCGGTCGCGTCGGAAATGAATGTCCAGTAGCCTAGCTTGACGATGCGCGTCCCGGTGATCCCATCGGCCTTCAGGGCGCGCAGGGCCAGATCTGACGCCTCAGTCAAAAACCACTGGTTTTCCATGTGACCGTCGAACAGCACGATGCGTGTCAGACCGTGGTGCGCGAGGTCGCAGATGATATCACGCACCACCGAGATATACGTCATACCGTCCAGACTGATACAGCCTGGGAAGTGATTGCCGCCGCCCGATTTGGGCTGGGATTTGTATCCATAGGGCAAAGCGGGGGCAACAAGACCGCCGATTTGGGCGGCCACACGTTCGGCGATTGCCTGAGGCAGGACCCGGTCGGTGTTCAGCGGCAGATGCGGTCCGTGCTGTTCCAGCGCGCCTGTGGGCAGCATTACGACAGGTGGGCCAGACCGGACCAGCGAATCGACTTCGTACCACGTCATTTCGTCCATGCGATTTGTCATGGACGGCCCCAAGCGGGTTCATGGCCCATGCGCAAAACGCCAACATCTATCCCTGCACAGCGTTCGTGGATCTTGCGGAAATAGGGATCGAACTGGTGGTTGAGCGCTTCGGTTTTTTCATGTGCCTCCTTGAAGGCCGGCATCGCGTCGCGCAGCTCAGCCAGCAACTCTGCCTCGTTCACCCGCAGGCATTTGCCGTCCTCTGCCATCACCTCGCCGTTGACAATAGCGTGAGTTATCGAGCTTCCGTTCTCGCAATACACCAGATGGTTGGCCATGTCGTTGAGCGGCGTGAACGGAATGGTATTGAGGTCGAGCACCAGCATGTCCGCCTTCTTGCCGACCTCCAGCGACCCTGTGACCCCGTCTAGACAGGCTGAACGAGCACCGCCCAGTGTGGCCGCATGTAGGACCTCTTGCGCCGAAAGCCATAGTTCCATGTCAGGCGTTTGGACGTTGTGGATCAGACCTGCCGCATGCATCACCGCGAACATCCGTGTCGTGTCCGAGGTGGAAACTCCGTCGGACCCAAGCGCCACATTGATACCAGCCCGTAGCATCCGCTTGACCGGGGCCACACCCGCCCCCAGCTTCTGGTTCGAGATGACGTTGTGCACGATGGACACGCCCGCCTCTCCCATCAGCTCGATGTCATGGTCCGTGACCCAGATGGAATGGGCGATGGTAGTCTGGCGTTGCAGCAGGCCAAGCCTGTGCATGTACGCGATCAGCGTCTCGCCGTAAAATTCCTGCCCGGTCACGGCCTGCACGCGTGTCTCAAGGATATGGGTATGGAAGGGAACGTCATGGGTTTGGGCCAGTTCCATCGCAGCCTGCATCACCTCTGGGGTGCAGCGCTGCGGCGCCGACGGGACGACCATGAAGTTGAGCCGCCCTGCCCGGCCATGGTGTTGCGCCAGTGCGTCGCGGCAATGAGCTAGCCAAGCAGTACCATCGGCGGGCGGCAGGGCATCGGCCTGCGCGCATAGATCCCTAGGAACGAGGTCACGGATGAAGGGGATAGTGTCGAGGAACGGGCGGTCGACCAAATGGCCCGAAATCGTGGCACGCAGCCCTACATCCTCATAGGCTTGGAACACCGCGTCCAGCTGTTCTGGCGTCTGGTTCGGGCTTTCGTATACATCGTCGGTGACGCAGGTGCTGCCAGTCTTCAGCGACTCTATCGCGCACAGCGCGGTGCGTAGATAGACCATGCGCGGCGTCAGCGTCTGTGCGCCAAGGATCGGGTAGGCGTAAAGCATCCACACCTCGAGCGGCATATTGCTGTAGCGCCCTTTATAGAGAGCTTCGGGCGAATGCATATGACTGTTGATCAGCCCCGGCATCACCAGTTTGCCCTCCCCATCTATGACGGTGTCGGCTGTCGCCGTGCCCGCATAGCCGACCGCCGTGATACTGTCGCCGTCGATAAGGACGTCGCCTGTAGATTTCCACGCGGAAGTGACCCAGGTAGCGGCATAATTTCCATTGAGAATTGACCCATGTGACCCTTCTCCCAGCGCCATGCGCAGCGGGGGACATTGGAGTGATACACATGGGACTTTTGAACATCATCCGACGTATGGCTTTGCGAGAGAAGTTGCCGCTCCGCGAGATCGCGCGGCGGACGGGATTGTCGCGGAACACCATCAAGAAGTATCTGAACGCGGACACGATCGAGCCGCAGTTCACGACACCGGATCGGCAGAGCAAACTTGATCCGTTCGCCGAGAAGCTTGCCGGCTGGCTGAAGACGGAGGCGGCCAAGTCGCGTAAGCAGCGGCGAACGCTGAAGCAGCTGCATGCCGATCTGGTGGTTCTCGGCTTTGACGGGTCCTACGGTCGGGTGGCAGCTTTTGCACGGAATTGGCGTGATGATCGGCAACGGGATCAGCAGACGACAGGGCGCGGCACCTTCGTGCCGCTGTCGTTTCGCCCGGGCGAGGCATTCCAGTTCGACTGGAGCGAGGATTTTGCCGTTCTGGGCGGTGAGCGCACCAAACTCCAAGTCGCCCATATCAAGTTGTCGCACAGCCGAGCCTTCTTGGTCCGGGCCTATCTGCTGCAGACGCATGAGATGCTGTTCGATGCCCATTGGCACGGGTCCCGTGTCTTTGGCGGCATCCCGGAGCGTGGCATCTACGACAATATGCGCACCGCAGTTGACCGCGTGGGGCGCGGAAAGGAGCGACAGGTCAACATGCGCTTCCTCGCGATGGCCAACCATTATGTATTCGAGCCAGCGTTTTGCAATCCGGCTGCGGGCTGGGAGAAGGGGCAGATCGAGAAGAATGTGCAGGATTCCCGGCACCGTCTGTGGCAACCCATGCCGAGCTTTCCCGATCTTGCGGCGCTGAACGACTGGCTGGAACAGCGCTGTGTCGAGCTGTGGAACGAGATCCCGCATGCAGCACTGCCCGGGAGCGTTGCTGACGTCTGGGCCGCAGAGCAGGCCGCACTGATGCCGTTGCCACCCGCCTTCGATGGCTTTGTCGAACATAGTAAGCGTGTGTCGCCAACGTGTCTGATCAGCTTCGAGCGCAATCGCTACAGCGTTCCGGCGTCATTTGCGAACCGCCCCGTCAGTCTGCGCGTCTATCCCGAACGCCTGGTGGTGGCTGCCGAGGGTCAGATCCTGTGCGAGCATGTGCGGGTGATCCAGCGTAGCCACCAAATCCCACCACGCACGATTTACGACTGGCGGCATTATCTGGCGGTTCTTCAGCGTAAGCCAGGCGCGCTCAGGAACGGTGCGCCTTTCGCGGAATTCCCTCCGGCCTTCAAACAGCTGCAAGACCTCATGCTACGCAAACCGGGCGGTGATCGGGAGATGGTCGATATCCTGGCGCTGGTCCTGCATCACGATGAACAGGCCGTGCTGGTTGCTGTGGAAATGGCGCTGGCCGAGGGTGTCGCCACAAAAACCCATGTGTTGAACCTTTTGCACCGTTTGATTGACGGAAAGATCATTGATGGGCCGGACATCGACACACCACGGGCACTGATCCTTCAGCGCGAACCAGAGGCCAATGTCGAACGCTATGACGGCCTGCGTGCCCGGACTGCAGGAGGCCGCCATGCGTCATGATCCCGCCAGCGGCGCCATTATCATCATGCTGCGCAGTTTGAAGATGCACGGTATGGCCCAGGCCGTCACCGACCTCATGGAACAGGGTGCACCGGCCTTTGATGCCGCGGTGCCCATGCTCGCCCAGTTGCTAAAGGCTGAGGTCGCAGAACGTGAGGTCCGGTCCATTGCCTATCACATGAAGGCCGCCCGCTTCCCAGCCTACAAGGACCTCTCGGGCTTCGACTTCGCCGCCAGTGAGATCAACGAGGCGACGGTGCGCCAGCTTCATCGCGGCGAGTTCATGGATGGGGCACAGAACGTTGTCCTGATCGGTGGTCCCGGCACTGGCAAAACGCATGTCGCGACAGCCCTTGGCGTGCAGGCCGTCGAACATCATCGTCGCAAGGTTCGCTTCTTCTCAACCATTGAGCTCGTTAACGCGCTCGAACAGGAAAAGGCAAAAGGCAAAGCTGGGCAGATAGCCGAAAGCCTCGTCCGCCTCGATCTCGTGATCCTGGACGAGCTCGGCTATCTGCCGTTCAGCGCGTCAGGCGGTGCGCTGCTCTTCCATCTCCTCAGCAAGCTTTACGAACGCACCAGCGTCGTCATTACCACGAACCTGAGCTTCAGCGAATGGGCCACCGTCTTCGGCGACCCCAAGATGACGACCGCGCTCCTCGACCGCCTCACCCACCGCTGCCACATCCTGGAGACCGGAAACGACAGCTTCCGCTTCAAAGCAAGCGCAGCTGTAGCGGCACGAAAAAAGAGGGAGGGAAATGATGTCTTGACCCAAGACTGACCCTCGAAACATAACCTCAAGGTGGGTCAGTTCTCGATGGAAAACCTGGGTCACTTCCGCATGGAAATCTACAGGCTACCTTCTTGAGGGCATAGATTGGCGCAATCCGCGTTGGACGCAGCGGCCTGCAAAGGCGGGATAATCTGCGTTTTAGCACTGTTTTTATTGAGCATTTTTGTCTCGCGTGGTAATTGTGAGCCATGTCAGAAACTGCTGAAATTGCCAAATTACGTGCGGCCCTTGCCGCGTCAGAGACCCGTGCTGAAGCGGCCAACAGCGCGCTGCTGCAAATCCGCGCGACGGTGAGCTGCGCGGAAGCGATGATCAAAGAGCTCAAGCTTGAGATCGCCAAACTTCGGCGTGACAAATACGGCAAGTCTTCGGAACGCAGTGCGCGACTGCTTGACCAGCTGGAGTTGCAGCTCGAGGAGCTGGAAGCGGCGGCAACTGAGGATGCGCTGGCGGTTGAGCAGGTCGCTCCCGACGCGCAAACCACCGTCACATCCTTCACCCGCCGCAAACCGTCCCGCAAACCCTTCCCCGAACATCTGCCGCGCGAGCGCGTTGTGGTCCCTGCACCCACCCAGTGCGATTGCTGCGGGTCGGATCGCATCGTCAAGATGGGAGAAGATGTAACCGACACACTGGAGGTCATTCCGCGCCAGTGGAAGGTGATCCAGACCGTCCGGGAAAAGTTCACCTGCCGGTCGTGCGAAAAGATCAGCCAGCCTCCCGCCCCGTTCCATACCATCCCACGCGGTTGGGCGGGCCCCAGCCTGATCGCCATGGTGGCCTTTGAGAAGTTCGGCCAGCACCAGCCTCTGAACCGCCAAGCGGAACGCTTCACCCGTGAAGGTGTGGATATCAGCCTGTCCACATTGGCCGATTTGATCGGCCATGCCGCGGTTGCCTTGGCCCCCATCCACGCGCTGATCGAGGGGCATGTTCTGGCGGCCAAACGTTTACACGGAGACGATACAACCGTCCCGCTGCTCGCACGGGGCGGTACCAAAACAGCGCGGCTCTGGACCTATGTGCGAGACGATCGTCCATTTGACGGCGGCGCGCCACCTGCGGCACTGTTTTACTTCTCGCGCGACCGCGAAGGTCAGCACCCGGAAAAACACCTCGCCGGATGGCAGGGTGTGCTGCAATCAGATGTCTATGCGGGCTACAATGGTTTGTACCTGCTCGATCGCGATCCAGGCCCGGTGATCTGCACATTCTGCTGGAGCCACAGTCGCCGCAAGTTTTTTGAGCTGGCCGACATCCGCAGGAACGTACACAAAAACAAACCCGCCCATGAAATTTCCCCTATCGCTCTGGAGGCGGTGCAAAAGATCGACGCCATCTTTGACATCGAACGCGAGCTGAACGGGTTGAGCGCTCCCGACCGCCATGCTGCCCGGCAAGAGCTGATCCGCCCACTGGTCGAAAATCTGCACACCTGGTTGGTCCAAGAGCGCGCCAAGATGTCAAAACACAACCCCGTCGCTAAAGCCATCAACTACATGATCCAAAAAGCGGGCCGATGGGAGGCATTCACGGCTTTCCTCGACGATGGGCAGATTTGCCTCACGAACAATGCCGCCGAGCGCGCCCTGCGCGGTGTAGCTCTCGGCCGAAAAAGCTGGCTCTTCGCTGGATCGGAACGCGGCGGTGACAGGGCTGCCTTCATGTACACCCTGATCGTCACGGCAAAAATGAACGATATCGACCCTCAAGCCTGGCTCGCCGACGTTCTCAAACGACTGCCCGACATGCCCGTCTCACGCGTGCACGAGCTCCTACCGTGGAACTGGAAAACCGCAGCGGCTATCGTCAAGGCCGCATAGCCGCGGTCCACGCCGGATGTTTACTGCAAGCATCGCCTGCCGCGTAACACACCGTTGGACGCAATGCAGCCTCCACGACGGCCTCTGCATCGGCCACATCATTCTTCTGGCGTTTGACGGTTGGCTTTCAGTAGACCGGTGGGATCAACCGCACGTCGTGACCCAGCTTCTCAAATTCCCGGTCCCAGCCATGCGCCGTCGCACACGCATCCATGGCGATCGTGCATTTGGGCTGCTGCGCCACGAACGCAAGAAACTGACCTCGTGAAAGCTTCTTACGAAACGCGACTGACCCGTCACTGTGCGCACCGTGCAACTGGAAAACGCGCTTTGCCAAGTAGACACCGATAATAGTAACTTCAGACATGAATGCTCCTTCCTTCTGTGATGGCTTTAACACTCACCACAATGGCACATTGCCATGCCGTCGGGAGGGGGCATCCACGCCATCAACAGGGCCCCTGCCATGCCAAAAATTGGTTGCCGTTGCAGGCTCCCTGACCGTTTATGTCGTCCGACTATGGAGAATCCGGCCAATGAAATTGAGCAGGATCTGCGCGGCCAGAATTGCAGAAGTGCCCGATTGATCATAATCCGGTGCAACTTCTACCAAATCAAGACCTACCACATGTCCTTGTTTGGTGAGCCCCGCCAAAAGCTCAAGAACCTCGTAATATAAAAATCCACCATGCGACGGCGTTCCTGTTCCCGGCGCGATGGACGGATCGAAACCGTCAATATCAATCGTCACATAATACCGGTGGCCCGCCGGAATTCGCGCAAGCGTCGCGTCAATCCCTAGCGTGCGAATTTGCCGGACGGACAGAATGTCCGAACCCATCTCGCGCGCGGCGGCATATCCCTCTTTCGCGGTCGATGACACATTGCGGATACCGAGTTGCGACAGACCCGTGACATAGGGTTGTTCCGCAGCACGGCGCATCGGGTTTCCATGCCCGAAGCGGACACCATGCCGCGCATCGACAAAATCCAGATGCGCGTCGATCTGCACAATATGGATCGGGCCTTCCGTATCGAAGGCGCGGATACAGGGGATATTCACCGAATGGTCCCCGCCAAGGACTACGGGCAAGGCTCCCGCTTTCAGAATAGCACGAACGCCAGCTTCGATATTCGCATGACTTCCGGCAGTATCGGTATGTATTATATCGGCATCGCCCAGATCGACCATGCGGACGCCTTCCAGATATGTAACGTCGTCTTCATGGTCATAAGCGCCCGCATGGCCGAAGGAAAACAGCATAGAGGCATCGCGGATCGCTTTTGGGCCAAACCGCGCCCCTGCCCGCCACTGGGTGCCTGCATCATAGGGCGCACCAAGTATCGCCACATCGGCGTCAATGGCGCTCCAGTCAGGTTGATAGGGTGATTTTCCGAAGGTCGATATGCCTACGAAGGGCAGGTTCAGGCGGCCAGTATCGTATCCATGTGTCATGTCAGCCTCGGTATTCCGGGATCGCTTCGCAGATCACTACTTCCCGCCCAGCACGGCGGGCGACGGCAGTTGATGTCACGCATAGGATTTCGAATAGGATCGACGCGCCGATCCATGCGGTTACGCCAGACGGATCGAATGGCGGCGACACCTCGACAAGATCTCCCGCGACGATATCCACGCCGTCCAGCGCACGGATCATCTGTTGTGCTTCAAAGGGTGTGAACCCACCGATCTCGGGCGTGCCGGTGCCCGGTGCCAGGGCCGGATCGATGCCATCAATGTCAAACGACAGATAGGCAGGTTGATCGCCAAGCACCGCGCGCGCTTCCGCCATCACATCATCCACACCGCGCGCATGAAACTCCTCAATCGTCACGATGCGGATACCGTGCGCAGCCGCAAAAGCACGGTCCTCGCCATCATAGGTCGAGCCGCGAATACCGATCTGGATCATACGCGCAGGATCGAGAAGCCCTTCCTCCACGGCGCGGCGGAACGGGGTACCATGCGTGTATTTCACACCACCGAAATAGCTGTCGAAGAGGTCAGTATGCGCGTCGAAATGCACAAAGCCCAAGGGCCCGTCCTTGGCCATTGCCCGCAAGACCGGCAGGCTCATCAGGTGGTCGCCGCCCATCATCAGCGGTGTGACGCCGCCAGCCTTCAGCGTCGCAAACTGCACTTCGACCAGTTCCAGCGTATGCGCGACATCAGTGAGATTCACCTTCGCATCGCCGAAATCGGCGGCGCGGGCAGTGTGAAACGGCGCGATCCGCGTCGCCTGATTGACCATGCGGATCATCGTAGACGCATCGCGCAAGGCACGCGGCGCATGGCGCGCGCCCGGTCTGTTCGTTGTACCGCTGTCAAACGGAACACCGAAAATTCCGATCTCAGCCCCATTTGGGGCGTCGAGTTCGCGCAAAGGGAGGCGCATGGCAGTCGCGATTCCTGCAAAGCGTGGCACCTCAAAAGCTGAGACAGGCAGATAGGCGGGATCGACCGGGATCATGCGCTTGCTCCATCTACAGTATCAACACGCAGAAGATCACGGTGCGATGCAGCATGCCGCGCGATCTCTTCCATCGGGGCGAACCACACATCGCCAGCCTCCAGCACCTTTTCAAGCCAGCGCTCCATCACAGCCCAACGCGCTAAACGCCCTGTAAGAAATGGATGCAGCACCGGCATCCAGAACCCGCCAACCTCCATCGCCGCGTCGTATTCTTCGATGAAAGCGCGGATACCGTCTGACGGCCCTCGCACCGGCATCAGGTAACCGATCTCCTCGAAATGCGCGAAGGGCGGCCAGTCATCAGTGCCCCAATGCGGCGGAATCTCGATGATCTCGCCTTCGGGGGCCTGCAAGAGATAGGGCAGATCATCCGCCATCAGCGAGCTGTCATAGAGAAACCCTTCTGTTAGCAGCCTGCCAATGACACCGGGCGTCGCATTATAGACTGGCGCCCTGTAGCCGCGCGGCTTGCGCCCGGTCATCCTGACATGCGTGTCCATCGCGCGGTAGAACAGCTCGGCTTCCACCTCGTCCGAATGCCCCATCGGGTCTTCGTGACGCCATGAGTGATGGCCGATCTCATGACCATCTTTCAGGATCGCCTCGACCGTGGCGGGATAGGTTTCCATCACCCAACCCGGCATGAAGAAGGTCTGCGTGAGGCCAAAGCGCCTGTAAGTGTCGAGTATCCGTGGCACCGCGACCGTTGGGCCATAGCGTCCCATCGACACCGGAGCGAGGCGCAGATACCCGTCGTCGGGGCGCGCATTGCGGATCAGGCTGTCGGCGTCGATATCGAATGTGATCGCCGCGCCAAGGCGCTTGCCATCCGGCCAGGGTAAGGGATGCAGTAACATGATAGCTCCTTAATGCATGGCTGCGCCGCCATCGGCGGAGAAGCACTGTCCGGTGATGAAACTCGCCTTGTCGGAGACGAGAAAAGCGATGACGGCGGCGATCTCTTCGGGGCGGCCAATGCGGCCCAGCGGGTTGCGGGTTTCGAGCGCCTGTTCCTCGGGCGTCATTGCGCCAAAGCCGAGCAGCGGTGTGTCCACCGGTCCCGGTGCAACCGCATTCACAAGGATGTCCGGCGCAAGTTCGCGGGCCCAAGACCGCGTGAGCGACAGCGCCGCGCCCTTCGTCGCCGCATAGGCCGATGCGCCTTCGCGCCCCAGATAGGCGAGTTCGGAAGCCACGTTGATGATCCGCCCGCCTTTCGGGATTTTTGGCAGTGCAATCTGCGTCACGATGAACAGCCCACGCAGGTTGACCGCGATCTGCCTGTCGAAATCGTCAAGCGGCATCGTAGCAAGCGTCCCTTCGATCAAGATACCTGCATTGTTCACCAGCACATCAATACGCGGCAAAGTCGCCAGAGCTGCGGCAACCGATGCAGGCTGTGTCACATCTGTGATCAGATCGGCATTCGTGATATCAAGACCCTTCACATCAAAACCATCGGCCCGTAGCGCATCGCAAACGGCAGCGCCAATCCCGCCAGCAGCCCCTGTGACAACAGCGACCTTCACCACGGCACCTCGCGCCACGTCGCCTACGAGCGCGTTTCCACGGCCCGACAGGGTGCCAGCGGATTGGGCCAGGAAGCCCAGCGACGCGCCATCGACACCTTCGCGCGATCTCGCGGCGCCACGGTCACGGCCCGCTTCACCGAGGTGGAAAGCGGCAAGCTGGCGACGCGTCCCGAACTGACCAAGGCCCTGCAACTCGCCCGCCTGACCGGTGCAACGCTGGTCATCGCCCGGCTTGACCGGCTGTCGTGAAACGCCGCCTTCCTGCTGACCCTGCGCGACAGCGGCGCGCGGTTCCTGGCCTGCGAAATGCCCGAGGCGAACGACCTGACCGTCGGCATCATGGCGCTGGTGGCGCAACAGGAACGCGAGGCAATCTCACGCCGCACCAAAGAAGCGCTGGCAGCCGCAAAGGCGCACGGGGTGAAGCTGGGCAACCCCAACGGCGCCGCAGCCCTCAGACGCGCCGGAAAGGGCGGCCAGGCGCTCCGCGACACCGTTGCCGCCAATGCCGACGCCCACGCCGCAGCCCTGGCCCCCCTCATCGCCGAGCTGCAGGCCTAGCATTACAGTTGCATTTTTAATTTGAAGTGCGCCTGTTGAGCTGTGGCCTGATGAGCGCGTCGCCAGATTGACCATGCGATAACATGGGCGGGATGAATCTGTTGCCGTGCGAGGCGGGTGGCGATGCGGCGGATTTCCTGCATCGACCACCGGATCAGTTTGCGGTCTTGCGCCTTGCTGACCGCATTGTTTTTGGGGGATCCAAAGGGCGCGTGTTGGCAGATACGCGAATAACGGCCATTATCGCGAAAGCGAGCATCACCAGCGAGACGTGGCGATGCCAGCCATGCCAGGAGCGGGTTTCGTTGTGGTCGAGGCCGAACTCGTTCTTGGCGGTCTCAAAACTGTCTTCGATCGCCCAACGATGCCCCTCCACCGTCACCAGTTTTTCCAGAGGTGTGCCAACCGGACACCCGGTCGAGAAGAAGGCGAGATCGCCGTCGGCGATGTTGCGGCGGATCAGCAGCCCACGGGTCCAGACGCCGGCAAAAGCGGCACCAAAATCATCGGCGTCAAGATCAGCGAGTTCGAGATAGGCCCAGTCATGCAGTCTCGCGCCCTTGGTGAGTTATTGTCAAATCTGGTGTTTGAGGGTTGTCGGTCGTGCGGCGATCTGGTCTGGGTTTGCGGCTTCAATTCCGTCTTTGAACGTGTTGCCGGTGATGACTTTGGCGAGGTAATCAAAGCCGCGTAGTTTTCGCCAGTTTTGCTCGGCGCATTGTCCCAGCTTGAACATCATCCTGAATCAGTGACCTAACCCCTCCCAGCCTATTTTATGGCCTCAATTTTC
>Ga0307969_1001094_pt1 | contig 14028 bp, 12 predicted proteins | sample OrgLakmetagen710_FD_201841 | JGI IMG/M metagenome (GOLD analysis project Ga0307969, IMG submission 201841) | Saline water microbial communities from Organic Lake, Antarctica - #710 | ecosystem: Environmental > Aquatic > Non-marine Saline and Alkaline > Saline | place: Antarctica: Organic Lake... | reverse complement strand
CAAAGAAGCTCAAATTAAACAGTATTACCAGTTCTATTCCTATTATTATTTTAACTGCAAAAGCTACGGTTGAAGACAAAATTGAAGGATTTGATACGGGAGCAGATGAATACATTATTAAACCTTATAATGAAGATTTTTTAAAAAATAGAATTGTAAACCTGTTGAAAAACAGAAAGAGACTCAAAGAAAAGTTTGTTGGTGCCAATTTACAAAACCCTAAAGAAACCAACATCAATTCCCAAGACCAGCAATTTTTAGAAAACCTCTATAAATTACTCGAAGATAATTTACAATCAGAAAACTTGAAAGCTGAGGTAATTGCAGGAAAAATGAACATGAGTCATTCTGCTTTATACAAAAAAATAAAATCACTTACAGGCTTAACTTATATGGAGTTGGTAAGAGATTACCGACTAGCCATTGCCAAACAACTCATTCAGGAGATGGGTTACAGTGTTTCTGATGCCTGCTACAAAGTGGGTTATTCTGATAGAAAATATTTCAGTAAATTGTTTAAGCAAAAGTTTGGCATGAATCCATCTAATTTTTAGAATAAACTTTACACATACGTACACATTTCAATTCCAGTTTGGATGGTTTGGGAGTTTTTGTGTTTTTCGCTCCATGCTTTTTTGTTGATCGATTTCAATTCCAGTTTGGATGGTTTGGGAGCTTGAAACAAAACCACAAAACAGTCATTTTATAAGCATTTCAATTCCAGTTTGGATGGTTTGGGAGTCAATGCTAGTGCTTTGATTAGTGGTTTAGGTCAAAAATTTCAATTCCAGTTTGGATGGTTTGGGAGCACCTATAAAAAAGCATTAAGCGACTTAGTTACTTTATTTCAATTCCAGTTTGGATGGTTTGGGAGAACGCAAATATTAAATGAAGTAGTACGTTTTGAAAAATTTCAATTCCAGTTTGGATGGTTTGGGAGAAATATCGTAATTCATTTTCCCCGCGTTTTGTTCCTTATTTCAATTCCAGTTTGGATGGTTTGGGAGACGGATTTTTTCTTAATCCTGACGACATTCAATGGCAGATTTCAATTCCAGTTTGGATGGTTTGGGAGAATAATACACAACGCCTACGGCACTAAAAAACCCACATTTCAATTCCAGTTTGGATGGTTTGGGAGGTTTGCATTCTCGATATGCTTGCCAGCCTTTAAACATTTCAATTCCAGTTTGGATGGTTTGGGAGTAGACACTTACAAAGGCTTGACATCTGACTATTCAGATTTCAATTCCAGTTTGGATGGTTTGAGAGTTAGGTAATAGATTTGTTTAACGTGTTGAGTTGGTGATTTCAATTCCAGTTTGGATGGTTTGGGAGAACTACTTTATAACCTTTTCTTGTATATCCTTTCACGATTTCAATTCCAGTTTGGATGGTTTGGGAGAGTTACTGTTAATTAGATGCTTACAGACATATTCTCTAATTTCAATTCCAGTTTGGATGGTTTGGGAGATGAAATGATAGACGGCAGAGACTTACTTTATTGGAATTTCAATTCCAGTTTGGATGGTTTGGGAGATGCAATTCGTAAGGAAAACGAGGTTGAAATGTTGTATTTCAATTCCAGTTTGGATGGTTTGGGAGTTGCAATTTAATGCTCATTTCCCGAGTGTTTTCCAAATTTCAATTCCAGTTTGGATGGTTTGGGAGTTGCCTTCTTAATTCAGTTCCACGACCAAATATAAATTTCAATTCCAGTTTGGATGGTTTGGGAGACAAAAGAAAAATACCTTGAGGCTAAAAATATAGTTATTTCAATTCCAGTTTGGATGGTTTGGGAGAAATACTTCATCTTCGCTTTCGGGTGCAAATGTTGGATTTCAATTCCAGTTTGGATGGTTTGGGAGATGAAGAATCAGTAGACAAAGCTAAAGAAATTGCATATTTCAATTCCAGTTTGGATGGTTTGGGAGTTTAGGTGTAGCAATTATACTATCCACTTTCAACTCAATTTCAATTCCAGTTTGGATGGTTTGGGAGGTGTCGGGCTTGTTGCTGGGGAGCTAACAAACTCTAATTTCAATTCCAGTTTGGATGGTTTGGGAGATGTTTAGCGTTTAAAACTTTGTGGTAAATATGGTAATTTCAATTCCAGTTTGGATGGTTTGGGAGCGCCGATTTTTGAGGAAAATACACCTTTAAATCAACAACTTATATTTTGTAAATCTACTACTTTTTAGTCGATATACAATACTGTATTTTTAGCCTGTCTTCGACTAAAGTATTATAGTGTTGTTTTTCAGTATGTTATTTCAAAATATCAAAGAACTTTTTCTGATGTTTGACTTTAATCCCATTATTTGATCAGCTTCGACGAGTTTTATTTATAGGAATTGCGTTAGGGGATTTTTGTCTTTTCCTATGACTTCTTTGTCTAACCAGCGTTCCTGCTTACTGCTAAATATAATCAAACTATCGGTTTCTTCATCCATAATTTTGTTAGCTTCTATCTTTAAGGCCTTTAATTGTACTTCGCTTAACTCTCCTTCAAAAACACTGTTTTGAATCCAATTGAGGTACTGCCTGCACAATTTCAACATTTTTGCAACGCGCCTTTTGTCCATATCATAAACCAAAATAACATACATTACCAATAGGCTTTAAAAGGTTCGTAATCTTCAATTTTCATCAAATGTTTAACTAATTTATGGCATTCCATTTTTATCAAGCTTTTATAACTTACTTTTTTGTTTAGCTTGGGATGTTTTAGGGTTGAGGCTAATTTTTCTTCCCATTGCGATATAAATTTCTTCTTGCCAGCTTCTCTCAAAAATATGCCATTTAACCTGTTATCAAAGTCTTTTTGGGTTACAATTTTTTTATTTAACACAGAAAACACCATCCTGTCTACCAAAATGGGTTTAAATATTTCAGCGAGATCTAGGGCTAAAGAAAATCTCCTCTCGCCGGGTTCGTGTAAAAAACTTATAGTGGGATTGAGTTGAGTTTGGTAAATCGCCCTGATACACTCCGAGTAACAAAGCATGTTTCCGAAACTAATCAAGGCATTGACCGGACATTTTGGTGGCCTCTTGCTTCTGTTTGTAAATTCAAAATCGTTTATAATACTATTGAAAGCTTGATAATAACTGTCTCTAATATTGCCTTCTATACCCATAACAGCTGGTATATCTTTTTGTACTTCTATTTGGCTATATAATTGGTTTTCTATTCTTTGTAAAGACTCTTGGACATCTTTATCTCTGTTGGCATAATATTTTAAGACTCGAGTCATATTATTAGATGCGCCCTTTATAATATCTACAGCGAGTTTTAATCTCTTGGTTTTGTGTTGTGCATAATAGGCTTGTTTTACCAATAATCTACCAGCTAATAATTTTTGTTTAGGCTGAAATGTCCCAGTGTAATTTTCATAATAATCATAAAAGTGCACAGCGATTTGATTTTTGCCCAAAAAGTTATACATCGAACTGTTGGCATCTAATTCTCCAAAAACATGCAAATTGTCCACACCTTCTACGGGTAAATATTTTGGATCTGAATTTGTGTCTTTAGGTGAAAATTTAAGCGTGTTGTCCTTACGACTTAGTCTCCCCGGGTTGAATAAATAATAATTTTTTTTCATGATCTTTAGGCATAGCAGAATTCTTGGTAACTACAGGATTTACATATTTTAGAATGTATGGGTTCGGGGCAAGGGTTTTTTAAAATGGCAAGGATATCTTTTTCAATTTCGAGTAATTTCTCTTTGTCCACTAAACTTAAAAACACTTCTTTCTTGAGTCTTAATTTCGGATATTCTAGAATACCGGAGGCGCCTATGATGTTTGCTCTTTCTAAAAGTAAAATATAATATTTGACTTGCCAAAGGTGTGCTTCTTCTAATCTGTTTGATTTTTTTACCTCGTGTATGATTTTGTTCCTAGCATCATAATAATCAATTTTGGCTATACCTAAATCTAGTTCTGTATAATGCTTAGACCGCCTGGAATAGGTGTTTTCTGAAATAAGATTGCCTTCAAAAACCAAATCACTTTCTTGTTCCATCTGTATATGGTTTGAAAACAGCCAAAGTTTGCGTTTGCAAATAAAATAATAGGTGATATGGGTTGGAGTGATGGTCATGGTTTACTTTATGAAAAATTATCTTCTGTCCATTTTGATGGGTTTTGTTTGATGTAGTTTGAAATCCGTTGAAAGGATGTTTCATCTCGAATAATATGGTCATGAAATAAAGATTGCCAGTGAAATTTGAGGTTTGGACAAGCCTGTTTAATATGTTTTGTGCACACAGTTTTATATTGTTGAATAATGCGAGATACAGATCCTGATTTTGGGGAAATATTTTTGAAATATTGGTTTTTTTGGTTGTTTGTGGTGGTGGTGGAGATGTTTGAATCAAACATCTCCACAGAACCATCAATCTCCACAGTATTATCTATATCATCCAATATTAAAATCCCATGAATATGATTGGGCATGACCACAAATGCCCCTAATTCTACATGCAGATTTAAATAGGGAATTTGAAACCAACAGCCTTGCACAATCATTCCTGCGGTGGACAATTTCATTATACCGTTTTGGCATTCACCAAAAAAATGTTCTCGGTTTTTGGTACAGATGGTGATAAAATATGCACCACCACTCCGGTAATCCCAACCTTTTAGCCGGATAGATTCTGAACGGTATTTGTTGAGATATTTGAGCAATTTGGTTTTGGGTTTTTATTATTTGTGGTTTATTTATGTAGTGAATTAGGGATTTTGTGTTTATTAATGTTTAGAGTGTTCTTACTACAGCCTCATATAATTAAATAGCTTTTAATAAAAGTTGTACTTAGACCATTTTTATATGAATATATTTCTTCCCAATGCGAAAGATACATTAAGCCATAGTCTTCAAGTTTTTTTGAATCACTATACAATAGAAGCTCTTTTTGTAAACTAGAGTCTGAATAAATAGAAAATATAAATTTTGACATTAAACCTGCAATCTGTTTTTTATCAATAATTTTTTCTAAAAAAGTTTGTTCGGATTTTAGAATTTGCTCGTAGAATCTAAAAACAGAAGCTCCGGAAATACTTTCAGAAAAATCAAATTCAAAGTTACTTAAAAATGATAATTCGTTTGCAGAAAACCATTTTTTATCTACACTCAAGGGTACAAATACTGAAATTGTCTTGGTGTCAATCAATTTAAACTCTTCATCTATTTTTCTAAAATTAAATTGTTTGAAGTTATTTAAATAATCATGTAAGTTTTCATATATCTCACTTTTGTTCAGTTTATTAATTACTCCGTGTACTTTATCGTAGTACTTGTCAAAATCTTTAGCATTCAAAATTGCTTCGTAATCCGTTTTTGATAGTTTTTTCTCTTGGTCGTAGCGTTTATCTTTTCCATAGATTTTAACCTCTCGGTCATAATTAAAAATGAAAACCTTACAATTATTTTTACTTGCGTTTCTATTAACACGACCTGCTAATTGTTCGTCGCTATCTACCAACGATCGGTCTTTAAAACCAATATCCATGTCAATATCTACACCTGCTTCGATAACTTGTGTAGTAATAACCAAAGTCTTTTGATATATTTTTTCTTTAATGGCATTTATAATTTCTTGTCGCCGAGGTTCTAAGATTGTTCCTGAGATTAAGAATATATGATAATCTTTAAATCGGTCATCTTTATTAACCATTTGATAAAACTCAGAAGCCGATTTTTTAATAATGAATTCAACTAGACCATTTGAAGAATTATCATTATTAGCGGCATAATTTTCCAATTCATGGTAAACTACATTTGACAATTCTGTTAATTCTATTGTTTCTCTTCCGCTTTTTCCAAGTAATGAAAAGTCAAAGGTTACTCGACCTTTAAAATTTGGATTGGTAAAGTATTTCTGTTTGTTTGGAATTAAGGCTTCTACTTTTCCTTTTGCCTCTTTACTCAATTTATCAATCTTAGGTAAAGTTGCAGACATGATGATAAACCGAATATTAAAATGCTTGGCATAGTGATTTATAAAGTAAATTATCTTATCCCAATGCTTTGGTGTATAAGTTTGTAATTCATCAATAATCACTACAGAATTACTTAGACGATGCAAAATGTAGTTCACATCTTTTCCATTTCCTTTTAGAATATTAAAAAATTTGATGTGTGAAAGCAATGTAAAAGGGTAATTAATAAATAGATTATTGATGTAATTCAATTTTTTATTTCCATACAATCCATCTTGGTTTTCTTCTTTTTCGCTTGTATGAAAACCACCTTTTGAATGTAATTGAATAACATTATCATTATCAATTTGAAGCGTTTCCTTAATACTTTTAAAGGTCTGTGTAATCAGAGTTGTAAAAGGGAATACATAAAAAACCTTATTTAATCGTTCATCTGATTTTAATAGTTCTAAAGCACAAGCAAAAGACATATTTGTTTTGCCTCCGCCTGTTGGTGCTTCTAAATAAAATAGTTTTTTATCAATATTTTGGCGAAGTGTTGTAATGGCTTCAGCTGCCATTTTTTGGCGAAGTTGGTTAAGATTTTTGTTATTTCGTTCTTGTAATTCTTCAAATCGTAATTGGTTGAAATGTTTAATTCTTCTTAATAAATCACCATTATAAGACGTTTTAGGGTTGTTAGAAAAATTCTCAAAAAGCTGTTTTTTAAAATCATTATTAATCAAGCCAAAATCGTTTACAGCCATATCGCCCATGAAATCATTTGTGGCGTAATAATCAGAAGCCGTTAAGAGTGAAAAGTTCAGCTTCAATAAAGCATAAACTGAAAAGTAACTACTTTCATTTGCTTCAAAACTCTTTTTAATTCTATTAATCGATTTAGAAATATTACCCATTAAATGCTTTGTACCTGTTGTTAATTCACTCTTAAACAATTTCAAATAAGGTTCTAAAGCAATAATTTTTTTATCATCAAAATCAATTTGATGTTCAAAAAAACTGGAATGATGCTTTAAAATAGGATTAGAGAACAAGTAAGTCGAAATGATTAGAAAATTAGCTTCCGATGTTGAAAGACTTTTGTTTTCTGTAATCTCTTTCAAATGAACATTTAGGAAAACATAAGCACTTAAAATTGAATGTTGAGAACCAATTGTATTAGTTTCATTTCCGTTGAAGAATGCTTTATCTTGCATTTTATCAATCTGAAAATTTTCGTTTACCTTTCCATAGTCGTGATAAATCAATGCATTTACAAAAAGACGTTTTACATAATTTCCAATCGTATTGACTTGTTCAATTTTTAAATTAATTTCTAACAATTCATTTATCATACTATCTATTGCAGCATCTAAACCATGAGAACAGACTAATTTTGTAGCATAATTCATGACTAAATGAACGTGGTCGTGTAGCTTTTCAAAATCATGTTTCTTATGTGTGTGAGCATGATATTTTTCATAATTGGTTAAAATGTTCTCTAACTGAGTTTCATTCTTTACCAATTCATTAAAAGACTTGAATGATTTCATCATTATCAAGTTGATAAAGGTTATCTATTTTATAATCTCTCTTTAATTCAAATGTAGTTAAGACAAAGGGTTGATATTTATATTGATATAATTCTTCATCGTAAGCCGTCGGCAATCGTTCAAAATACATAAACTCACCACCTGTAAAATCCATTTCCCAAGCAGGGACATCATCATCAACTTCTTTTCCGTCTTTAACAATCATTTTCTTAATAAATACAGAATTAACTTTATAACTCTGTTTTGGCACAAACTCTTCATATTTATATACTTGTACATTTTCCCACCATAGCGAGAAATCATTTTTTCCTAAGTACGGCAAAAATTCAGCCTCATAATTTTGAATGCGTTGTATCATTTTTTGATTATCCGTCAAAAGATAGATGCGATAAGATGGTTTGATTAAAATTTGCTCATCAATATTGATTGTTGCACCAATTGGAAGAACATCTTTTCCATCTAAATTTTTCAACGTAGATAAATTTGCCATTCCTGTTGAGTTGTTATACTTCACAGTTGTTTTTTGAAAATTACCTTTTTCATGTTCAAGAGGTTGAATACCAATTTGAATAGGATTTTCATCGCAAAATTTCTCTATGTATTCAGGTTTCTTCTTATTACCTTTAAAACCGCCATATCCCATAATTGCACCTAAAAAACCTAATACACATGGTTTATGTATCATATTGTAAGTAAGGTAGACAGGTGCATTCGTGTCTGGCTTTTTGAGAAAACCAAAATCTGCCTTAATATCAAATGATATAAGTTGTTTCATTTTTACAGTTTTTATATTAAATCAAAAGTTTTTGCCATGCTCGGTATATTCTTAATTTCCGTAGTTTCTAATTGATAATAAATTTCGACTTTATCTAAATCATCAGCATATTTTTCTAAAAGTGTTTTTACTCTTGAAAAGTCAAAAGTGATTTTTTCACTTGTTTTAGAAACTTCCTCTGTTGTAATTAATGAATTAAAATTAGGTAAAACTTTTTTTGAATTTTCTTTCAATTGAACCCAAAACAATACTTCATTTTCAGTTCCTGCTTTTGATGTGCTATCGTAGTAAGTAACTCCTTTTGACATTCCATCTTTAAGAATTTTTATATTAGAATTTGTTAACTTGAATTCCGTATTTACAGGATTAACGGAAAAATGATGAATGTAATGACCTTCTTGAAGTTTTACAGAACGCCCAATAGTTGTCATTGCATCACCTGCATCAGTCGCAACAGGAGATTTGATTTGCTCACTAAAAATGTTGTTTTCTTTCCAAATATTAATACCATGATTAATCTGAACAGCACCATGAATTGAAACATTTGAATGACCTGCATAAGTAGCACCAAAGCATCTAATATCAAGGCATTCCAATAAGTTTTCTTTCAATTTGGGTTTATCTGTAATTTCATGTTCTTTGGCTTTCTTTCCCGTTCCTTTAGTAATCATTTTCGTTGGGAATGCTCCAAAATGATGTAAAAATAAGCCATCCAAAGTTTTGGGATTTCCATTTTCATCATATCGAGTAAAATAAAACACTTTTTCATCTCGATACATTTTATCCCAATAATTACGAATGGTATATTTCAAAGCCTTGTCTGTAGCGTAAACTGTACCGTCAGGCAAAGTCCTTGGTTGATGACTAAAATCTGAATTGTAATTTGAATTAATTGATTTAACAATTACGCAACCGAATACTCTATTTTTAAATGACATGATATTTAGATTTTAAGTGTGATTAAATTATTTATTTTTTGTTTCATCTTGTGTTTTTTCTGAAAACAGCTTATTATTATCAAAAAAGCCAGAAAGAAATTCTGGGAGGTACTTTTTCATATTGTCTTGTGATTCAAAATTCATCACTTGGGCGAATAATCTGCCAAAAGTATTTGTCATATTCTCATGTTTATACATTACAAAAAAATTAGTAATAGCTTCTAAAAGATTTCTACAATTAGACTTTTGAACGAAAGTTTCTAACCTTGAATAACTTTTATCTTTTGTTTTGCTCTTTGTATATAAATATCTAACACAATGTCCTGCCGCATAAGCAAATTCGCCCTCATTAGATAATAGTTCTTTGCTATTTTTCTCGATAATTGCATCAATTTTTTTTCGATGCCTTTCTATTTTTGAAATCATATTAATTAAATTTTCTTGTTTTGATAAATGGAAAAAGTTATATAGAGTGAACCAAATATTAAGTTTCTCTAAGATTTTTGGTCGGTTACTATTTTGTTCTGTTTTAGTGTCATAGTCATCTGTTTTAATATCATCTAATATTCCTTTCAATAGAATATCATCAAACATTCTTTGACTTATGGCTTCTCTTTTTGATTTATATATGAAATCATAAAAAGCTTTTCTGTAATTTAGAAATTGATTATATCCACCTTGTGAATATCTTGGTTTACCTTGTTTATTTACCACCTTTTCTTCTCCAAAATAATTTATGTAAAATGTATCGTCAGGTTTATTTAAGATAGTTTTGGCAATTTTATCTTCAAATTCAAAGACATTCTTAATTTTTATGGTATTCAAATCATCCTTATTTAGTTGAAAGATTTTTTTGATTTGAATATCCATTCCATATCTAAATGTCGAAACAAAATCAATATCAATGACACGACTATAATCAGCACCGCCAAAAAAGATTAGATAATAATTGTGTAATTCATCTTTCCCATCATCTACCATTTTGGTTATCATTTCAGCATATCTAATCTTGCTATCTTGTTTCAAAACTTTAATAGCTTCATCTCGTTCTTCCTTATAAATAAATAGAGGAAATGGCTTAGGTAAGTATTTTTGGATTGAATAGAAACTTTCTAACTTAGCAGCGGTATCTTCATTTATCCAAAAATTATTTTTATTTATTCCTGTAATATGACTTAAAAAAGGTTTGTCTGAATTTATATTATGTGTTCTTGCGTAAATACCAATCCTTTCTGTATTTAAGGTCTTTTCAATATTAAAATATCGTTGTGCAAAATATTTTTGACTAACTGTAATATAATCTTGATTTTTAAGGTTTTTTATAAAAAAACAAACACATTCTGCTTTTTTTAAATCAGAAAGAACTTCATATCTATTGATGTAGTCAAACAAAAATGTAGAACAAAAAAGGTGTAATCTTCGCATATTCTCCTTATACCGTTCATTATCGATAACATACGATGCTGCTGCTTTGAAATAGGCATCAATCTGTCCATCAATAAATTTTTTAGTCCTATCTCTATCAGGATTTGTATAATTGTTTTTAGTAAATCCAATACCAAAAGGAGTTGCCACCGCAGAGAATAAGCCCGATGATGAATTGAAACTTTTATTAGTTCCTTTCCCCATTACCCGTGAATTCTGAAAGAAGCTATTACATTTGTTCAAATGCTCGGAAAAAACAGGTTCTTTTTGCACATATTTTCCAATATCCTCCTCATTAATTTTTCCTTCTTCATCCACATTTACCAAATTACCATGCTCATCAATATCCAAAAGGATGTAAAGCCCTTCTTTGGGTTGAAGATTGTTTGTAAATACTTCATCTGGAAGTGTATCTACGAAGTTTATTATTTCTTGTATCATTTATTATATTATTTTACCAAACCCACACCCCAAACTATTCCCAACACCTATCCCACCAAAATAAACCACCCTTTGCATTTCTACACTCGCAGTAACCTCAACCTCACAAGTCCAACCCACAGCAATCACATTGTCATTACCATCGCGGCGTTCTTTACGTTTATAGACTTTTAAAATTTTGAATGCTAACTCTTCCTTATAAACTTTACCATAAAAAGCCTCATATTTACTTTGGGCATTAACTTTTAATTGCCTGATGAATTCTTCGTTTTTTGGTTCGGCAAATTTTAGTTTACCTTCTTCATTTTTATATCGTGCTACCACGGGTTGTCTGCAATCGTATGTCATTGTAGTTACAAAATTGGGTTCAGGTAAAATATCTACGCTTTTAACTTGAAAGTCAATCCCGTTAAATTGGTCGCCCCAAAACCCGGTTTGCTCTGCAAATAAACCTTTTACAAAGTTCTTCATGGCTTCTGGTAACAAAAATGACATGGTCATTTGCATTTCTTTGCTTTGTATCTCAAGTAGTTTTCTGCTCAAATGGGCTTTTGTTTTCGTTTGTATTTGCCCAAAAGTGAAGAATTTAAACTTTTTGTGTGTAATTTTTAAACCTTCATCGTGTAACCATTTGCTAAATTGTAAATCTGCTTGGCTAATGGTTTTATAAATCCAAGCTTGTACAAATTTACTATAATCCAAAGGAAGTGCTTTTCCGTTTTTAATTTCTAATGTGAGTTGTAATCGCATTGCGCTGGTTTTGATTCTTTAAATTTAAGGCAAATATTTAAAACCTTTTATGTTTTCGCTATAGAATTTTAACAAGTCCTACTTTTGTTTTCTATTTATTGATTGTTTTTCACCTTCATCCTTACCACAACTTCAATCCGCTCATCGTGATGGCAAGCTTGGTTTAGGCTGGTTACCCAACATTCTAAAATATCGCCTTGGTTGGCTTCTAATAGTCGTGATAGATATTTATTTTCTTGTCGAGGTACATAACCCAATTTATATCTTTTACGGTATATGGCTACGGCTTTATAGTCGAACCTGTTTTCGGGTTCAGCAACTAGTTTTAATGTGCTACCTATTTTTAATTTGGTAAATGCCAACGGCCCTTCGTGGTACTTAAAACCTACGATAAAAAAGGACTGAAAGTAGATGCTTTCAGAGACGTTCTTTTCTTTAGAATCTAAATTTGGTTTGGTTTCCATTGCTTATATTTCTTTATTTCAAACAAAGAAATATTAAAAAACCGACAAATAATGTCGCCTAGTATTTTGAGTGCATTTTTTTTAGTTTTTTTCTCAAGAATTCTTTAAACGCTTCACTTTCGATAACTTCAACTTCATCAAACAAGCCTAAAACAAATCTGCCGACACCTTCAAAACTCATGACTTCTGTTTTAAAAATAGCATCAGTAATATAAGGCTCACTTTGTGGATATTCTTCTATCAGTAATTGTTTTGCGCGAGTAGATAATTTCAATTTTATAGGGTAAGACTGCTTACTGCTTATACCAAAGACATCTTGCAATAATTTGTGGTGTTGAGATTGATATTGCACAAGGCCCAAAATTTCTACCTCCGTAATCCTAGAAGTAGAAAAATGTTTAATATCTTTTTTATCAACATCATAGCAAACTGCCATTTTGTAATTAGTTGTAAAGTGTATTGGCTCTACTATGCGGTCTGAAATTTTATTGCTATACGCACTGGCATAATCTTTTAGTAAAACTTGCTTTTTGTTTTTTATAGCGACTTGTAGTTGCTTTATATTTTCGCTTTTCTTGAAATTAAATATAAATTTTGTCCCTAAATTTTCTTCAAAAAACACTTGTAATCTATGGTAAAACAAATTATGTATTGGCGAGCCAACATCAGCAGATTGTATGTAATACCACAGTTGTTCTGCCTCATCTTCTGAAATGGTGAACAATGGCAAATTTTTAATTTTACCTTCGTCTTCTACAATGTAAAATCCATTCCGGTTTGTAATAATCATACCGTAGGATTTGAATTCTTTAATGTAACGCTCAATAGTGCGTTCATCTACACCATAAATACGAGCAGTTTCTTTCTTATGAAGGCTTTTCTTGGTATGTAGTGTAATAAAAAGCTTTAGTTTTTTTGTAAAATTGAATTGACTCACAGGCTTATGTTAAAATTAAAATAGGTAATCATAAAAGCTACAGTCAACATAAATACATAATTATTCGGCAAAAATCGTTTTATCGAGAGAAATATTTCGTGACGAATTGCCAACTTTAATATTATATTCTCCTTCTTCAACTTTCCAAGACCAGCAATTTTTGGAAAACCTCTACACATTACTCGAAGATAATTTACAATCAGAAAACTTGAAAGCTGAGGTGATTGCAGGAAAAATGAACATGAGTCATTCCGCTTTATACAAAAAAATAAAATCACTTACAGGCTTAACGTATATGGAGTTGGTAAGAGATTACCGATTAGCCATTGCCAAACAACTCATTCAGGAGATGGGTTACAGTGTTTCAGATGCCTGCTACAAAGTGGGTTATTCTGATAGAAAATATTTTAGTAAATTGTTTAAACAAAAGTTTAAGAAGAACCCCTCCAATTTTTCGAAGTCCTAAATTGGTCTTTATCCTTAAAGCCCGATTATAGGATAGTTTATCCGATTATCTTATCCCTATTAAACGATTTTGACCCCCAACATCAATCGTTTGCGTAGTTAAATTTGTCAATAAAGAATTTGAATTTTTAGTATTCAATTCAATCTAACCTAAAGGCAAAATGACGAACAGCAATTTCAAAACCTACAAAACGATTATCGATTTCAAATTCGTATTGATTTTTTCGCTTCTACCGCTTGGTGTATTTGCGCAAAGTTTGGTGAGCGGAACTGTTGTTGACAGTCAAAATGTTCCCATACCTGATGTAAATATTTCAATAGAAAATACCAAAAAGGGAACTACAACGGATTTT
>Ga0307969_1001081_pt1 | contig 14135 bp, 10 predicted proteins | sample OrgLakmetagen710_FD_201841 | JGI IMG/M metagenome (GOLD analysis project Ga0307969, IMG submission 201841) | Saline water microbial communities from Organic Lake, Antarctica - #710 | ecosystem: Environmental > Aquatic > Non-marine Saline and Alkaline > Saline | place: Antarctica: Organic Lake... | reverse complement strand
CAGCGGATCATCGCGCTGGAACGGCAAGCGGCTCTCAACAGTAAGACCAGCAGCCAGCCCCCGTCGAGTGACGGCTTGAAGAAGCCACCTGCCCAGAAGCGGACGCAAAGCTTGAGGGGTAAATCCGACCGCAAAACCGGCGGTCAGCCCGGCCATAAGGGGAAGACGTTGCGACAGTCGTCGACGCCTGACCATATCATCCATCACTACCCACAGGTTTGTGACGCTTGCGGCGCGGCACTCTCAGCCAGCACGACAGAGAATACTGTGGTGCGTCAGGTGGTTGATTTGCCAGCTCCGCCGCCGCCAGAGGTAACCGAGCACCGGGTACATCTGTGTCGGTGTGGCCAGTGTGATGCTGTCACGCGCGGGGGCTTCCCTGAGGGTGTTGCGGGGCCAGTTCAATACGGCCCTCGGATCGCCGGCATCGCCAGCTACTTGCAAACCTATCATTGCATCCCGGAGGAACGTCTTTCTCTGGTGTTGTCTGATCTGTTTGGCCTTTCAGCCGTTCCAGCTACCTTGGCCCGGCTTATCGGCCGCACAGCTGATCGCCTTCAACCCTTCGCGAAGGCTATATTCAAAGGGCTGAGTGGGCCGCTAGTGGCGGTCAAGCATCTGGATGAGACCGGCTTTCGCGTGGCTGGCAAAACACAGTGGCTGCATGTGATCTGTTCGCCCCTCCTGAGCCACTTCCGCGTCTCGTCACGCAGAGGCGATCTTCTGACGGGGGTCTGCGGGCTTGTCGTGCACGATCACTGGGCCCCGTATTTCAAGATGGAAGGCGTCCAACACGCCTTGTGCAATGCCCATCATCTTCGCGAACTCCAGGCCCTGATCGTGATTGAGAAAGAGCCGTGGGCCACCGACATGAAGACCTTTTTGCTGGAAGCTAAAGCCATGGCAGACACCCGGACCGATGATTGCACAGTTGGGGCCGGCGTGATGGGTGAGCTCCTGCAGCGCTACGATGAAATACTCACCCAGGCGGTGGATTTCCATGAAGCTCAACCACCCTTGCAAACCATTTCCAAGGCTGGAAAACGCCGGGGTCGCCCGAAACGCAGAACCGGCCACAACCTCGCGCTGCGCCTGCAAAAGCGCAAAGCTGAGGTCATCCGCTTTCTGACCGACCCCAACGCGCCCTTCACCAATAATGAAGCTGAACGGGATTTGCGTATGGGCAAAGTCAGGCAAAAAGTATCAGGCTGTTTCCGCACCGTGAGGGGGGCCGAGATTTTCTGCTGCTTACGCACTGTGACATGCACCGCCCGCAAGCAGGGTTGGTCTGTCATCGAAACCCTGATGAAACCGTCAGATCAGTTGATCGCACAACTGCGCCTCGGCTGAATATCTGATCGCCCCAGAGGCTCATCCAGTCATACTGGGCAGTTACATTTTCATAACCAATGCATTAGAAAAACCGAGCTAAGTTTAAGCCCCTCACACGTTTTCATGCAAAGCGCCTTGAATGAAAATTTACGTTTGAACCGACATTCCCCAAGTGGCGTGCCGCTTGGGGTGAAGATCGCCTGAATCCGACCGCTGGACAAGCGTTTTTCGCCCTGAGCGACGCCTGCGGTAGCGCAGGCTGCAGAAAGTGGGCGGATCAGGCCGCGAAGCCGCCGTGTTCTGTCCCGGCGGCGGTGTTTTTCGGCGCAACGGGCAGACCTGTCCTGCCGCCTTCGTTCAGTTTGGGCGTGGATCGCTGTCATGCGCATGACGGGGGCGCTCGTAATCGGCGGATGGCGGCGAGGACGGCGCGCACCATCGGGCCGGTAACGGCCATCTCGGCCAGTTGGAAGGTGATGGCGCGGGCGTGGCGGACGACACGTGCCCCGATCTTGATCAGCTTCAGTTGCAGGCTGATGAGGGACCAGTCGGCCAGCGCCGTTCGGTTCTCGGACAGGGCTAGCGTCTCAGTCTCGAACCGTCCCATCTGCGAGGCCGAGGCAGCTTGCGCGTCAACGGCACGGCCGCCCACGACCTGGCGCATGACAGGATCGAGGGCCAGCCGGTCGGCGTCGTTGACGTCGTCATATCCGGCCAGCCGCCCGAACACCGATTGCCGGAACAGCCCGTCAAGACGATGGACGGTGTTCTTGCCAGAGCGAGTATCGCGCAGCGCCGCTGACGCCAAATCGGACAACCCGAGCGCGTCATCAAGCTCGCTCATCACCAGAAGGCCGCCGTCGGAACTGAGCTGCGTGCCACGAAATTCCAGCCGCACGCGAGGGTCGAAATCCACCCGATCTGCCCGCTGCAAGCCCGCACCCTCTGGGTGATCCATGAAACGCGCCCCTCGCAGCCTTTAACACCATGATTTATATAGGAAATATCATGGTCAAGACAGCGAAATCAGCGGACTACTTGGGAAATGCGGGTTTAGGGGTGTATCAGGCCAACGCAAGCAATTAGGATTTATAAAGAGAGTATAGATCGGAACAGGCTGGCAATTTCCCTCGCGACATTGCCGCGTGATCCCCTGATGGGCAGTATACGCACGGTATCTCATGGCTCTTCTTGAAATGCGCCCAGACTCAAATCATTTGGTCTTCGCTAAGCCCGCAAACCTTGCTCAAAGTCACGCCTCGGTCTAGCGACTTGAAAAACTCAGGTCTGACGACCTCAAATAAATTAACGGTTCTTGCTCCCAAACAAAACAATGAGGAGTGATCATCTCCACTATAATCGAATGACCGCAGCGGGGAGTGCCCGCTGCGGTGATCGTTATAGCTGGTATTGTTCGCGCGCGTAATCGCCCAACCCAACTGCGTCGAGTTTGCTAAGGGGAGCCAGGAACGTCACTTGGATCACGCCTGGTGCACGGCCGATCTCGATGGCCCCGTTGACGGTCGCACGGTTACGCACTTCGGCTACAGTCATATCGAGGAGTTCTGCTGCGCGCGCCAAACCGTTTTCGATCGCATCGTTCAGGTTAGCTGCCGTGCCAATTACGGATATCGGCGCCAGTGGTTCGATGTTAGTAACCCCCCACTTGGCAGCAAGGCGCTGTCCTTTGGCTTTTTCACCGTCAGTGAACGGCTTGGCCATGGGTGGCAAATCCTCCTCTAAGGGGAACAGGACCGGCCCGTCCAACGGATAGTTTTTCACCACCTCGATCTGCAGGGTCACGCTGCCCGCGACGTCCATAGTATGCCCAGCGATCTCGCCATCACCCTGTCCTGCATGCATGTCCCCCATATAAACACCTGCACCTTTTACCTTAACAGGGCAGACAAGAATAGCGCCGGCCCGGACAGCATCAATATCCATGTGACCGTCGGTTTTGTGCTGCGCCAACTGTTCGGCAGTAAGGCCATAGGAATGGGGAGCGCCAACAAGGAACGAACCAAAATCACCCGCGTTGTGACTGTCAGGCATTGCGATCGACGGGCATGTTCCAAGCTGCCCCATAAAGGGCCGCATCCGCACCAAGGTCCCCGGCATGTCAGATGGTGCAAAATTCAGAATCGAATGCTGGTGGCTGGCATCTGGCAGAGCTGAGTAGTGATCGGCGCGCTGTGCGATGGTTTCCGCTGCCGCTTTTGGTAGCGTTAGACCAACGCTGCGCGTGTCATCAAAGGTGACGGTGTAGCCGTGCACAATTTCGAACGGTGTGACCGCGTTGCCGCAGACATCGCATTTCACTGAGTCCTGGCCAATGCCTTCGATATGCGTCTCGGGCCAGACAGTGTCACAGGTAGGGCAACGGCCCGCAATATATGGATCGCCAAGACAATAGCCATCAGGAGAGCTATCATGGCCTGAAGCTGTCGCGATTGAGGTTACAGTAATGTCGCGTATGCGGATGGCCACGCCATCGCCAATCTCGGCACCCACAACGAAGACGGGCTGCGTCACCTCATGCCCACCGCGCAGGCTTGGCGTTATCATCGGCCCCCAGCAACCAGGTGCTGTATTCGCAATAATCGTGCCGCCGTCTTCGACCGGGCCAAGCATCGGTGCATTGGGGTCCAGTACAGAGTTGGTGAAAGAATCTACGACGATGCTGCGCCGTGGTGCTGTATCTGTTTTGCTTCCGTCAGGCATGGCCTACTCCCTTTTGTTTCAGCGTCAAACCTAGTTTATTCCAGCATCTGCACAAGTGCGCGCAGCGAACTTTCGAATGGGTGCCAAGTGGCGTTGTTGCGCAACTCGCGCCTGCAGAACGTGACTGCGCGTTACCCCGCTGACGTTATGCCAAGTGTATGATATCGGCGGTGCCGAATGCATTGAAGCGGTTCACAAGTGCGATAAAAATGTGATTTCCGCAGTCTGGTTGTCTAGGTCTCTCGCCATGGTGCGTTCGCCGAAGGATTTCTGGCGTGCAGATTCGCCTCGATCCGGCTTCCGGCGTGGTATCCGGTCCAGCGTTTCCAGAACGCCTTGCCGCAATGTCGGGTGGCGCGCAGGGTTTCGTTGCGGGCGCGTGCCTTGGGCAATCGTCTTTCCACAGGCGGCCGTTTTTCCGGATCAGAATGACCGGAGTGGCATCACGCGCAAGGATGGCGGTGTGGCAGCGGCGCGTGGCGGATATGCACGCCAAGAAAGTTGCAAGTCCGGAACCGATCGAAGAGATCACGGTCTATCTGCGGCGCTTCGAAACCTGAGTGTTGTTTGGGCGGTGCGGTGGATCTGGACGGCATCTGCCGAGAGCTTCACATCAGCGACGAAACTTTGAGTAGTAACCACTGCCTGAAGTGGTTTTGTAGCAGTGAGTTGACTTGATTGCATTGAAATCACTGCTTATCATATGCGCATTACAGGAGTGTGTCATGGCTAGCATCACCATCAGGAACCTTGATGATTCAATCAAACGTCGTCTGCGCATTCGGGCGGCTGAGCATGGCCGCTCAATGGAAGAAGAAGCGCGAGACATCCTGCGCCAGGTGGTGGGCGATGGGCGCCCGGCGCATAATCTTGCCGCGTCGATCCGCGCGCGCGTGGCCCCCACCGGAGGGGCTGATCTGGACCTTCCCGCACGTGAGCCGATGCCAGAGCCACCCGCTTTCGATCGGTCCTGAATATGATAATCATTGATACCAATGTCATTTCCGAACTTTTACGCCCGACCCCCGAACCAGCAGTCGAGGTATGGCTGAGTGCACAGGACGGCCTTAGCATCTATCTGACCGCAATTTCAGAGGCAGAGCTGCGCTATGGCGTCGCCATCATGACCAGTCGCAAACTTCGTGATGGTCTTAGCAATGTGATTGACCACATCCTGCGCGATGATATGGCCGGGCGCATTCTGCCCTTCGACAGTGCTGCCGCGCGAGCCTACGCGGATATTGCGGACACCCGTCGCAGTGCTGGCAAGCAGATTTCCCAGGCGGACTGTCAGATCGCCGCAATTGCGCGGGCCCATAACGCCCCAGTCGCCACCCGCAATACACCCGATTTCGAGGACTGCGGCATCGACCTTATCAACCCCTGGACTGCCACATGAACGCCGTTGAAATCGAACAGGCCATTTCCGATCTGGCCGAACAGCCCTTCGATGCGTGCGAATTCCCCTACGCCTTCCTGCTGGCCTTCGGCAACAAGGACACCACCATCAAGCGCCTGCGCAGCGGCGCGTCCAACAAGTCTGACCTCGGCGGCGTGCTCCAAACCAACAACATCCACCTCAAGACCTGCGCCAAAGGTGAGGTAGCCCAGACGCTGCGCGCCCTACGCGACAGCCCCGCCACGACCCGCGCCAAGGGCAAGTTCATCCTTGCCACCGACGGGACCGAGCTCGAGGCCGAGGATATCACCACCGGCGACACCATCGCCTGCGCCTATACCGATTTCCCCGATCATTTCGGCTTCTTCCTGCCGCTGGCGGGCATCTCCACCGTCAAGCAGATCCGCGAAAGCGCCTTCGATATCCGCGCGACCAGCCGCCTCAACCGGCTTTATGTCAAGCTGATCGAGGACAACCCCGACTGGGGCACCGCCGCGCGCCGCCACGACATGAACCACTTCATGGCGCGGTTGATCTTCTGCTTTTTCGCTGAAGATACCGACATCTTCAGCGGCGGGGATATGTTCACCGCGACGATCGACCAGATGGCGAACCGTGACGGGTCGAACACCCATGAGGTCATCGGTGAAATCTTCCGCGCGATGAACACCGCCATTGCGGACCGCGCGGGCGCGAACCTGCCCCGCTGGGCCGACACGTTTCCCTATGTGAACGGCGGGCTGTTTTCTGGCAGCACCGAGGTGCCACATTTCTCCAAGATCGCCCAGCGCTATCTGTCCCACATCGGCAGCCTCGATTGGACCCAAATCAACCCCGACATTTTCGGCTCGATGATTCAGGCCGTGGCTGATGATGAGGAACGCGGCGCGCTTGGCATGCACTACACCTCAGTGCCGAACATCCTGAAGGTGCTGAACCCGCTGTTTCTTGACGACCTGCGCACCGATCTGGAGGCGGCGGGCGACAACCCCCGCAAGCTGGCAAACCTGCGCGACCGGATGGCCAAGATCCGGGTGTTTGACCCCGCCTGCGGGTCGGGCAACTTCCTTGTCATCGCCTACAAGGAAATCCGCGCGATCGAGTTTGAGCTGAACAAAAAACGGGGCGAGCCCGAGCGGCGCAGTGACATTCCCCTGACCAACTACCGCGGGATCGAACTGCGGGATTTTTCAGCCGAGATTGCCCGCCTTGCGCTGATCATTGCGGAATACCAATGCGACGTGACCTATCGTGGCCAGAAAGAGGCGCTGGCCGAATTCCTGCCGCTGGACGCGCAGAACTGGATCACCTGCGGCAACGCGCTGCGGCTGGACTGGCTGTCGATCTGCCCACCCACGGGGACGGGGGTGAAGTTTCAGTCGGATGACCTGTTCATGTCACCGCTGGAGCAGGCCCAGATTGATTTCGAGAATGAGGGCGGCGAGACGTATATTTGCGGCAACCCGCCTTATCTGGGATCGACGTGGCAGAGCAAAGAGCAAAAAGAAGACCTTGGCCGTATCTTTGACGGGCGCACCAAAAGCTGGAAGTCGCTGGATTATGTGGCGGGCTGGTTCATGAAGGCCGCCGACTATGGCCTGCACACGCCCACCGTTTCGGCCTTTGTGTCCACCAACTCCATCTGTCAGGGGCAGCAGGTGCCGATCCTGTGGCCGCTGATCTTTGCAACTGGACACGAGATTTCCTTTGCCCATACCTCGTTCAAATGGGCCAACCTTGCCAGCCACAATGCGGGTGTGACGGTAGCGATCATTGGTATTTCCAACCATGCAGGGCAATCGAGAAAACTCTACGCGCTGAATGATGAGGGCGAAACAGTTTTGAAAGAAGGCGATAACATCAATGCCTATTTGGTGGTCGCGCCGAATGTTGTTGTCCAGAAAACCTTTAGACCGTTGACGCAAGTCGCGGATATGAGCTTCGGCAACAAACCTGTCGATGGCGGCAATCTTTTAATGAATGCGGATGAGGTCGAGGCCCTTGGACTTACCTCCGATCAACGAAAACGTTTCATCCGTCGTATATACGGCTCAGCCGAATTCATCCGAGGTCATGAGCGGTATTGCCTATGGATCGAAGATCAGCACCTTGCCGAAGCTATGCAGATCGTGCCAATCAAAGTCCGCATTGAAGGCGTGCGCACCATGCGTCTTGGCAGCCCTGATAAAAGCGCCAATGAGATGGCCAAGTGGTCGCATCAAATGCGTGAGATGAACATCGGGAAAAACCATACGATCGCTGTTGCTGCCATCTCATCAGAAAACCGCCCGTATTTGCCCTGTGGACTTTTGGCGAATGATCAGACGGTTACAAACAAAGTCTATGCCCTCTACGATGCCCAACTCTGGAATATGGCACTGATCGCCTCACGCTTGCACTGGGTCTGGATCGGCACGGTCTGCGTGCGGCTGGAGATGCGTTTCAGTTACTCCAACACTCTCGGTTGGAACACCTTCCCCGTCCCTACACTCACCGAGAAAAACAAATCCGATCTAACCGCCTGCGCCGAAGAGATCCTGCTCGCCCGCGAGGCGCATTTCCCCGCCACCATCGCCGATCTCTACAACCCCGAAACCATGCCCGAAAACCTCCGCGCCGCCCACGCCCGCAATGACGAGGTGCTGGAACGCATCTACATCGGCCGCCGCTTTCGCAACGACACCGAGCGGCTGGAAAAGCTGTTCGAGATGTATACCAAAATGACCACCAAGGTGAGCGCATGAGCCCAATTTGACATAGGCAGACGCTCTATATCAGATACTGCCTATATTTCTGACATAAAACTTGCAGCTGTGCCGCGATCTGAGATAAGATTTTCCATAACTGAAAAAATGGGTAGCTTTCTGACATATGAACATCACGGAGTTTCACGCTGGTCAGGCCGAGGACCGCTATCAATACAAGGCATTCCTGCCCGAAAGGGTATGTCACGCATGGGTCGTCGCAGACCCTGAACTGACCGACCTGCTCGGTCGCGCCGACCGCGCCCTGGGCGAGTTGAACGCGTTTGCGCAGCTGATCCCCGACATTGATTTCTTCATCCGCATGTATGTGGCCAAGGAAGCGACCCAATCCAGCCGGATCGAGGGCACGCAGACCAATATCGAGGACGCGTTCAAAGATGCTGACGACTTGAACCCCGAAGAACGCGACGACTGGTCCGAAGTGCAGAACTACATCAACGCGGTGAACTATGCGATTCAGGCGCTGGAGGAGTTGCCCCTGTCCAATCGTCTACTGCGCCAGACCCACGAGATCTTGCTGACTGGCGTTCGGGGCGAACACAAGCAACCCGGCGAATTCCGGGTCAGCCAGAACTGGATCGGCGTCAGCCTGAAAAATGCGGCCTTCATTCCGCCGCATCACGATCATGTCTCGGACCTGATGAGCGATCTGGAGGCGTTCCTACACGCCGAGGATTTGTTCGTGCATCCCCTGATCCGCATTGCGATCGGGCACTATCAGTTCGAGACAATCCACCCGTTTCTGGATGGCAACGGGCGGCTGGGACGGCTGATGATCTCGCTCTATTTGGCATCCACGGGATTGCTGGTAAAACCGGCACTCTATCTGTCGGACTATTTCGAGCGCAACAAGACGGCTTACATCGACCACCTGATGGCCGTGCGGCAGGGCAACCACCTGCGCGACTGGCTGGTCTTTTTCCTGCACGGGGTCGAGGAAACGGCGCGCGCATCGGCTGGCGTCTTCCGTGCGATACTGGAGATGAAGGCGCGGATCGAGCGAGATGTGCTACCCCGTTTCAGCGCCCGCAGACAGGACAATGCCCACGCACTGATGCGCCACCTCTATGCCCGCCCTGTGGTCGATGTGAATCTGGCGGCCAAGGTCATCGGGGCAACCACAAACACGGCGTCCGCGCTGATCACCGATATGGTGACACATGGGGTTCTGGCCGAAGTGACAGGACAACGTCGGAACCGACTTTTCGTCTTCAACGAATATATCGAGCTTTTCAGGAGATAAGGCATTGAGCGACACCAAATCCATCCCATCCGTGTCCGTCGCCTATGCTGCCAATGGCGCATCGACCACATCCAACGAGCTGGGCATGCGCGCGATGCAGGAGCGCGCCTATGACAAGCGCGGTGAACAATACCTGCTTATCAAGTCGCCGCCCGCAAGCGGCAAATCCCGCGCGCTGATGTTCGTAGCGCTGGACAAGCTGCACAATCAAGGCGTCAAACAGGCCATCGTGGTGGTGCCGGAAAAATCTATCGGGTCTAGTTTCAACGACGAGCCGCTGAGCGACTTTGGCTTTTGGACCGATTGGGCGGTGGCCCCGAAATGGAACCTGTGCAACTCCCCCGGCACGGATGGCGGCAAGGTGAAATCCGTGGGGGCGTTTCTGGACAGCGAGGACCGGATTCTGGTCTGCACCCATGCGACGTTCCGCTTTGCGGTGGAGAAATTCGGGATCGCGGCTTTCGATGACCGGCTGATCGCCGTGGATGAATTCCATCACGTCTCATCCAGCGAAGACAACATTCTCGGGAAACAGCTGAATGAGTTCATCACCCGTGATCGGGTGCACGTCGTCGCGATGACCGGCAGCTACTTCCGCGGCGATGCGGCTCCGATCCTTGTGCCTGAAAACGAGGCCAGGTTCGACACCGTCACCTATACATATTACGAGCAGCTGAACGGCTATAAATATCTGAAAACGCTCGATATCGGGTATTTCTTTTATTCCGGCTCCTACGCCGACGATATCCTGAAGGTGCTCGACCCCAATGCGAAAACGATCCTGCACATCCCGAACGTGAATTCGCGCGAAAGTACGAAGGACAAACACCGGGAAGTGGAGCATATCATCGACGCCCTTGGCGACTGGCAAGGTGCAGACCCTGTGACGGGCTTTCAGCTTGTGAAAACGCCGGAGGGGCGGGTGCTGAAGATTGCCGATCTGGTGGATGATGAGGCCGTTAAGCGCGACAGGGTATCCGCCGCGCTGAAAGACCCGTCGCAAAAGAACAACCGCGATCATGTGGACATCATCATCGCGCTTGGCATGGCCAAGGAGGGCTTTGACTGGATCTGGTGCGAACATGCGCTGACGGTCGGGTATCGTGCCAGCCTGACCGAGATCGTGCAGATCATCGGTCGCGCCACCCGTGATGCGATCGGCAAATCACGCGCCCGGTTCACCAACCTGATCGCCGAGCCGGATGCGGCCGAGGCGGCCGTCACCGAGGCCGTGAACGACACCCTCAAGGCAATTGCCGCGAGCCTGCTCATGGAGCAGGTGCTTGCCCCACGGTTCAACTTCACAGCCAAAAGCGCCAAGAGTGGCCCGGTTGAAGGATTCGACTATGGTGAAGGCGGCTATGATCCGGCAAAGGAAAACGTTGGCTTTGACACCCAAAGCGGCCAGTTCCAGATCGAGATCAAAGGACTGGCCGAACCCAAAAGCGAATTCGCACACCGGATTTGCCGTGACGATCTGAACGAGGTCATCACCGCCTTTGTTCAGGACAAGACCACCATCGAACGGGGCCTATTCGACGAAGAGCTTGTGCCGGAGGAATTGACCCAGGTGCGCATGGGCAAGATCGTGGGGGCAAAGTTCCCCGAACTGGATGCTGAGGATCAGGAGGCTGTGCGCCAACATGCCGTTGCCGCCCTGAACCTCACACAAAAGGCCAAGGAAATCGCGCTTTCCACACCGGGTGATGCAGAGGCAAGCGGCAACACGGCATTGATTGATGGCGTGCGCAAGTTTGCCATGGATGTGCGCGAACTCGATATCGATCTGATCGACCGGATAAACCCGTTCGGTGAGGCCTATGCGATCCTGGCGAAGACCATGAGTGAGGAAAGCCTCAAACAGATTGCCGCGGTCATATCTGCAAAGAAGGTGCAGCTCTCCCCGGAAGAAGCGCGTGATCTGGCGCGCCGTGCCGTGAAGTTCAAGCAAGAGCGTGGGCGGTTGCCATCAATCACATCGGCGGATGCCTGGGAAAAGAAGATGGCCGAAGGCGTCGCCTATCTCGCCCGCATGAAGCAGGAGGCCGCCAATGGCTAAGGAATTCACCGCAGATGACGATGCACTGCTCGCCGAGCTTGGCGTTGAGGTTGAGGGCAAGAAAGCTGTCAAACTCACGCCGCGCGAAGAGCGCATCATCGCGGGTTTTGAAGAGATACAACGTTTCACCCAAGACCATGGGCGACGGCCGCAACATGGCGAAAACCGAGATGTTTTTGAGCGCCTCTATGCTGTGCGGCTGGACCGGATACGCGAGGTGCAAGAATGTCGTGAACTGGCAGAACCGCTGGACCATCAGGGCCTTTTGTCCGGATCTGTTGGCCCGTTGCCCGGCGACGCCGACGATCTTGATGATGACGCGCTGTTGGCTGAACTCGGGATAGAGGTCGACGCGCCTGGCATCACGGAATTGAAGCACGTTCGCACAACGGCAGAAAAAAAGGCCGCTGAAGATATAGCGAACCGCGACAAATGCGAAGACTTCGACACCTTCAAGCCGCTCTTTGAGGCGGTGCAGAAGGAGCTGAATAGCGGCCTGCGTGAAACACGGCCTTTCGAAATGAAAGCCGAGATCGAAAAGGGTCGGTTTTTCATCGTCAGCGGTCAGAAGGCTTACGTTGCCGAAAAGGGTGAAACCACGATCAACGATCAAGGGCGTACGGATGCCCGTTTGCGCGTGATCTTTGACAACGGTACCGAAAGCAGCATGCTGATGCGTTCGCTTCAGCGTGCGTTGAACAAGGATGAGGCAGGCAGGCGGATTACCGAACCGACGGCTGGCCCGCTGTTTTCAGACCAGACAATCGACGGCGATGAGGCAAGCGGTACAATTTATGTTCTGCGCAGCAAATCGGATCACCCGCTCGTCTCCGATAACCGTGAACTGGTGCATAAGATCGGCGTCACAAACATGAGCGTCGAAAAGCGCATCGCCGGGGCACATCTTCAACCCACATTCCTCATGGCGAATGTCGAGATCGTCGCGACCTATAAGCTTTACAACATCAACCGCACCCGTCTCGAAAACCTGATGCATCGCATTTTTGAATCAGCGCGGCTTGATATCGAAATCATGGATCGCTTCGGGCGGCCGGTTATTCCAAAAGAATGGTTTCTGGTGCCGCTCTTCGCGATCAACGACGCGGTTGAAAGGATCAAGGACGGCTCGATTGCCAGCTATGTTTATGATCCTGCGCAGGCGAAGCTCACAAAACGCTCTGAGGGGGCATAATGGGTTTCCGGTTTTGGCAGCGTGTCAGGCTTGCGCCCGGTGTTACGGTGAACTTGTCGAAATCCATGGCATCATTATCTGTCGGCCCCCGAGGGGCGGCATACACAATCAGTCCGCGCGGCAACCGAGCAACCGTTGGCCTGCCGGGAACGGGGCTTTTCTATACAGTCCATGATCGCAAGCGAAGTGGGGGCGGAGGATCGGCGCCTATGCCATCCGTGCCAAAGCGCGACCGGCTGAAGCTGGGGTTTTTCCAACGGTTAATGATATCGGGTGAGGAAAAGCACTTCATTGACGGCATTCGGGCGCTCAATGACGGGGATCCGGACGGGGCGCTCACAGCGTTGGAAGAAGCGCGTGAACTTCCCGATGCTGCCTGGATGGCAGGTATGATCCGATTGCGCCGCGAAGATTTCGACCGCGCAAGGGCGCATTTCGAGCATGCTTTGGCGAGATTGGATGATCTGGGCGCCCTGTTTGGTAAATACGAGATCGCCGCACAGGCCAACCTGCCGATAACATCTGACATCTTCGCCCATGTGTTTCCCCGTGAACGCGGCACAAGGCTGGCGCTTTTGGAAATCGCTCAGATCAAAGGCCACAACGCAGATGCTATGGTGCATATCGAACTGTTGATGCAGCTCGACGCGACCGATCCCGTAGTCTTGCTGTCATTCGCAGAGCTGGCGCTGGACAGCCCAGAGGATCGCGCGCTGATGGACCGCGTTGTGCGCGCCACCATGGATGTAGAGAACGAAACCCCAGTTGATACGGCAATTCTGCTTTATCGCGGCCGTGCGCTGGCCGCACTTGGCATGCCTGACGCGGCAATTGACGTGTTCACACTTGCCAACCGCCGCCGCAAGGACCGCCCCGAGGAACTGTTGCATCAGATCCGCTATGATCGGGCGGTGCTCTACGAACAGGTTGGTCGCAAGGCGCAGGCCCGGCGGGAATTCGAACGTTTATATGCTGAAAACCCCGAATTTGAGGATATTCGGGCAAGGCTGAAGGTATGATCCAGGATCTAGGCGCGCGAATTATGAAAGTTGCGCACACGAACATGAGCAGGCCGAGGCAGAGTGTTGAATAGTCAGTGGCGTGCGAAGAAAATCTTTAGAGGGACGCTTATACATGGCGAGGTTCAATCCCCATCACAACAGCAGCAAACTCTATCCCGAAATGCGTGAATTTGCGACTGAGTGCTTGTTGCGCGATGGGTCCGTTTTGCGCCCTGGACAATCGCTCTGGACGTCCGAAAACCTCGATGAGCTTGATCGTTCTTTCGTCCAGAACCCTGGCAGCGGGACACTGTGCTCGAATTGCTGATCCGGCTGTTTTGTGGGCGACTTACTGATGCGGTGCGCCAGGGGATGCCCAGGCGGTATCTCGAGCATGAAGACGACCTGCCTTCACTGCGCGGG
>Ga0307969_1001078_pt1 | contig 14141 bp, 12 predicted proteins | sample OrgLakmetagen710_FD_201841 | JGI IMG/M metagenome (GOLD analysis project Ga0307969, IMG submission 201841) | Saline water microbial communities from Organic Lake, Antarctica - #710 | ecosystem: Environmental > Aquatic > Non-marine Saline and Alkaline > Saline | place: Antarctica: Organic Lake... | reverse complement strand
TCGTTCGCAGGGACACGTCCAAGGGCTCGCTCTCGATCAAGCTCAAGCGTGCAGGCTGGGATGACGACTTCCTTCACAAGGTTCTCAATGGCTTAGCCGAGATGTGAGGCCAACTGCGATTGCCCTGGACGAGGGGCTGGTTATGATATTCCGGCGTGCATGATGCGGGACATGCGGAGCCAGCGGAAACGCGTCGAAGGCGGGTGTCCCGGTCACGAAGGCCAAGGGTGTCCTGGGGCATGCGAGGCGTGGGAAATACTGCTCCGACGGCTTGCGGGCAATCGCATGCCGGCGGTCGTGTCTCCGGCGAGTATCATCTCGCGCAGACCCATCACGAGCTGCATCGCCAGGCTGGCCCGGTCCTGGTCCGGCGTGAGCGAGGAGCCGACATGAACATCGTCATCAGCACCGCGCGCCTTTCGTGCCTTTTGACGGGGACCGGCTGAGCAATGGAGCCTTCGAGCCAGCCATACTGGTGGGACAGAACGCCACCGGCACAGATCGAGAGACCGACGGTGCCGTCGAGCGCCGATGCTGTCGTGGTCGGGTCGGGCTATACCGGACTCCATGCCGCGCTGCGCATCGCCCGCGCCGGACGCAGCGTCGTGGTCCTCGAGGCGGGACAGCCGGGGCAGGGCTGTTCGACGCGAAACGGGGGACAGCTCAGTGCCTCGATCAAGCCCAATCTTGCCACCCTCACCAACCGTCACGGTGCCGAGACGGCCCGCGCGATCCTCGCCGAGGGTGTCGCGTCGCGCGACTATGTCGAGAGTTTCGTGGCGCAGGAGGGCATCGACTGCGATTTCCGCGCTTCGGGGCGGTTTCATGCGGCGGCGCATCCCCGCGCCTGGCGCAAGCTATGCGAGATCGCCGACGGTGCGGATATCACGCTGGTGCCGCGCGAGCGGCAGCGCGAGGAGCTGGGCACCGACTTTTATCATGGCGGCGCGATCTTTCACCGTCACGCCTCGCTGGACCCGGCCCGCTACCATGCCGGTCTGCTCGAACGGGTGCGCGCGGCGGGCGCGCTCGTGGCACCGGAATGCCCGGCCACAGCGCTGGAAGAACAGGGTCGCGGCGTGACCGTTCGCACGCCGCACGGAGCGATCGAAGCGCGCGACGTGGTTCTGGCCACGAACGGGTATTCCGGGCCACTGTCGCGTTGGCATCGTCGGCGGATCGTGCCCGTCGGCAGCTATATCATCGCGACGCAAGAGCTTTCGCCCGATCTGGTCCGTCGGCTTTTCCCCACGGACCGGATCGCCTCGGACAGCCGGCGGGTCGTCTATTACTACCGCACCTCGCCGGATGGGCGGCGCATTCTCTTCGGGGGCAGGACCAGCGCCGGCGAGTTGGGCGCGCATGTCGCCGGAGAGCGTCTGCGCCGCCAGATGGTGCGGCTCTTTCCAGAGCTGGGCACCGCGCGCATCAGCCATTCCTGGATGGGCTATGTCGGATTTACCTTCGATACGCTGGCCCATACCGGCGCGCACGGGCGCATTCATCATGCAATGGGCTATTGCGGGTCGGGCGTCGGTATGGCCTCTTACCTCGGCATGAAGGCGGGGTTGCGCGTGCTTGGCGACGGGCAGGGGCAGACGGCGCTGATGCAACCCGGTTTTCCGGCCCGCCCGCTCTATCGTGGCGATCCCTGGTTCCTGCCCGCCGCCGTGACGGCCTATCGTATGCTTGACAGTGTGGGACTTTGACGTGAACGGTTTGTCACAATTTGCGAAATGGACCTTGCCGAAAGGACCAATCGGCAGTTCATTATTTTCCAAGGCCGTGGAGACGGTCGCTTCTATCAATTGTATCCAACAGGAGTAATACTTATGAGACTTTCGTTCCGGGCCCTTTTGATCGGCACGGCCGCCACGCTCTGCGCGGGCACGGCCTCTGCCGAAACGTTGCGGCTGCTGACCTGGGGTAACTATGCCCCCGAAGAGGTGATCAAGAAGTTCGAAGAAAAGTATCCCGACATCGATGTTCAGGTGACCTTTTCAAACAACGAGGAAATGGTCGCCAAGCTGCGCGCCACCGGCGGCACGGGCTACGACCTGGCCCAGCCGAGCCATGACCGCGTCAATGCTGCGCAGGTCGAATACAACATCTACAAGCCGCTCGACCTGTCGAAGATCAATGTCGACGCGATGACGCCAAATCTCGTTGCGGGGGTGAAGGCCAACACCACGATCGACGGCGAGGTCTATTCCGTGCCGCACCAGTGGGGCACCTCGGGCATCATGGTCAACAAGGCCGAAGCCCCGGATGCCGACGGCTGGGACGATCTTTGCAATCCCCAGTACGAGGGCCGCACCTCGATGCGCCTTCGCCGCACGATCCTGCTCGGTACGGCCTTTTCAATGGGGATAGACCCGTTCGCGCTCTATGATGACCTCGACGCCTACGAGGACATGCTGGAGAAGGTCACCGCAAAGCTCATCGACTGCAAGAGCGTCATCAAGACATACTGGACGGGGGGTGACGACCTGTCGGCGCTGATGCTGTCGGGAGAGGCGCACCTGTCGGAAACCTGGGACTCGACGGCCTACAGGATCTACTCCGAGAACCCCGACATCGTCTTCGTGCCGCCGGAAACCGGCGCGCTGGCGTGGATCGACACCTTCACCATTCCACGTGGCGGGCAGGCGGACGATGCCGCGTACAAGTGGATCAATTTCGTCATGCAGCCCGAGAACGTGACGCTGATGTCCGCCTCCAGCGGTGCCATTACGGCAGTGCCGGACGGGATCGAGCTGATGCCCGAGGACAAGCGCAACGCCGTGCAGGCCGCGTTCGATCAGGAAGACCTGGACAACCTCAAGTTCTTCGCCAATATCCCCCCCGGCATCGAAGACCTTGAAGGGATCGCGCTGGAGCGTATCAAGGCTGCCACGGTCGATTGATCCCGAGACGTCTGCCCGGGCCTGAACGCCCGGGCAGACCCCACGACGGAAGACCCCCCGCGATGTATGACCTGAGCTGCGCCGGCGTCACCAAGAAGTTCGGCCCCTTCACTGCTGTATCCGACGTCTCCCTCAATATTCCATCCGGTTCGTTCTTTTCGATCCTCGGGCCGTCGGGCTGCGGCAAGACCACGCTGATGCGCATGATCGCGGGCTTCGAGACGCCGTCCTCGGGGGATATCCGGATCAAGGGCGAAAGCGTGCTTTCGATTCCGCCCAATCGGCGCAACGTGAAGATGGTGTTCCAGAATCTCGCGCTTTTCCCGATGATGAGCGTCGGCGAGAACATCGCCTATGGTCTGCGGTGCCGGGGCGATGTCCGCTCCGAGATCGCGGGCAAGGTTGCGCGCGTTCTGGACCGTGTCAGCATGCCGGGTGTCGAGGACAAACAGATCGACCAGCTTTCCGGCGGTCAGAAGCAACGAATAGCCATCGCGCGCTGCATGGTTCTCGAGCCCGACGTGCTGCTTCTCGACGAGCCGCTCGGCGCGCTCGACCTCAAACTGCGCGAGCACATGAAGATCGAGCTCAAGCAGTTGCAGCATCGGTTCGCGACGACGTTCCTCTATATCACCCACGACCAGTCCGAGGCGCTTGTCATGTCCGACCAGGTGGCAGTGATGAATGCTGGCCGGTTCGAGCAGATCGGCACCCCGAAGGAGCTGTACCGGGGACCGGTTTCCGGCTTCGTGGCGGGCTTTGTGGGCGATGCGACCTGCCTGCCTGGCACGATCACGGATATCCGCGGGCAGCAGGCCCGCGTCGCGCTCGACAGCGGCGGGCAGGTGATCGGCTGCCTGTGCGACGAAAGCGGGACGGGCGACGCGGTCGAGGTTTTCCTGAGGCCCGAGGCGATGCAGATCTGCTCGGGCAACGACGACACCACCCTGCGCGGAAGAGTGGACAGCCTGCTGTTCAACGGCGCGAACTCGCGCGTTCTGATGCGCATGGGGTCCGGTCAGATCATAGAGGTCGCAGAGACCGCGCAGGCTGACCCCCTGACCGAAGGCGCGCAGATCGCGGTTTCCTGGCGCCCCGAGCAGGCCCGTATCTTCGCGCGGAGGGCGGAGTGATGGGGCGCGACGCCGGTCGTCTTTCGCTCATCCTCCTGTTCACGCCGTTCGCTCTGTGGATCGGCCTTCTGATCGTGCTTCCGCAGCTCGGCATCGGCTACGTGTCGCTGCGCGAAAAGGTCGGGGTGAACCAATACGAGTTCGGATTCGGCAATTACGCGGATTTCTTCGGCGAGCCGATCTATCGCAACACCCTGCTGCGCACGGCCTGGATGTCGATCCTCGTGACTATCCTGGCGCTGATCATCGGCTTTCCCATCGCGTATTACATCGCCAAACTCGCCCGTGCACGAATCCGGGCCGCGTTGTTCCTGATGTGCCTCATCCCGCTTTGGGTAAGCGATCTGGTGCGTGCCTACGGCTGGATCGTCCTGTTGAGGGAAACGGGGGTCGTCTCGACCGTGCTGGTCGGTGCCGGGCTCATCACCGAACCGGTCGAGATGCTCTACAACGACGTGACCGTGGTCATCGGCCTCGTCTATACCGTGATCCTGTTCATGATCGTGCCGCTGGTCTCGACCCTTCAGGGCATGGACGACGCGCTGTTGGAGGCGGGCTATAATCTTGGCGGCTCGCGGTTCACCGTCTTTCGCCGGATCGTCGTGCCCTATGCCATGCCCGGCATCGTGGCGGGCTGCATCATCACCTTCATGCTGGCCGCAGGCAGTTACCTGACCCCGATCCTGCTGGGCGGAAAGAATTCGAGCTGGTTCACCGAACAGATCTACAATCAGTTCATCACCCGCTACAACTGGGAGGCGGGGGCCACCTTCGGCGTGCTCTTGCTGGTGTTCACGTCGCTCGTCGTCTGGGTCGGGCTGAGGCTTACCGGGCAAAGTCTCGTCACCACCGTCGCGCGGAAGGACTGAGCCGATGCAGGTGTCGGGAAACCTTCTCTGGATATACCGCGTCTACGTGCTGATCTTCTTTCTTTACCTGGTCGCGCCGCTGTGTGCGGCGGGCGTGTTCGCGTTCAACGACTCCCTGTTCCCGTCGCTGCCCTGGCGGGGGTTCACCCTCGACTGGTTCTTCTCGCCCTCAGAGCCGAAACTCGGCCTGTTCCACGACGACCGCTTGCTGCGCGGCATCGGGAACTCGCTGTTCATCGGGGTGATCGTGGCGACGATTGCGACCGCTCTGGGCACCTGCAACGCCTTTCTTTTCGTGCGCAAGACCTTTCGCTTCAAGCCGCTTCTCTACGTGATGATGGTCGTGCCCCTGGTGATCCCCGGCGTGATCCTCGGCATCTCGATCCTCGTTTTCGCCTCGATGATCGCGAATTTCTTCGACAGCACACTGGGGCTCTTCGTGACCTGGCTGCGGCCCGGCATTCCGCTGATCGTGCTGGGGCAATGCTCTTTCCTGACAACGATCACCTCGCTGGTGATCGCCGCGCGCCTGCAGAAATTCGATATCTCGCTGGAGGAAGCCGCGCTGAACCTGGGCGCGAGCCGGCCGCGCGTCCTGTTGACGGTGACGTTTCCGTTCCTGTTCCCCGCGCTCTTTTCAGCTTTCGTGGTTGCGTTCCTCGTGTCCTTCGAGAATTTCAACACGACGCTCATGCTGGTCGGGTCCGATGCGCCGCTCACGATCACCATGTACGATCGCATGGTAAAGGTGGGCTCTACGCCGGTCCTGAACGCCGTTTCCGTCGTCCTGATGCTGGGATCGGGGCTGCTTGCGCTCGCGTCCGTGGTCGCGCAGCGCCCGCAGTCGGCGCAATAGGGCCGACACATGGGGGTGCCAGGTTGTTTGCAGTTCCTGACTTTCATGCAGGTTGAGGTCTGAGCAGACCGTCGTCAATGCCGCGCCTGAAGGGCTTTCGTTTTCCACCCGAGAGTGCCGCCCATGCAGCCTGGGCCTAGCCTCGCTTCGTGTTCCGCACGGCGGGTGTCGAGGATCTGTTGCCGGAGAGCGGCGTCATGATGATCGCGGCCGCGGGCAGTGTTCCCGGGAGGTGGTCTACGATCTGGCGTCGAGCCGCTTCTGTGCTGTCCCGGATGATCGCATTGAATTTCGCCGCTGGTCTGCGCGGCTCCCGAAACGGTGAAGGACGCGCGTCCTCGTCCTAAATCGCCAAGGCGATCCCCGCGTCGAAGACTGTGTCAAACAAGTTCCTCGCCGGCGTAAAACGGGCAAGTCGGCAGGCATGTTTGCGGCAAGACAGGCGGTTTGCACATTTTTGCATATTTGCCTCACACGACTGCCAAGACTCCCAGCTATCTTTTCCTGTGTAAAGCCAAAGAACAGCATGTCACTGACGAGAGGTCTTCAGAGCGACCACTTGAGTATCCAAGAATTCCGCTAATGCGCAATCCATGCCGTCTGACGCCAAGCAGATGTGTCTGGGGGTAGGGTACACAGTTCAGAAAAGGGCAAAATGCCATGTCAATTCACGCCAACGACGGCCAAGATTCCTCGAATAGCTTGTCTGCCCAGACGCAGGACGTTGCTTGCAACTTTGATGAATCGCAGAATTCTGGCGGTCCCGCGGCCATCGTTGTCGTGAGTTTCGCGATTCTTTGCGTTGTTGGCCTGATCGCTCTGGTGAGCGGATACGGTATCTTGATGTCGCTTCTCCTTGGATGGGTCTTGTCTCTCGCAATAATCCTCGCAGGGGTGCTCGCGATGCTGCTCCACTCGATCTGGGTCGACTACTGCGAGAATCGGCAAGCAACCCGGCATGACCGCAGCGGCTTTGCGGCATGGAACAAGAACATCGCCTTTGTTTCAGCCAACGGAAGCAAATCCACCAAGTAAGCCAGCGATGCGCCAAGGCCCGCGTCGGAAATCCTTCAGCCGAGCTGGCGCGCAGACGCTTGTAAACGCGTATGGACGCCCCCGCCAGAGCAAGCGTTTTCTGAAGGTTGTTCTGGGCGGATCGGTCGAGGTCTTACGTGTATCCGGCCTTAAGTTGCGGCTGTCTGCGCCGCGGGCCCTCATGGCAATTTCGCAGATCGGTCCAAATTAGCAGTGCGCACTTGATGCAGCACAGTTCACAACTGGTTTTCCCGTCCCGTTACTGTCCCGCTTACCCATGACCTCCTGTCAGAACGTCCGCTTCGTCAATCGGCGAGGGGCAGTGCCCCACCGGTTGGCGTAGGCGACTTCGCGCGGAGCCTTTTGGCGTAGCGCAGCGCGCGACCGGGCTGGCGGCCACCGCGCTCCAACAGCCATGCAGCGCACAGGCAGCCTGGTCCTGCCCTGCAAGGCACTACCGGGACAAGGGGCGGCGACTCGCGGTGGTGGACCCGTTCGTGAAACAAGACACTCCTGTCCTTGATGTCGCGCCGGGCCGCCGAGCCAGAGCCGCATCGCGTTTGCAAGATCGGCATGCCTCGTCATCTCGGTAGCCTGCCGTCCCAAGGCGAACCTGTATGCGACATACCGTCCTAAAGGATGTCCGGGCTGGCACATAAGCCTAACTGGCCGCTCTGCGTACACCAAAGTATGCGTAAGGAGCACAGTCATGGAAAACATCTCGGTGGGGCAATACGACCTCATTTACAATGCTTTCTCGTTTGCGTTCGCGACACTTGCTGCGGCAACAATCTTCTTTTGGTTGGGACGCAGTCAGGTCGCTCCGCAATACAGGACAGCAATGACGATCACCGGCCTTGTCACGTTCATCGCCGCCTACCACTACTTTCGAATCTTCGAGAGCTGGGAGACGGCGTTTGACGTGACCGAAGGCACCGTCGCGACGACGGGCTATGCCTTCAACCAGGCGTATCGCTATGTCGACTGGCTGCTGACGGTGCCGCTGCTGCTGGTCGAACTGATCCTCGTCATGGGGCTCAGCCGGTCGGAAACCGTGACACGCGCGACGCGGCTCGGGTTGCTGGCAGCGTTGATGATCGCCCTTGGCTATCCGGGCGAGATCGCAGAGACCGCGGGCGCCCGTTGGTTCTGGGGCATCGCATCGATGATTCCGTTCCTCTGGATCGTCTACGAGCTGTTCGTCGGCCTGTCGAAGTCGATCGACGACCAGCCGGAAGACGCACGCGGTCTGGTCAGCGGGGCACGCTACCTCGTCGTCGGCAGCTGGGCCTTCTACCCGGTGGTGTATTTCGCCGGGGCCATCGGTCTCGAAGGGGCGACGGCCACGACGATCATCGAGGTTGGCTACACGGTGGCAGACATCACCGCAAAGGCCGTGTTCGGCGTGCTGATCTTCATGATCGCGCAGCGCAAGAGCGTGGCCTATTTCGAAAGCCAGAAAGCATCGGCCCAACCGGCCGAGTGAAACGACGACTGCCCGCGGATGCCGCGGGCAGTCGCCCTCGCGACCCCATGAGACATCAAAGAGGCGAAGACTGGGATGCGATGACGCTGGCGGGCCCCGTTGCGTACCAAACGCGCGCGAAAATGTACGCCCTGTACGCAGAGCGCCGGCCTCCATTTGTGTTTCGCGCCCCTTCGCCAGCCGCCCCGACAGCAAAATGACGGAGTTTTCCCATGCCGCGTGATACCTCGATCGACAGCCAGCCCCGTGCGCTCGTCGCGGGCGCCGGATTTGGCGGCATCGCCGCGGCCCTGCGTCTGCGCGCCCGCGGCTATGACGTGGAACTGATCGACCGGTGCGCGCGGCTTGGCGGGCGAGGCCAAGTCTTTGAACATGAAGGCTTTCGTCATGACGCCGGCCCCACCGTGCTGACCGCGCCGCATCTCTTCGAGGAGCTGTTCGAGCTTTTCGACAAGCGCCTGCAGGATTACGTCGAACTGGTGGAGCCTGACCCGTGGTACCGGTTCCATTTCCACGATGGCGAGACTTTCGATTACGGCCCGACCGAAGCCAGGACCGAGGCCGAGATCGCCCGCCTGTCGCCGCGTGACGTCAAAGGCTACCGGCGCCTCGGGGCATGGTCGAAGAAGATCTATGACATTGGATTCCAAAGACTTTCGACGACGCCGTTCCACTCGTTGGCTTTCATGTTCCGGCAGATCCCGCATCTGGTGCGCCTGCGGTCTTATGAAAGCGTCTGGTCGATGGTCAGCCGTTTCATCAAGGACGACCGCCTGCGCCGCGCCTTTTCCATCCAGCCACTGCTTGTGGGCGGCAACCCCTTCGACACCACCGCGATATACGGCATGATCAACCATCTGGAGCGCACGCATGGCATCTGGTTCTGCAAGGGCGGCACCGGTGCACTGGTCGACGCGCTGGAACGCCTAATGCAGGAGGAAGGCATCACGATCCGCCTGAATAAAACGGTGGCACGGATCCGGCTGGAGGGCCGTCTAGCGACCGGCGTGGTGCTGGAGAACGGGTTGGAGATCCCGGCCGATCTCGTCGTGTCGAACATGGATCCCGTCCACGTCTACCGCCACATGCTGCCCGCGGGCGTGCAATCGCCGGTCGCCAAGATCAGGGCAAGGAACGGTCGTCTGTCGATGGGACTTTACGTGCTGTTCTTTGGGGCCAACCGGACATGGCCGAAGGTGGCGCACCACACCGTATGGTTCGGCGAACGCTACAAGGAATTGCTGCGCGACATCTTCCACCGCAAGGTCTTGGCCGAGGATTTTTCGCTTTATGTTCATCGCCCTACGGCGACGGATCCCAGCTTTGGCCCCGAGGGCAAGGACAGCTTCTACGTGCTGTGCCCCGTGCCGAACCTCGCCGGCGGACAGGACTGGGCAGTCGAGGGGCCAAAGCTGCGCGACCGCATCGTCAAGGCGTTGGACGCGTCGATGCTGCCGGGCCTGTCGGACAACATCACTGCCGAATTCGCCATGACGCCCGAGGATTTCAAATCCGATTACCTGTCGGTCGACGGGGCCGGGTTCTCGCTGTCGCCGTTCTTCTCGCAATCGGCATGGTTCCGGTTCCATAATCGGGCCGAAGGTGTCGAGGGCCTCTATTTCGTGGGCGCCGGCACGCATCCCGGAGCGGGGCTGCCCGGCGTGGTCTCGTCGGCCAAGGTCCTCGACACGATCGTGCCCGCACCGGTGCCGGTGCCATGACGCCCGAAGCGATGCTGTCCCATCACGCGCGCAGCTTCGCGCCGGCCGCGCGCATGCTGCCAGCAGAGGATCACGGCCGCATCGCACGGCTTTACGCGCTGTGCCGCACGGTGGACGATCTTGCCGACACAGTTGGTGGGCCTCAAGTGCAGGCGCGGCTGACGGCTCTGGCGGCGGAATTGCGCGGCGGTATCGCGGCCGATCCGCTGGCCATCGAGGCGCAGGCGCTGTTTGACGCGCGCCCTGACGGGCTGATGAGTTTTGCGAGGCTGGTCGAGACGGTCGCAGACGATACCGGCCCCATCTGCCTTGACGACGAGGCGGCTCTCGACCGCTATTGCATGGGTGTGGCCGGGACCGTCGGCGTGATGGTGTGCGCGCTGTTCGACATACCGGCCCTCTGGCATGCCAACGCCGCCGACCTCGGAAAAGCGATGCAGCTGACGAATATCAGCCGCGACGTGGTCGATGACGCCCAGATCGGGCGGCGATACCTGCCCCACACGCTCTGCCCGCACACACCCGACGCGATCCGGGCGGCGGCCCCGCGCACGCGCCGCGATGTCGCGGATGCCGTTGAGGTCGTGCTGGCGCGGGCCGATACGCTTTATGCCTCGGGTCGGGCCGGGTTGCCCGCACTGCCGCTGCGGCTGCGCCTTGCCGTGGCCGCCGCCGCCTCGATGTATGCCGGGATCGGGGCCGAATTGCGCGCACGGTCCTGCGATCCCTTCGCCGGGCGGGTCTACGTGCCGCGCTGGCGCAAGCTCCGGCTGGCCGCCAATGGCGTGGTCGCGCATATCCGGCCCGGACGCGGCACGACTACCGAGCAGCATCATGTCGCATCCTGACGTCGATATCGCGATCCTCGGCGGCGGCTGTGCCGGGCTGAGCGTGGCAACCCGGCTGGCCGCAGCCGGACGCAGCCTAAGGGTGATCGAGCCGCGCGCGCATTATACGGACGATCGCGCCTGGAGCTTCTGGCGTACCGCGCCGGACCCGTTCGAAGATTGCGTGCGCGCAAGCTGGGCGCATTGGGATGTCGGCGGGGCCGGGGGCCTTGTCGGGCGCACATCGCGACATCTGCGGTATCAGAGCGTCGCCGCCGGACCGTTCTACGATCAGGCGCAATCCGTGATCGCCGACAGCCCGGAGGCATCGCTGTCGCTCGGCGTTGCCGCGACGGCGCTGCACCGCACCGAAGACCTCTGGCGGATAGAGACCGATGCTGGCACGTTCTGCGCCAATCACGTGATCGACACGCGCGCGCCCCGCCGCATCCCAAGCTATGGTCAGTTTTTCCTGGGCCGGGAGATCCGGACAGAGCGGGCGGTGTTTGACCCGAACCGCGTGCAGCTCATGCAGTTTCGGCCCGCCCGCAGCCGTGGTGTGGATTTCGTCTACATCCTTCCCTTTGCCCCGGATCGCGCGCTGGTCGAGGTCACGTCCTTCGCCCCCGCATCGCCCGGCCAAGACGTGTTCGAGGACTGGCTGGAAGACGAGATCGCCGCGCTCGGACCGGGCAGGACAGAGGTGCTGCGCGAGGAGGCCGGCGCCCTGCCGATGGAGGTTGGCTATGGCGAGCCGCCCCGGCCCGGCGTGATCCGCATGGGCCTTGGCGGCGGGGCCGCGCGCCCTTCGACGGGCTATGCCTTCACCCGCATCCAGGCACAGGCAGATCGCGTGGCGCACGCCCTGCGGCATGGTTTGACGCCGCAGCTGAACCTCGACAGCCCTGCGACACGCTTCATGGACCGGGTCTTTCTGCAAGTGCTGCAAACCATGCCCGAGAGAGGACCGGCGCTGTTCGAGGCGCTGTTTCGCAACGCCGCCCCGGACCGGCTGGAGCGGTTCCTGTCGGGATCCACCCACCCGGCCGACCGGCTGTCAGTGATGGCGTCGCTGCCCTCCCTGCTCTTCCTGCGCGCCGCACTGGTTCCGGCATGACGGTCAACCCGGTTTGGCAGACGGTACTTTTCGGCTGCTGCGCGGTTTTGGCGGTGGTGTTTTACACGTCCGCCGCGCCCGGACTTGTCACGCAACTTTTGCTTCTGGCACCGCTCGTCGCCATTCTGGGCCTGCCGCATGGCGCGCTCGACCTGCCGATCGCAGAGGCGCTCTGGCCGCTTCACGGATGGCGCGGCAAGCTTCGCTTCATGGCAATCTATCTGGGACTGGCGGCCGGTGTGATCCTGGTGTGGATCTTGGTGCCGGGCGTCGCTCTGGCCGCCTTTCTGGCCTGTTCCGTACTGCACTTTTCCGACGACTGGTCGCAATCCGCACTGCCTCTGCGCTGGACAGGAGGGGTCGCAACAATTGGCGCCCCTGCATTGTTGCATCCCGAGGACGTTGCCACGCACTTCGCCTATCTCGCCCCACCGTCCGTGGCCGTCGTCATCGCGAATGTGGCAGCAATTGCCGGGGCTCTCGGGCTATGCGTGTATATCGCGACATGCATATTAAGGCCAGAGGCGCGGTGCCGGGCGGCAACGGAACAGGCAATATTATGGGGACACGCGGCTCTGCTCCCCCCCCTTATGTTTTTCATAGTATATTTTTGCAGTCTGCACTCAATTCGGCATTTCAGCACAACGATACTTTTTGTACCACACGCAGGACGCGCCCTTGTAATAGCAGCGCTTCTTTCTGGAATTGTTATTCTAACAGCCACTTTTTACTTACAGACCCTGCTTGACGGGTCTTCGGATGCGCTTGTAAGGAATCTTTCTCAAACAGTTTTTATTGGGCTGGCTGCGCTTACCGTGCTTCACATGATACTTGTAGAACGATTGAGCAAGCTAACAACCGGTCTTAATCTCCGCGACCAACCCTGATACGCGCAGACCAACCCTGATACGCGCAGACCAACCCTGATACGCGCAGACCAACCCTGATACGCGCAGAAAGTCTGCAAAGGGCCTATCAACCCCACTTGCGGATATCGCGGCCATTGTTTAAACGCTGCCAATGTGGGATCATACAAAGTAGCGGTCAGTCGATACAGTGGTCGATCAGGGTTCGGATGCAACCGACGCGCTGGATCGACTATTTTGGAATTGCACAGGCCAGAGTAGATCCGAGACTGACAATGATGCCGCAGTAGCTCAGCTGGTAGAGCAATGCATTCGTAATGCATGGGTCGGGGGTTCGAGTCCCTTCTGCGGCACCATTTCCTCCCTTCATGCGACAAACTGAAACAGCGGTTTGGGTTCTGGGTTTCTTTTCCGGGGCAAGCGGCCTATGATCCGAAATTGGGAGGCCGCAATCGAATTCAATGCGTGACAGGGATGTGAAGGCGAGCGTCTGGCGCTGGCTTGAGGTCGCCCATGCGGGGCCCCCAACACGCTAGTGCTTGATGAACTACCTGTCACATACCGCGTGACTATACCAACGGCCTTTTTCGCTGACCCTTGAGGGTCTTTGCATGCGCTTTCGGAGATGATTCACTGCCATCGGGGCAATGGAGGTTCCGATGGCGGTTGCAATCAAACGAAAGGACCGGACGGCGGGGGAGGGCTCTGTTCCGAGATATGCGCAGAAGTTGGTGACGCCTTATCAGACGGCAGCTTGAAGTTGGCGGAGCCCGTCGCGGAACTCAACCCCTTGGATGATCTCGGGCAGTCGGTTCTGGCCGTCGAGTTTGCGCCACTTCTTCTGCGCCGACATCATCAGCCTGAACGCCATGGCCAGCCCGGTCTTGCGGCTGAGACACCCCTTGGTGCGTTTCGTGCGGTGCCGGACGGTCGCGAAGGTGCTCTCGATCGGGTTTGACGTGCGGATGTGCTTCCAATGTTCCGCCGGGTAGTCATAGAAAGTCAGCAGCGCATCGCGATCCTTGACCAGCTTGGCGACCGCCTTGTCCCATTTCACGCCGTAGGTTGCGACAAAGAAGTCGAAGGCGGCGTTTGCCTCGGCTTTTGTCGCGGCCTGCCAGATATCGTGCAGATGGCCTTTTGCTCTGGCTTGGATGGATTTCGGCAGCGCATTGAGCACGTTCATGGTTTTATGGACGAGATATGCGCAGAAGTTGGTGACGCCTTATCAGACGGCAGCTTGAAGTTGGCGGAGCCCGTCGCGGAACTCAACCCCTTGGATGATCTCGGGCAGTCGGTTCTGGCCGTCGAATTTGCGCCACTTC
>Ga0307969_1001026_pt1 | contig 14498 bp, 18 predicted proteins | sample OrgLakmetagen710_FD_201841 | JGI IMG/M metagenome (GOLD analysis project Ga0307969, IMG submission 201841) | Saline water microbial communities from Organic Lake, Antarctica - #710 | ecosystem: Environmental > Aquatic > Non-marine Saline and Alkaline > Saline | place: Antarctica: Organic Lake... | reverse complement strand
GAAAAGTGTGGGCTCCGCACTTTCGACAGCAGAGATTCGTGACCAACACAGTCGTCAGATACCAAAATCAAAGCAAGTTGGCGACGGTGCGCTTCGAAAATATATCTATCGGGAGTCGGTCCGCTTGGAGGGTGCCGGGTATGATCGAGAAGTATAACGGAACAACGGGACGGCGTTTCAGGAGTCTAGACCAGGGCACGACTCGCTCCATTTCGGCCCGGAACCGTTCACGGCGTGTTATTTTTCTCTTGGCAGCGCACTCTCTTGGGCGAAGATTGTTTGCTGCATGGCAGTTGGCGAGCGAAATGGTAACGGAAGTCCCTATTTTGTCGGAGACTCATTCGCTGCGAAATTAATCAGTGTTTTCTTAGGGGCCAGGTAGGCCTTACTCTACGCCATCCAGCCCGAGCCGACGCAGTAACCACTGCCCATCATCGCTGTCTATCAGCCCGCTCTCGTATAGCCCGGCAGCCCGCATAATCACTTTGGACTGGCTCACCGTTTCCCGCGGTAGAAAGTACACAGCGCCGATTAGCTCTCGCAGCGGCATTGGCAGGCGCCATTGCACTTTAATCTGATTGCCCAAGGATGGCGCCCATTCGGCCAGAACCTGGTCTATCTCTTCAGCGCCCAGAGTTTTGTCACCGGAGTCACAGTAATGTTGCATCAGTTTTAACGCTGCTAAGTCTCCAGCTCGGCTCAACAATCCGGCGGTGTGGCAGAGCACGGCAGGTTCACCAAGCTTCAATGCCAACTCGTAGGCTCGGTCGGCCACAGCCATGGCTTGCTCCAGCAATTCTTTTGCTCTTTTTGCCAGTATCGGATGCGCCAACTGTCCACAGATATCCAACGACAGCGACAGCGCGTGATTCAGCGCCATAGGCACACCAAGAGCCAGAATGGCATCCTTCAGTGTCGTCACCGGCAGTCCGGAGCGGCGAAAGGAAATACTGCCGGCAACCATCAGTAAACGCGCCGTTACTGATGCTTCTTTACGCCACAATTGCACCAGCTTCGCCGCACTAACATCTTGGCTGCGCTGAAGCAGCTCGACAATTTCTCCGGTATTCAGAGTTCCGGGTAACTGCACCATGGTGCTAACAGCCGCTCTAATGTGCTCGTTCAGGCTGATGCTGGTGTCTACCTGCCCCTTGAGCAGTAAACGACTCAGCCGCTGGTGCAATAACTCGACACTGAAGGGTTTACTAATAAAACCGCTAATACCCAAGCGGGCCGCTTTCAATATCGAATCACGATCGGTCGCCTGGCTGATTATCAACACGGGCAGCTCGCTTTGCGAGCGGCGCACACGGCGAATCAGATCCAGGCTACTGCCGTCGGAAAGGTGCACATCCGCCAGTATCAAATCCGCTCCGTGAGCTTCCCAATGGTCCAAAGCACTCTGCACAAAGCCAAACCCGTGCACTTGCGCCTTTGGGTCTACACCGATACAAATACTGGTCAACAAAGCAACCATGCTGTCGTCGCTGTCAACAATCAACACATTCATCCTGCGGCCTTTTTCCATGAAAAGACTAACCAAAACGATGCTTCCGCCAAAAAACTGGACACGGCAATGAACCTCCGGCAAACATATGAAATAGGTGCGTTTTATGACAGAACGAAAATCTTGAACGCTCGGTGAGCTGGATATCCTGTGTGATTCTGCTGCGTAAGTTTCTCAGGAAAAGAAAGATCGGGAAAACGCTGCCCGGCTGGTCTTAAGAAAACGTTGATTATTATGACGATAAACCCAGATACGTTTCTACTAGAAGAGCAAGACCTGAGAAGTCTGTGATGTAGCTGGAACAACACATTTCAATAATACTAGAGCCTGCACCTACTAACCCGGCAGAATCCCGTATCTACCACTTTTCTGAAATGCCAGGGCGTGCATCTATTACCTTTCAGGGATGTTTGCCTTCGCACCTGCTACATGGGCAGCAGCAAATCCCATTCTGCCAAAGAGCGATCGCTTAAGGACACCGGCACATGTCCTTGCCGCCTTGTTTGAACAGTTAGGCCTGCCAGCTGAGGATGCCAGCCTTGAGCAATTTATGCGTTAGCATCCCTTACTGCCGCGGAAAGACGACAGCGGTAGGGCTAAAACTGTCGACGAAACCAACTCCCTGTTACGACACTGACAACAGGAATGCAGGACATTCGTTACTCCGTGCTGATCATAACCACATCGCGCCCAGAATTCTTCGCCAAGTAGAGGGTACGATCGGCACGTTCAAACAACGTGTCGTCGTTATCACCTTTTCTGACGCTCGTCACACCCGCGGAAAAGGTAATCGTAACCGGTTGATTGCTGAAGTGGAACGGCAGCTTAGCGACCTTTTCACGTAAATTGTCCATGATCTGCTTTGCTTGAACGTCTGTCGTCTCCGGTAGCAACACAACAAATTCTTCACCTCCAATCCGGGCAACAAAGTCGGTAGCGCGCAAACCCTTCTTCAACTCGCGAGACAGCAGTTGCAGTACGCGATCACCCGCTTTGTGCCCAAAAGAATCGTTAACGCGTTTGAAAAAATCAATATCAGCAATGGCTACTGTTAAATTGTTCTCATAACGTTGCCAGCGCTCTAATTCAAATTCCAGGCGATCTTGCCACGCATCTCGATTGGGCAGCTGTGTCAGCATGTCGGTATTGGCGCGCTTTTGTTCTTTAAGCATTTGTTCGCGCATCAATTCAGACTCGGTTTCCATCGTCACAATTTTTTCTTGCATCGTTCTCAATTGAGTCGCCAACGTTTTTTCGCGTTCGCTTTCACGCTGTCGGAATACATTGACTGAATTGGAGATGTCATCCAAATGGGTGGATACCGATTGTTTAAGCTGGCTCAGGCTGGTACTACTTCGAATGTGTTGGCTTAGACGATTCAAGCCACCTCGTAAATCCCGACCAAGCGCTTCCGAGGCGCTAAGCCGCCCACTCTGCGCTGACGTGTGGGCTACGAAACTTTCTCTTAAAACCGCCAGGCGTTGATCGAGCTGTTTAATAAAATCGTCAAATTGGGCCCGGCTCTGGGAAAGTGCCAACATCACCAGTTCAGACACCTCTCGTAAACCGTGGTGCAGAGCTTCCCAATCGTTGCTGTAAAGCAGTGTTTGCTGCAAAGTCATCGCTTTTTTTTCTGCTTCAGCGCCTAACGGGGCTTCACTAACTAACTGTTCCAACAATTTTCCGGCGTGACGCGCGATACGCAGACGCTCTACGTCTAGGTCGAGGTTCAAATTAGCGGACCCAACCGCTTGCGATGCCGGATCGCGCTGCTCTAAAAGCAGCATCTGCCGATCAATCTCCTCTTTTAACAGTTGCCAGCGCTCTTCATTCAGCGATTGGTTACGAATATCATCACGGATATTGTCCAGTACCTGATCTAGCTCGGCTGTCTGGCCTTTAAGCCCCAAGCTGGTTCTAACCAACATACGCTCCAGCAGCAACCGCTGTTGCTGCCATTGCTTATCACGATGTTCCGCCGCTTTCAGTTCCTGAAAGTATTTTTCTTTCCACGATAACTCTGCGTTCATTAGATTTCCTTGGCGGCACATAGTCGGGGATTAATAAGTGTAACAATGATGAGTTGTCTGTCCTATTTCTGAACCGCCCTGGGTATTGCGGAGGCCCGTTGGTTTAAGTCACGCCGCCATAGCAGCCTGACTGTTAAGTTGCCGATAGTAGTTTGCCTCAGCTTCTGCGGGCGGGATATACCCCAGTGGTTCCATCAACCGCTGATGGTTGAACCAGGACACCCATTCCAGCGTCGCCAGCTCAACGGATTCTATGGATTTCCAGGGGCCGCGGCGGTGGATCAATTCTGCTTTGTATAGGCCATTGATGGTCTCAGCAAGGGCATTGTCGTAACTGTCGCCTTTGCTGCCGACCGATGGATCGATGCCGGCTTCGGCCAGGCGTTCCGTGTAGCGAATCGACACGTACTGTGAGCCTCTGTCGGAGTGGTGAATCAAGTCCTCCGATTTATCGGGCTGCCGGGCGTAAAGCGCCTGCTCTAGAGCATCAAGCACGAAGTCCGTGGTCATCGTGCGGCTGACTCGCCAACCCACGATACGGCGCGCAAAGACATCAACAACAAAGGCCACGTACAACCAACCCTGCCAGGTGGACACGTAGGTAAAGTCCGACACCCAGAGCTGATCCGGACGGTCAGCGACAAATTGCCGGTTGACCCGATCCAGCGGGCACGGCACCGATTGGTCCGGGACCGTGGTGCGCACCGTCTTGCCACGGCGGGCGCCCTGAAGGCCTAGGCGACTCATGAGGCGCTCCACGGTACAACGGGCTATGAGGATGGTTTCCCGGTTCATCTGCTTCCAGACTTTATCGGCACCATAAACCTTGAGGTTGTCATTCCAGACACGCTTGATATGCGGTATCAAAACCTCGTCGCGCTTGGCCCGGTCACTGCGTAGTTCCGGATTGCGCTGCCGGGCTGCATGGCGTCGATAGGCCGACGGGGCAACCTGCAATACTTTGCAGATCGGCTCGACCCCGTAGGTATCCCGATGCTGATCAATGTAGCTGTTTATGACTTCAGCTTGCGGTCGAGCTCCGCCTGGGCGAAAAAAGCACTGGCCGTGCGCAGGATGTCATTGGCGCGCCGCAATTCCTTGTTCTCGCGCTCCAGATCCTTCATGCGCTGCGCCTCGGCCGTGGTTGTACCAGGTCGTTCACCGACATCGACCTCGGCACGCTTGACCCATTCCAGCAACGTCTGTGGTACGCAGCCAATCTTGGGAGCGATCGACTCCACAGCCGCCCACAGCGACGGGTAATCGCCACGGTGCTCCTGCACTAGCCGTACAGCACGCTCTTTAACTTCAGGGGAAAACTTGTTTGACTTGTTCATAGCTCCATTCTCTCAAATGCTGGAGCCTCCTCAAAACCCGGGGCGGTTCACCATTGTGCTTGCGGAAATTCTGACGATGGCGCATGTATTAACCCTCCTGAGTCACTTCCAGTTAATTAACGAAATAGCTCATGATTGAACCGGCGAACCCGGTCAGTATTTCCACGCCGATAATAGCGAACGGAATCACCCAGTACTCGCCACTGATGACAGCCCAAAACATGACAAGTCCTGTCACACCAATCGACATTTGAGAGAAAGACATACTTTTATCCGTGTTAGCTGAACGTTGAGACCAGAATAGAGAGCCAGACCGACAAACGGTGTCGCTTCACAGAAAATAATTCGTTCAATTTAAACGGCGTTGCAGGCCATACATCACTATATTCACAAATCATATTCCGTTATAAAAAAAGAACATCTTTTTATTGCCTGTGAGGGGCTCATGCGTTTGGTTTGTATTTCAGACACCCACAGCCTGCACCGTCGGATCCCTGAGATTCCGGACGGTGATGTACTGATCCATGCCGGCGACTGCCTGGGCGCGGGCACACTTGATGATGTGGTGCATCTGGATAACTGGCTGGGCAGCCTGCCTCACCGACACAAGATCGTGATTGCTGGCAACCATGATGCGGCGTTTCAGGAAACCCCGGAACTGGCTCGGGAAACTCTGACCAACGCGATATACCTGGAGGATAACGGTGTTGAGATTGAGGGGAAGCGTTTCTGGGGGTCACCCTGGACGCCGCCATTCATGAACTGGTGGTTCATGCTGGGTCGGGGCCAGCCACTGCGGGAAAAGTGGCAAGAAATTCCCGGGGATACTGATGTATTAGTCACTCATGGGCCACCCCGCGGGGTCGGCGACGAAGCGAGAATGGGATTCCGCTGTCAGAACGTAGGGTGCATCGATCTATTGCATCGAATCGACCAGCTAAACTTAAAGGCGCACATTTTTGGCCACATTCACGAGGGATATGGTGAGTATCTGCGAGGCGAAACGCGGCTGATTAACGCCAGCACCTGCACTGTCCGATACGCGTCCACCAATGCACCGATTGTGCTGGATATCTGAAGCTAGGGAGGCCAGGAGATGACCGCTGATGAATTGATCAGGCAGTTGCAGAAACTGCCGCCGGAGACGCCGGTACTTGTGGAAGGTTACGAAACGGGTTTTGATGACATCGAGTCGCTGAAATCTGTTGACGTGTTTCGGTTTCGCAAAGCTGCAGAAGGGACAGCGAATATCAGACACCCAACGATTTTACAGGAAGCGGGAGCCGCACCTCGCCAGCGGCGGCACTTCTTGGGCGGCGTGGACACTTGAGGAACTTGGTTGAACAAGCTAAAGGCGAACGAAGTGTATCCGGTAGGTTCCGGATGTCCACTTACGCTCTCCGAAGAATCGGACAACGCGGTGCAGATCTCCTGACCAATGCTTCCCCCGAAGATATGGAGGCATATTTAAGGTGGTCGAAGTCTGAAAGTCCGGATCCGGATTAATTAAAAAGCCGTTCCACGAACAGGGCCAAACTGATGACCAAGCCGAAAGGTTACAGCCTCAAAGATCTGGTTTCCCAGTGCGATCCGGATGCTCCCATTCCAGACGAGTTGCGTGAATGGGACGAGGCGCCTGCCGTTGGTTTGGAGCAGGATGTTAGCCGCCTGCGAGGTATTATTTCCTCTAATAGACGAGCAGTCAGCATTGAAGAAATGAACTCTGTGATCTGGCAAGAGGTCATGGATAGCGAAACTGATCTCCGAGAAACCCTCCTGAAATTCAGCGAGCTCGTGTCAGACCAATTTGAGGTCACTCAGCTTGTACTGTTTGGCAGTCGCGCCCGGGGTGATTACCACGCGGATAGCGATACCGATGTGGCCGTGATACTACGCGGCGAACCTGGTGATTTTGTCGAGACCAAACTGAAGATGGCTGGCATGGCTTACGGTGTGCTGCTTGAGACCGGCGTCCGGATTCAGCCCTTTCCGATCTGGGAAACTGAATGGGACAATCCGGCCAGCTACTCCAATCCAGGCATCCTGAATAATATAGCCCGGGAGGGAGTCATTATCTAGCAGTCCTGACTTCATTCCATTATTCGGCTGACCAGCCACTAATTGGCTGCCGCCGTGCGGCCCTAAACCGCCGGGTGAACCGGGGTTTCTTTCCGGACAATCAAGATCTTGCCGTCGTTTACGCTGACATCGACATCGTCACCTATCTTGATCCCGGCATCATCCAGAATTTCCTGCGAGAGAGTAATTACCAGGTCTTTGCCGTCCTTCTCTATTGTCCCTTTCAACGAAATTTCCTCTTTTAATCAATCCGGTATTTTTCTGTTAAGTAGCGGCTGAGCAAATCCACCATTTCAGCACCGCTAATCACACCAGCTCGCTTCATTGCGACAATCAGGTTTTCAATGTCATCAGGGACAACCTCATCATCAGAGAGGTGGGTAATAACGTCGGCAAGGTCATCGTCCAACATTTTTACATAACGAACACCACACCGCTGGGCCAAGGCCAAAACGTAGGCTTCAGTGCTCTCAGGTTCGCTCATGGCTTCTTCAAAGGAGACACCGTAATGAGTTTTATAGAACCGTTGGCTTTCAGGTCGTGCTGCAAGGTGCCTTCGGATCACGTAGGCGACCAAGAGCACCCTGGCATTTTCCGTTACGAAACGAGCGTCATTAAGTCTCCGATGGCGTGTTCACCTCTCCACCGTTTCCCAGGTCCCACCCGCTGTCAACCAGGCCCGCATAGCCTGCCCGGATGCCAGCTTTCCAGCCGTCTCTAATGTCTCGATCCACTTGCGTATTCGATCGAAATCCACCACGTCATTAATGTCAGATGGCTGAACATTCGGAACCACCTGTCTTCGTTGCTCTATGTGGTGGTATAGCAGATCAAAGGTGGCACGTTCATAACTGGCGGACTTGGTGACCTTGGCCTGTATTCCGAGAAGAGCCAGATACTCCGCAATATCTACGATCTCCCGCTCGTCGAAAAAAAATGAGGTATCCGGGAAATTCTGGCCAGCGATTTTCCAGACAGCGGGTGATCCCATGCTATGCCAGAACGGTTTTGGGCGCCCTGGTTGCATAGTGCAGAGCGCAGTCTGACCAGTGATGTAGGGGCTGGTCATTAATCGCGACTTTGAGGCGGCTGATCTCTGTCTTGCATAAAATTATCGGTTACGCTTTCGTGAGAATCGAAATATTCGTCCCACACGGAATCAGTCGGCCGATCGTACCGTTTCACCGAACCTTTCAGGCGTTCCAGCGGTGTCAGCTCCTGAGGGAGCGGTTTTGCGAGTTCATCTGCATGTGCTCCCTTTGCATCAAGACCGTCCAACAGCTCTTTTTCTGAAGGGGGTTTGTTGGGCATGGTGAATCTCCTGCAAGGTTTAGTTTCATTGTAGCAACTTGCCACCTCCGTTTGCTGTGGCTCGTTGCATCCCCGCACTACCACAAGAAACTTCAGACTCCCGTCTTTCATGCATCAAAATAACGCCGAGCCTCCACAAGATTTTCCATCGACCCTTTGACCATAAAATCCATAGCCGAACAGCCAGAGAAAGGATGCTCACTGGTTTCCAAACGAATCCGACGGTTAGCACGCTCAGCCGTCGGATACATTTCTCGAGTAGCCTTGTAGATGCCAAGAATGTAGCTGATGCGCTCCATATGTTCCTGAGGAAGTTTCAAGTGAGGCGCGGTCTCATACTTGGCCAGAATACGATTTGAGATGCCGCCAAGAATGTGCGCCATTTCTTCACGAGAACAGCTCCATTCTCGACAAATTTTGAAAAAGCCTTTTAACGCAACCTGGCCATGGGCCATCTCTGATTCGGCGGAAGTGCACTCCCTATCCTGTTTTTGCCCCACAAAAGACTCCTATTCGTTCATGCTAAGTCCACTGAAAAATAGGTGAAACACGCCGTTTACCAGATGCTAAGCACGCTCCAACTTAACACTCACATTCGTCTGGAGCAGGAACAGATTTCTTCTCACTCCTTAAGGGTTCATGATTTCTTAGAGCGAGCTGATCAGATCTGCTGAATTAAATCGACCATCTCGGTGTCCGGAAAACCAAGCACCGTCAATGCTCCATCAGGATGAATAATGATCTCCACTTCATTTTGATCAGACTGCAGCATATTCTCGCCGGAACCCTCAAAATAGATAAGCGCCTGATTATCCGAGCCTAACCATTGACGATTGATATTCCGATCTTCCTGTTTATAGCGCCCGACAGCAATGATGTCACAAAGGGTGTTGAGCTCATCCCATAAACCCATGGTATGAAGCTCCTGCTTCTCATACCCGGTGTACAAGAAAGTCGACAAGTTAGAGTCCTTTTTGATCCTGTTCAGAAGCCATATCACATTGTCAGCCTGCTGAAGGGGCTCTCCACCCAATACGGTAATTCCCTCGATATCATGTGTTGCCAATATCCGGGCCAGCAGTTCATCACGGTGAATAAGGGTCTTTGGTTTGAAAGACCACATTTCTTCGTTCCAACACCCAGGGCAAGCGAGGGAGCATCCTTGCAACCAGATAACAAACCGCTTTCCTGGTCCGTAAATATGACTTTGCGGCTCAATATGCGCTACGTTGATGAACTCGCCATGATTCCTGGTCACGTGGTCACACCGTCCTCGTCAGGACAACCTGTATTTTGTTGCCATTACGGACTTCTTTTACTGAGTAACCCTGAGCCTTTGCATTTGTGATCACCTGCTTCCTTGTGGCTTCAACTCGGGCTTTGCGAGCCTCTTCAACACGAGCCCGTTCCTGCTCCGCCAGCTTATCCAAATGACGCTGATAAGCAGCACCATACTCCTTACTCACGGATGCGAGGAATTGCGCTACCCGCCGATACTCTCTTGAAGCTGCCCCCACCGCGGTCACAATTCCATTCATTTCGTCAGAGTCATGCCGTAAAATCCACCTACCTCCTTCAAAACGAAAATGCTGAGGACCGTTATAATCCGTGCGATTGGTTAGAATATCCCCGACCTTTAGCCCTCCACGATGAGACTGAACTTGCAGAGACTCCGTGGTAATGGTTTCGGGCTCAGCACCAACTGCTTCAAGCGCTTCAAGCAAGACCTCTTGAATAGTAAAGGGCGTCGTGGTTTTTATTACCGCACTCATACTTAGTTCCCTTTAACCTCCTGTTTACGCCGCCTCTTCAACATCTGTTCCTGATGGTATTCATCAGTCGTTTTCACGTGGCTTATAACCACGTCGAGACTCAGCAATTCATCCAGCGCCGACAGGCAAGTTTCGCCTTTGAAACCGCTTGTTTTGGCCGTCAGGCCACCATCGTCGTCAATAGTGACCACAACTTTTTGTTCAGGCATTGACAGTCTCCGAATTACAGACGATTCGCGCATTCAGTCGCTCCGCATCCCTGCGTGCTTGCTCCAGCTTTTCAGTTTCGTTAATCACCAGAAAACGTTGTTCCTCCAGGCTTCGCAATTCCACCCCGTTTGCGGGTAGCTCTTCATTCGGCCAGGTAAAAGGTTCGTTTCGAGGCGCCGTACTTGCTAATCCCAGTTGCCGGTCCAGCATTTCACTTGATTTCTCGCGCCGGTAAAAAAATTGGCTCCCGTGGGCATCAAGCTTGTACTGAGCACTTTCATACACTGACCAACTATTTTCTTTGGCCTTCTCCGCCTCCAGGATATCGCGCTCGATCTTTCCCAGTGCAAGGCGACGGTCCTCAAAAGGTTTTTCCATGGGGAAATAGTGTTTTTTCCAGATTTTATTTTTGAATCCATTTCGCCACTTTTCTGCTTGCTCAAAACTCATTGACCGAAGACCTTCACGAGTCAGGCCTGCCTCTTCCAGTGTTTGTTCGTCCAGCTTCGTAGCGGCTTGTTCCCATGTCTCTGGAAAACTTTGCTCTACTTGTTGCTCCTTTCCTTCCCTTTTATCCACAAGTTCCTGCCAGAAATCCGTTTTGGACTGAGCCAGCTCCTCGGCTTCCGACAGATCTTTTACCAGCTTTTGTCGCTTCTCCTTCCAACCCAAGTGCTGCTCAGCTTCATCCAGCCTTTCAGCTGTATCAATCTCTCTTTGACCAATACGGGCCTGCAACTCTTCGAGGAGCCGTTTTTTTTCTTCCCGTTCAGCAGGCGTTGCCTCCGTAACAGACCAGGATTTGAGTGTCTCAAGTTCCTGGTTCATACCTCTTGCCGTCTGATGTTGCCCCAAAAAGAATTGTTTCAAAAAACCTTTCAAATGGTCAGCGACGCCAGCCTGATTAGCCTCGATCTTTTCTTGCAACCTCTCGAGCGACGAAAGCCGAGCTTGCCAGCCCTCTTCTGTTCGTTGCCATTGATCATAGAGCTCACCCCTGCTTGCAGTTGGAGGACAATAGGGAGGATGGATAGCTACCTTGTATTCGATCTGGTGAGCCAAACAATCCCGCTGCCATCCGATGACACCTAACGCAAGGGCTTTCGCATCATCCTCCAAAAAACCATCAATAGAGTCTGCATTAATGTCTTCGAGCTTATGCCTACGAACTTGTTGGATTGAACGAACCAGATCCGGCTGATCAATAAATCTTAGGAATTGCTCCGCCGGCAGATCTCCGATGGTCACCTCTGACTGGAATTGCCACAAGGCCTCTTCTATCGCCTGCTCATACTCTGCTGCCAGGGCCCGATTCTGGGATTCTGAGAGTTTCAGACACCAGTTGGTACGCGCAAAGTCCAGCGAATCCGGCAAAAGCCAATTGTCAGACTCGGAAAAGAGCAATGTTGGTATCGGAGTCTCAGTTAGAGAGACGCCTTTGCGGGCAATCTTGTGAATATCAGGGGCCTTAATGTTCAACAACAGTTGATACGAGCTGCCCTCAATATCCAAAGCGAGGTTGCTCGAAGCTGACAGATTAGAGCGCGTTTCAGCCAGGCTATCCTCAAGCGTTCCACGCAACTGATGGGAATGATTTGTAACAATACTGCCGTCAGGGTGGGCCACTGTTTCCCGCGACTGATTCTGCTTCAGGTATTCGCTACCTGCCTCCTCCCAAAACAACTTGCAGAAACTGCGAAAGCTGTCGTCGATTTGTCTTTGCTCTAGCTGAACCCCCCAATTACCGTCATCGGCGGTCGTCATAGATTTTGATCCAGCTATCAGAAAACCTCGGGCCTGCCTGGTCGTATGATCGATCAACATCAGGGCACCCTGTTGTTTCACACCTGCCCTGATCAGGCAGCGACCGGTCAGGGAATCGATGGCCGCGTGGTTTCGTTTCGGGTCACCAAGTAATAGATAAATCCGCACGCCCCTGTCAGCTGCGTCCTGTAATGCCAAGACTAAGTCTTTGTCGTTGATTTGGTCACAGGCAAAAAGCAGTGTCAGTCGCGCCTTACTAACAGCAGAAATCAGATCCGCACTGTCAACGAAACTCAGGATCGTGGATGCCGAAAAGTCGCAATCTGATTCTTGTTTATAAAACAGTGGCGGCAACCCTTCACTTCTATAATCGACGAGAAAGCTTTCCTGTCGCACCTTTATCTGCGTCATTGACCCGCCTCCACCGATTTCATATTCCCTACAAGATCTTGCAAGTAGTGTGGGAGCTCATGCTCTTCCTTAGGGGTGAACCCTGGGGTTCCTTCGACTACAAAGTCGGTGGGATTTTCTCGTATAAAATCCAACCCAATACTGCACTCCCAGCAATAAGTATGCGACGCTCCAATAAAGATCCAGAAGCGTCCATGATTGTCGTGTTGCTTTCTAAAATACTGACGCTCCCAGTTATCAGGCAACTCATCAACCTGATCACCCTGTGGCTCCAAAGTTAACAGTAACCCATCAGCCTCACTGATGCATGCAGCTACCGAGGCAAGGTTTCTGTTTTGCCTTTTCGTGCGCACGTAGCGATCAGAGTAAATAATTCGCTGAACGACTTCTCCGCCGGCCAGTTGATTCACCAGCCCTTTGAGGTTCAATGCATCTTGGCTCAACAGCGTAATGGGCAACCGTTGTTTTTTGCTCTTTGCTGGGGACAGGTCAGCCAAAGCCGCCACATGCCAATAGGCTTCTGGCGCGCTTTCACGGGACAGAAGTTGCAAAAGGTTGTTTGTCTCGTGTAACGGCAACTCATAGTCGGCTACCGCCACATGATCGAGCCAGAAGGCCTGCTTTCGTCGAGATATTTCTGATGGCTGATAGGCTACGTCGTAAAACGTTTCAAGCCACTTTCGGTGCCATAGCTCTGCATCTGACTGGTTTGCCGGTTTGATCGGAATGTTTTCTACTTTTACTGAAGCGAATGAACCAAAGTCCGTTACCAAGTTCGGAAAACTTCCGCTGGCCACCGTAAAATTCTGGACAGCTCCGGCATTCTGCTGAATCTGCTCTAGCTCAACCACCACACGTTTATCTGTGTCGTGCCACTGGCCATTATACTGGCCCGCAATGTGGTGCATGACGGCAGAGAAATAGTCAGCAAATCGATACATCTCCATCTCGAAGGCTTCAGGTCGAGTGGTTGGTGTTTTTTGCCCGAAATCCAGAACATCCAATTGCCCCTTCAGACTGAGACAGGAATCGGCTGGACCAAGATCCCACTTCAGCTCTAAAACCGCATTCTGATCAGGAGAGCAAATAACCTCCGGTTCAAGGGTCGACAAAGTCAACTTCTGAGATTTTCCGCCCTCGTAAGCGCCTTCCAGCACGCTCACAGGCAAACTTCGCTCTACTGAGAAGCTTGAGTATCTTGCATCACTTCCGCTAAGCCAGCCCGTGGTACCAGGATCAAAGAAGGCCGTGTCTCGCTGCAAAAATACCGGACGAGTTCCCAGCAAAAGGTCATCGTCCGTATACCAGATATGATATAGACCGCGTTCAGTGGCCCCATAAAGACCTGAATGCTGGACTTCAAGCCCCTTTTCCGTAAGCGTAGAGCTTTCCCCGTCCCATAACTTTTCACGAATCAGGTAGGCTTTGAGTCTCAGTGGCGTTCCGTCAACATTGCTTTGAATATGCTCCAACAATGATTTCAAATCAGGACGCTGCCGCTGAATCGTCACTTTAGCAACGACCGGGTAGCGCTTAACCCGCAGTTTACGATAAAGGCTGAGTCGCAAGGCTCCGCTATTAATCTGATCCCGGGCAATGGGTGATCGCTCACGATCATGATTGGTCCTGGGTGATGCTCCAGATTGTTGAATGCTCATCAATTCAGTTCCGCTCTTCGCTGGTTTTTCTGGCGTTATGGTTCGCTTTGCCATCCTCAAAGCGCAGGCACGCTCTTGCCAGGTTCTTCAGTTCCTCAGTGCGCGAGTGTTGGCTGAAATATCTGTAGTGGCCAACCACGACCAGCTGGTACCGAGCTCGTGTGATCGAGACGTTCAGGCGGTTAGGGGAATCCATAAAACCATCTCGTTTAGTATTGACCATGGATAGGAACACCACATCAGCCTCCTGACCTTGAAAGTAGTCAACTGTGGCGAGCTTGATAGAAACGTTTTTGTAAGCAAAACGCGCATGACGGGTTTTGTTGTCGCCAGGTAGATTCTTGAGCTCCTCACGAAGTGCTTTCTCTTGCCCTTTGTAAAAGGTCAGGATAGCGACATCAAAAGGCTCACCTTTGTCA
>Ga0307969_1000981_pt1 | contig 14851 bp, 15 predicted proteins | sample OrgLakmetagen710_FD_201841 | JGI IMG/M metagenome (GOLD analysis project Ga0307969, IMG submission 201841) | Saline water microbial communities from Organic Lake, Antarctica - #710 | ecosystem: Environmental > Aquatic > Non-marine Saline and Alkaline > Saline | place: Antarctica: Organic Lake... | reverse complement strand
CTTACGTACAGCTCAAACTTTCTTATACTTCTATCTTCACTTGGGTTCAACCTCTTTTCATAAACCTCTATTATTTTATTGCGTTGCTCACTTTTCATCTTTGTGGAGAGCGTAAAGGTTGTAAAGTCAGTATCTACGGTGCACCCAGATGCTAGTTTACTTTTATTTACCAAAACGTAATATTGAGCGCTTTGGGCAAACAATGGACTAGAAAATGCTAATGCTAAAACATAGATGAGATAGACTTTATCAAGTTTTAGTAACCTGCTATTTATTTTTAGGTGCTTCATTGGTGATTTGATATTTTATTCATTTGTAACTAACAAAACAGATTTGAGCTGAAATATTTCGCTTTCGCGAAAGCGAAAACAAACTTAATCCCCAAACGACGGTATTTTAATGATGCGCTCAAATACGCCGGTACCGTTTACCTATTGCTGCAGCATTTGTCTCTTTTATTCAATAATACATTCCAAAACAAGTACCTGATTTAATTACCTAGATGGAAAACCTAGTTTCTCTCTGGCAGATATTTGAAATCGTAAATCTTTACATTGGTTTTATAACGTTTTAAGGTGCTTCTATAATATTCTGTAACCTTAGCTTCATCAAAGGAATCTGCATTATAAACAACACCTTCAGTGCCCAAAACATCATTTATATTATAATTGGCCTCCATATAATCTTTCATTTGCAAGGCTATACCAGTATCTGTCATAGGATAATGAGTGTCAGAGTTTATCGTTATTTTTAGTATAGGTGTGATCCATACTTTATTATAGATTTCATAATTAACTCCTGTAGTAGCATAGGCGTAATAGTAGAAAGTTTCAGTTCTTACGTTATTTGCAGAATCTTGAATGGTGAACGCCATAGTGGTGCAGGCGATAATAAGGATTGCTGTAATTCTTTTAATAGTTTTCATAAGTGTTTGTTTTTAAAATTAGTTATTAATGTTAGTGTTTTTAAAATTTATCTCCAGATGCTTGACGTGCTTCTTCTCGTTTTTCTGTTGCGAGATATTCTAGGTGCTTAAATGCTTTATAAACTCTAGGTTCTAATTCGCTATCATCTATCCCAAAAGAGAAGTCCTTGAACGCCCAATTTTGACCGTCATAAATAAATTTAATATCAGAAGATGTTAAAGAGCATAGAATGTTAATATGATCTCCAGTCATTTTAAGTTTTATTAAAGGTATTTTAATTGTTTTATTTTCTAAACCACGCGAGTCAATGACAAATTCGCCTGAAACGACTAAAACATCATTTGAGATGTATATTTGTTTTACTTGATGGAAATAACCATCGTGAGTAAACCAAAATCGTTGAGAAGGTAATATTTTTGGTGATAGGTTACTTCCTATGAATTCAATCGTTTCTTCCCAAGTAGCATCATTAGAAGCATCTTGCGCGTTTGTAAATGTTGTAAGGCTTAAAAATAAGGTTAGGATTAGTAGTTTTAGTGTTTTCATGATTTAAGTTTTTACAAGATTTCAAAAATATTCTCTCCACTATAGAAATAATAAGCAACGGCTGCTACTAAAAACCCAACAGAGTAAATAAGTGCAATAACATCTAAGATTTCTACTTCGTCTTTTAAATAGGAAACTAGAAACTTTAGGAAGCCGCCTACTACTGTTAAAAGAAAGAAAATTAGCATTTGTTAGAATTTATTTTCAATTGTTATATCTTCCTGAAACTTCACATCATTTAATTATTTAAGTTTAAATAGATGTTCAATGGCCTTATAAAATCTCATCAAGTCATCTTTACATTTAAAGTAGAAATTAATATCGTTGAATTTAGTTTTCTCTTTTTCTATAATACCATCTAAATCAGTTTTAAAAGCAAAAACTAAAACTGATTTTTCACCATTGAAAGCTGCGACAGCTCTTATATCGCTCCATTTAAAGTTACATTCTTGTGAGTACCCATCATATTTCGATCTGTAATACAATTTCATTTCTTCATTTTCCATTGTGAAAAATAAAGTTGTACTCTCTTGAAATAACTTTGTGCCGTATGCAAAAATCCAATTAACAGTTTCCTCTAACGTCGCTTCTTGGGCCTTACTAATCGTAGATAGGCTTAGAAAAAAAACAAGTGTAAATAATTTCATTCTTGTTTTCATAATCATTTATTTAGTACAGGTTTTAAATTGGCTAAAAGAAATTTCATAGTCCGCATCCAATTCTATTGCTTTTAGCACTTGCTCTGACGATGCATATTTCATGGTTGCTTCTTTGAGATTTTTTACTATTTCTTCCACAGTAGTCGAGCTCCAATATATGTCACCAATCAATCCTTCACGATCAACTTTACCTGCTTTTTTAAGCATTTTATACGTTGGATTTTGATCCAACGCATTTTCAAAAGCTTCTACAGTCATACTAGTTGCTTTATTCGTATAGTTTTGAAAACAACTGTTTTTATCGGGTTTGAAATAGGCATAAAAAATATAGGTAACACCCTTATCGTAAACAATATTAGAACCTCCAAAAATAATATCTCGCTCCATTTTTTGTGTACAATCACAATTATCAAATGGGTTCCAAGGATCTTGAGCTTTAACGGTTGTAGTAACTAGAATAGTAAGAGCTACTAGGAAGAGTTGCATAGTGTTTTTCATGATTTTTGTTTTAAAATTTATTTTTGTCAACGAGTTGATTGTCTAATTCAAAGTCAATATTTTTTAGTTTAAATAGTGTATTAACACTTTTAGCATACGTTCAGCATTTTCTTTATGCTCAAATGTGAAATTAATGTGATCGACCATCTCACATTCTTGGGCATGGACGTCAGCTTCAGCTTCCTTTAATTTATAGTTATTACTATTACAAGTTATTCTCATCGTTTTATTTTTTAGATTCAAAACTGTTTTTAAAGTAAAACCTTCGTGAAATTTTATCGGTGTATTTGGATTAATCCCTTCTAATAGAAATTAACTATTCACTCTTTCTTAGGTAAATAATATACTGCCATTGGCACTTGATTTAAAAATCTAGCATCATCATTAAATTTATAAGCAATACTCAAAAAACCAAAATCCCTATATCCTCTATAGGAAGGAAATACTTTTGCAGTGTATTGATCTGATTCTTTTATGGGTCCGCTAGATGGGCTGTAATTGCGGTAAAAAATAGAGGGATAATTATCATCTTTGTACACCATCAATTCTACTGTATGCTCTTCATTATTTGGATTTACCTTTACATCGTAGGTAAACTCCATTCCGCTATCTTCCAGATTGATTACTTTTCCTATTCTGCTCATAGGTGTTAATGTAAATTCAGGTTTTTCTAGCGTTTCTAGTTGATTTTCCATTAGTTGGGCAATCCACAAGTTTTCTGCACATTCCTTATTACCCAGATTTGCGCATTTTTCAAATGCTTCTTTCGCAGCGGCCCTATTTACATTCGCACCGCCCAATCCCATATATGTCATCTCTGCCCATTCTTTTATAGCTTTTGGAAATTTATCTGACGACTTCAACGCCGCATAGAGCGTAAATGCTTTATTCCAGTCTTGATATCCTTCTTCGTCATCATAAATCTTAGCCAGTCCCATTCTTGCCTCATCAGCATAGTTTCCAGAATTGATGGCCTTATTATAATATTGAATGGCCTTATCCATATCAGAGTAGACACCTTGACCATTTTGATAAGCTTTCGCCATCCAATAATAACTTCTAGTCTCGTCATTGAGCTCCATTGCCTTAAATATAGAAAAGCGCTTCTCCGACTCCATCACTTCACTATCTTCTGAAATGGCCGTAGCAAAAAGCTGATTCTTTTCGGATTTTGGCAAAAACTTCCATCCAGAAAGTCCTGTTTTATCTTCTATAAATCTGGAGCTTTTTATGGCTTCAAACATTTGGGAATTACTATCATAGTCGGCAAAAGATCTTGAGTTCCACTCCACCCATTTTTTTGAGTTAGATGCAAGAGTAGTTTCAAAATCACTGGAAGAAGTAAAGGTATTTACATGTTTGTTGAGAATTTTAACAGCATAATCGCGCGTGGCTGTTCTAAAAACCATTTGCTTTATATAATGCATTGCCATAAAAAGTTCCAAGGCATTATTAGGTCTATCCTCACCTAGTTTATTTTCTTCTTGGAGATAAACATAAGTGCTATAAAAACTCCCCCAATCATTATATCCAGCATAAGTAAGTGCTTTGTCATAATCTGGCTCCATTCCATATGATCCATTTAGATACGCCTCTTTTTTAACAGCCGATAGATCATATCTTATTCTATCTTCAGAATTTGGAGCATCTGGCTTCTTAGGTTCGGGTTCAAAATTTTCAACTAATTTAAAAACAGCTAAAGTATATTCATCGGTTTTAATATCCTTGTCCATTCGTTCTGCTAAATCTAAAAGTATGGTAGCGTTCATCCATCCATACTCATCAAAATCGCTATCTAATCCTGCTCTCACCATTTTTGAAATCATGACCTCAGAAACCTCATAAGCCCGTTTATATCTCATGGGCTTATTTAAAAGACCATAATAATTAGTCAAGGCAAGACGTGCTCCAGCTCTCGCATGACCCTTATCTGCAGCGATGGCATAGGCGCTCTGAAATTCGTAAAGTACCGAACTATCAATGCAATTATTCTGTGCAACTATCAGCGAGGTTAAAAACAAGCCGTATTGAAAATGTGCTTCTCCAGTGTCTTGTTGTTGTCTCTGCGTATCCAGTTGTTGTGCTTTTGCTCGTAGACTCTCACAATCTTGCGCGTTTGCAATTGTTATAACCGCTAGAAATAGGCTTAGTGTGAGTAGTCTTATTTTTGTTTTCATAATTGTTTATTTTAAATAATAGGCCTTACAGATTAATAGTCACTACCGTTAAACCATCCTTTCTACCGGCTTCAACGAGCTGTTCTCTTAGACTGTTCATTTTTTCTTTACGCGCTTGCATGTCCGTCATGTCTAGGCTGCTTTTTAGGTATTTAAATTCACTTGCACCTTCCCAATCCACATTTGTATTGCGTGTAAGCACTTTTTTTCTTTGCTCCTTAGTTAAGTAGCCGTACAAATCTTCTTCTATTTGATCATAAAAATCTGTTGCTTTTGGGGTAAGTATTTGTGAGGCATCACTCGTCCAACTCCAAGTAGTTCCTGTTCTTGTTACAACATTAGGCAGGAAAAATATGTTACTTATAAAAATCTTTTTATCTGACTCTGCCTTTGAAAAGTGCAACACATAGGTTCCTTGTACGGATGGCAATTCTGCTTCTGAGCTTTGCAACTTGTTGCCATTACAGCCCCAAACCCGAACGACTAGATCACTAGCGCCTCTGGATCTAGCTTCTTGTTTTGCAATACGCTCTGCTTCCGCTTGAGTATCAGCAGCACCCCAACCATACAGGCTTGAGTTGCCAGGTTCCACGACATAGGCTGCACAACCTCCTTTAAACCAGAGTACGGTATGGCATTGATTACCTCCGTTTTTTTGACATTCAGACAGTGCCTTTCTATTAGCTTCTGCTTGTGTATCGTAATTTATTGCCCATCCATACTGCTTGCCATTGATGGCATCTATCGCTAGACTGCCATAATCACCATCTTGGGCATTTGTAATGGATAGGGTAAGTACTACTACGAAAATTGTAACTACAGATTTCATTTTTTTTATTTTTAAATGTTATAGCTTTAGTGATGGTTCAAAATGGTTTCAACACAGGTTAAGAATCCACGTGCAAGTGTATATTCGTCAATTTTAGGCATGTAGTTTAAGCGTATTCTTTAACTTTTTAACCTGTCATAACTCTATACGTTCACTGAAAAAGTACCAACAATAAAAAAGGAACTAAAAATGGTTTTCATAATAACTCATTGGTGGTTATCAAATTAATGTTAAAATGAAAAGCATCCTATACCCCATGGAGGGTATTTTTTAAAACTGGTAGTTTTGTTGAACGCTAATATCCAGTAAGTTATAATTATGCCCTTTTGAACTTCCATTTTCGAAAAAGCTAAAAATACAGAGTCAATAACAAAAAAAGCCCCCTATGTAAAAAGTTAGGATTATCTAAAACAGTACAGAAATAAGATAATCAGCAACCGTTTTTATCTAAAGATCTGCCATCTGAGCAATTAACTGATCGCATATTCTTTTTCGCGAAAGCGAGAACGTAAAAAATATGACGTTGCCCAAAACCGAAAGGTGCAAAATTTCCCAGTAGTAGGGGATGGGTGGTATGGAGCCCAAAGAGTTGATGAAACCTATTCTTTAAAGTAGCCTATGTAATAGTCTACAATAGGTTCTTCTATATAATGATTGTATTCGTACTCCCAATGAAACAAAACGTCCTCTGCCTGTTGTATATTTTCTGGAGTGAGCAACCCCTGGCAATATCTTGCCAATTCCTTATCGCTCTTAAAAATTGAGCCTATCCTTAACCTAAATACATTAAATGGACTCGTATCGCCTAATAATGCTCCTATGAGCGCAATGGGTTCGATTTCGTTTGTAGGACAGGTTTTTAGTATCTCCCTTTCAACATCATTGATCGCTATTTTATTTTTGAAATAATGTTGTAGAATAAACCTCTTTTCAAACGTGATCATTTCATTATGGAATAGATCTTTGTTTTCTTCTATAGATAGTTTGAAGTCCATATTCTTTATAACTAGTTGGTTTAACATAAGTTGAGCGTTACAATGTTGTGGGTTTTCGCTTTCGCGAAAGCAAACTTAATCTCAGTCCCATAACACCATTTTTTCTCGTATTTGTAATTTGAAGGTTTACGTCCTCCTGGATCTGCGATTACTTTTAAGTACAGAAACAACCGGAAAACCGCTGCCTTAGTCCTAAGTTGCCTGGCTTGAGGCCGTGGTCGCCACTCAACAACCTTTACACCACCACAAAGCTAGGATCGCCCCTTGAACTAATCAGAATACTATTTACATAAAGTACCGCTGCTGACTTATAAGCCTGGCCTGTTTGCCTATTGCTGTTGCGTAAAGCTGCAATTGGGAATAAGCATCCTGCTCGTATAGAGAGGCTTTTTAGGTCATGACCAATGGAGGAGGTGATTTGACATACTATTCTTTGGCGACAACTTTTCCATCCTTTAATGTATAAGTTGCCTCAAGTTTACCTTCCATATCATAATCCTTATAAGTCCCTGTACCATCCTTGACTGTTCCATAATCTAAATCTGCACCGTTAGGTCCTTTACTTACTAATACATTTAAAAAAGTACTTGGATATTTATATTCCAATTTTGTCTTAATTGCACCTGAAGGATAATAAGTGATATCTACTTTTTCACCTGTGGATTTATCTATAGTAAATTCCTGCTTTAACGTACCCATAAGATTATATGTTTTTTGTTCTAAGGCTATGTTTTGATAATAGACTTCCGTCTGGAGAGTTAGTGTTTTTCCATCTTTATCAATTGTGGAGGTAAATGAACCCTCTTTGCCACCGTTATTGATCTGACCAGAAGTTTTATAGGGATATTCAACGCCATCAAAAACAGCTAAACCAAACTCAGTAAATAGCCCTTGAGGAACCATGTTTTTTAAGGTCATAACAGATCTTAGTTCGCCTTCATCTGTATAACTCTTAATAGTACCGCTACCATTCTTCAAAGTACCATAATCTAAATCGTTCCCATCCATATCCTTTAATGAAGAAATGTTGTAATAGTAAGTAAGATCTTTATCGATGTACTTCATTTTGAAATTTCCATTGGGATAGTATAATGTAATTTCAAAATCAGGCAAATTATTCTCATCATCGTCAGGTAAGGATCTGCTAAGCTTTTTTAAAGTGCCATCTTCATAAAACTCTTTCGCTTCTGTAATATCATTGTCCTCATTGTAGGAAGTAATTGCGATGACCTTGCCATCCTCGGAATAATTGATTTTATCTCCTACTATATTAGACTTCCTGTAAGTGGCTCTTTCAAAGATAAACTCACCTTCAGAGTGGACGTAAGAGGTAATGACTTCACCACTTTTAGAATCATCAATATAGTTGCCCACTGTTTTTAAAACACCTACTTCAAGTTTTTGTATTTCTGTAAATGAGCCATTTCGTTTATCACCGCTGTAGTTATTGATTTCCTTGATGCTGCCGTCCTCATAACATTCTATCCATTTACCCTCACGCATTCCATTTTCATAGAACTTGATGCTCTTTTGGTTGCTATCCGGAAAATATTCCTTCCAAGTGCCAGTAGCCTTCCCAGTATCCCAAAAGCTTATACTACTTAATGAGCCATCTTTATGTAATCCTTTCCATTCTCCATCCCTGTTACCATTGATATATCTGCCTTTTTCACTGATAGCAGTACCATTCGTAAAATCATGATAATAGACCCACTCTCCAGTTTTATTGAAATTACGATCTAATCTTCCTTTACCCTTAAGCTCGCCATCATCATTGTAAGAGGCATCACGGGTATAAAACTCTTTTAGTACGAATGAATCGTAATTAAAAACATCCCTAGGTGTATATGCATAAGAATAAGAATACCTCCATTCTCCAGCGGGATTTCCATTTGAATCTTTCTCTCCTTTTCCATCAGGAATTTGCCTAGCACTATCCCTCTAGTCTGGTTGGTAAATTTGAGTTTGTGATAATGCTAGGACACTTATCAAGATGCAGATTATAGTGAGTGATTTTTTCATGATGAATTATTTACTATTTTAAGTCTTTTATAATTGGATTCTTAGCTAAGGTTTTAAATACCTCAATTAATTCTTTTCTCTTTGCCTTGTTTCTAACTTCAATGCTTATTACATATTTCGTAAAAGGCTTCCAAGGGCTGCCCATGTAGCTAGAGATTCCATTATATCCATTAGAATTAAAGTTCAGTACAATCTTTTTCCCTTTCTTTTTTACTTTCACGACATTGGCGAAAATTAATTCTCCCTTATTGTAAGCAATGTTAAAGTCATTTGTTCCCGGATAGGGTATTTCTCTACCTACCGAATACTTTATAAATATTTCGTTGTCTTCAGTATACACTAATCTAAATTCATAAATAGTTACATCATCAGAGCCTATGAATCCTTTTAAATTATCAAAATCTTCAAAGGCCTTTTCTTGCAGAGATCTCATATTTTGGGCAGTTAGATAGTTACCAGACGTAATAAAAACGAGGATAAGGAAATATTTAAGTTTCATGATTTTTTTTTAAGATTAGTTTCTTTTCTTATTTGCCAGAACAGCCAGAGATTGGAAAGCTTCAAAAACAGGTTCCAATATATCTTCTTGGGGTTCCATGGGGTAAGGTACTTGTTAGACAACCCTCGTACTTTTCACTGGCCAGGTCGTACCTGTATTTTACAATTGTATAATGCCAATAATCACTGCTAAAACGGATCACTTAAATACATACAAATGTTTCATTAGGTAAATTACTATTAATTCGAGTGCTTTCATATACCCCAAAGAGGGTATTTTAGGAGTGGAGTAATTTTATAGTACCCCTATACGTAACAGGTTGCAAATATTTATAATTGAGAGATCGCTTCCGCGAAAGCGAACAACCTAAAAATAGAACCACAAAAAAAGCTCTAAAACGGATGGGTTAGGGCTTTCTATTATATTCAAAATAACTATCAATTCACATTGGAAAAAGACACTAAAATCAATGAGGGTTTTTATTAATTATTTCATTTTTTTCTAATGGTTTATTACGCTGTCTGGAAGACTTTTTCTTCAACTATAGTATAAAAATCCAGTTCTTCCAGATAGGAAATTCCAGCGCGACGTCTTAAATAATCTATGGCTTTCGTTAATGCTTCTTCTCTAGTTTTTCCATAACCAGCAGCATATACTAATCCTATCGACTTTGTTTGCAATTCTGGTCTTTCACCGTTAACCTTAATTACTACTAGATATGGGCCGAAGTAATGATTATTTGGACCACGATTACTAGTCCTATCGGTTACTAGACCGCCTGGATGATTTGCTTTAAATTTAGCCTTTATTCTCTTATTTAAACGCTCCTTTATTGTGTCTTCATCATCATAACCTTGTTCAATAAGATAACCCATATCGGTTTTCTTATAATCATTGTCCAAATTATACGCAAATGTTATCATAGATGTTTAATTACCATCTTGGGCGTTACTGAAAGAAACGGATAATGCAAATGCAAAGAATAAAGCTGCTAAAAGTTTCATAAGTTTATGTTTTGATTTCTGGCAAATTAATTGATTTATCGAAACCGCCATATACCCCATAAAGGGTATTTTTTATACTCAATTTTTAGTTTTAAATGATTATCAGTTGATTATATCGAGGGAATAACCTTATTCGCTTTTGCGAAAGCGAAAAAATAAACCACAAAAAAAGCCCTGAACCAAAGTTCAAGACTTTATAAAATGGAGCTGTCAACACATACTGAAAACAGCTACTATATTGAATGTATAGAAACAAAAAAGCCCTGAACTATTTAGTTCAGGGCTTTTATATTTATAATATAACAGCTTAATAAGCTGTCAACTTAAATGGCATAAGTGATTATTTCACTTCTTCAAAGTCCACGTCTTCTACATCACTAGTATCAGTTTCAGACTCTGCCTCACCACCAGCATCTGGACCAGGTTGTCCACCTTGACCATCAGCTTGTGCTTTGTACATTTCTTCACTTGCAGCCGTCCAAACTGTATTTAGTTTTTCTAGTGCTGGATCAATTACTGCTAAGTCTTTAGACTCATAAGCAGCTTTCAATTCGTTAAGCGCTTCTTCGATAGGGGCTTTTTTGTCAGCAGGTAGCTTTTCGCCAAATTCTTCTAACTGTTGCTCCGTTTGGAAGATCATTTGATCTGCCGCGTTCAACTTATCTGCAGTTTCTTTTGCTTTCTTATCAGCATCAGCATTTGCAGCAGCATCTTGCTTCATTTTTTCGATTTCTTCCTCGCTCAATCCAGAAGAAGCTTCGATACGTATATCTTGTTTCTTTCCAGTCGCTTTATCTTCAGCACTTACTTTTATGATACCGTTAGCATCAATATCAAAGGTTACCTCAATTTGTGGTGTACCTCTTCTTGATGGTGGAATATCTGATAAGTGGAACCTACCGATAGTTTTGTTATCGTTTGCCATAGCACGCTCTCCTTGGATCACATGAATCTCAACACTAGGTTGATTATCTGCAGCGGTAGAGAATACCTGAGACTTCTTAGTTGGGATCGTCGTGTTGGACTCAATTAATTTAGTCATCACACCGCCCATAGTTTCAATACCTAAAGAGAGTGGCGTAACATCTAGTAAAAGAACATCTTTTACATCCCCTGTTAATACACCACCTTGAATGGCAGCACCTACAGCAACTACTTCATCGGGATTTACTCCTTTTGATGGTTTTTTGCCGAAGAATTTCTCAACAGCTTCTTGTACAGCAGGAATACGAGTAGATCCACCTACAAGTATAATCTCGTCAATATCTCCAGTAGAAAGACCAGCGTTTTTCAATGCTGTCTCACATGGAGCGATAGTTCTTTTTACTAAGTCTGAAATTAATTTTTCAAAAGCTGACTTGGTCAATGTTTTTACAAGGTGCTTAGGTCCGCTAGCAGTAGCTGTAACATATGGCAAATTGATTTCAGTCTGTGCACTAGAAGAAAGCTCAATTTTAGCTTTTTCTGCTGCTTCTTTAAGACGTTGTAAAGCCATTGGATCTTTTCTAAGATCAATGTCTTCAGCAGCCTTAAACTCATCAGCTAACCAGTCGATGATTTTTTGATCTACGTCATCACCACCTAAGTGAGTATCACCATCGGTTGCAAGTACTTCAAAAACTCCATCACCTAATTCTAGGATAGAAACATCATGTGTTCCACCACCAAAATCAAATACTACAATCTTCTGATCGGTATCTTTTTTATCTAATCCGTAAGCCAGTGCCGCAGCAGTAGGCTCATTGATAATACGTTCTACTTTAAGACCTGCGATCTCACCAGCTTCTTTAGTAGCTTGACGTTGAGAATCGTTAAAATAAGCCGGTACAGTGATTACTGCTCCAGTTACTTCATATCCTAAATAATCTTCAGCAGTTTTCTTCATTTTTTGAAGAATCATCGCACTTAATTCTTGTGGCGTGTACAAACGTCCATCGATATCCACACGTGGTGTATCGTTATCACCTTTAACCACTTTGTAAGGTACATATCCAGCTTCTTTAGTAGATTCACTGAATTTGTTACCCATAAAACGCTTGATAGAAGCAACCGTTTTAGTCGGGTTGGTTACCGCTTGTCTTTTTGCAGGATCACCTACCTTAATCTCACCACCTTCTACAAAGGCGATAACAGATGGGGTAGTTCTTTTTCCTTCTGCGTTAGGTATTACTACAGGCTCGCTTCCTTCCATTACAGAAACACAACTGTTAGTCGTACCTAAGTCTATTCCTATTATTTTACTCATTATAAATTATTTTAATTAAGATTCGATTTATTTACATTTTGAATAAGTCAATGTTTGTGCCATGACAACTCTAATGACATGATGTCATTTTGACTGTCATTATAGTCATGATAGTAGTGTAGTGGAAGTCCCTTAATAATGCTTTCGCTTTCCTGCCTGCCGGCAGGCAATGGCGAAGAAGCAGAACCAAGACCAAGACGAAGTATTTAGTTTACAGTCTCATTCTTAGCAGCTAGTAGGCAGGTTGATTGTGAATTGCCTTCGAAATCTGAGTAGGCTGAAAAAAACCAATTCTCGCATTACTCCAAATAGCTAAAGACTTACGTCATTCCGGTGCATAACTGAATCGGTTGAAAGGCTCTCAAAAGTTTATAAAATTGATTTTCCCTATCATGCATAAGAGAATATAGGCATAGTCGAGAAGGAGGAAGGCAGGTACCTTCTTTACGGAGTTTTGATCGAAGTAAGGAAGGAGGTTTACCAATTCTTCATCAATAGCATAGCAGACTTGATAGGCATTATGTTGAAGAGCAGAACCGATGACCACCTTTCTTAAAATCAGGTAGAATACTTTTATTTTCTATCTGCTTTATGTTTACTTTTACTGCGCAAATTTGGTATAATAATGACACAAAATTCTCCAGCTAAAATTGAAGCCATCAGCGTGTTTGACATGCTTAAAATAGGTGTTGGTCCTTCCAGTTCTCACACTTTAGGCCCATGGCGTGCGGCGCGTCATTTTTTAGCAAAACTAAAAGACAAAAACAGATTGGAATTGGTAAAATCCATCGAGGTAGATCTTTACGGCTCCTTATCATTAACGGGTAAGGGTCATGCTACAGATCTCGCTTGTATTTTAGGACTAACTAATGCAGATCCGGAGACTTGTGCAATCGATGAAATCCCTGAAATTATAGATTATATTACCAATCAAAAGTTATTGCAATTGGATGGGGTTCATTTGATTTCCTTCGATCCCAAAACACAGATTCATTTCCATCGTAATTTTCTTCCTTTCCATCCCAACGGATTTCGTTTTAAAGCCATCTTAAATGATGATAAGGTTGTTTTTGAAACCTATTACAGTATAGGTGGCGGCTTTTTTGTACAAAAAGAGCGCAAAAGATCTGCAAAACAAGTAGCGCTGTTTGAGTGTTTCCCAAGACCTATTGAAAAGGCAAGTGAACTACTCGCTTATTGTGAACGGGATCAAATGTCAGTTTCACAGGTTGTTCTGCAAAATGAAGAATACCTTCGGAGCCCAGAAGAGATAGATGAGCTATTTCGTAAAATTTGGGATGTGATGTTGGATTCTATGTACACCGGTTGTCATACAGAAGGCATACTTCCAGGCGGCCTTAATGTACGCAGAAGGGCTTTTGATACACATGAGCGTTTGCAAAAGGGAAAACCCTATTCCAATAAAGAAGAGTGGGTCGAAGCTATACGAGATACCGAGGTGAAATTTAGAGAAATTCTCAAATGGGTTTCTTGCTATGCACTGGCGGTTAACGAAGTAAATGCTTCTTTAGGTCGTGTAGTTACGGCACCTACAAATGGTAGTGCAGGAGTAATCCCTGCCGTAATGATGTACTATATGACCATTGAAAATCACGATGCCAACTTTGAAGACATCAAGAAATTTTTATTGGTTGCAGGAGAAATAGGAGCCCTTTTCAAAAAAGGAGCAACGATCAGTGCTGCAATGGGCGGTTGTCAAGCAGAAATAGGAGTGAGCAGTGCCATGGCTGCTGGCGCATTAACAGAGCTTATGGGTGGAACACCAGCCCAAGTTCTTATAGCTAGTGAGATCGCAATGGAACATCACTTGGGATTGACTTGTGACCCTATAGGGGGATTGGTGCAAATTCCTTGTATCGAGCGCAACGCAATGGGTGCTATTAAAGCGATTAACGCCTGTGAAATGGCACTGGATACCGATGCTAAAAATGCCAAAGTCCCATTAGATAAAGTGATAGAAACCATGTGGCAAACCGCACTAGACATGAATACTAAATACAAAGAAACCAGTGAAGGCGGACTTGCTGTTAATGTGGCACTCTCTGATTGCTAAATACTATTTAATCGCTTTAAATAAATCAAAATTCACAATGCTTGGTCGAGCGTACGTCTAGATCTTTTTTAAAAACACCCTTGTTATTAATTATATACCAACTGGGCTCGAAATGCTTATTCAATCTAAAAATAAATATTGAGTTAGTCATATAGTTTCCGTATCTTGTTATCATTAATAACACGGGTTATGGAAGTATTTAAAGGTCAAAATATACTGAGTTTTGTGAAAGAACTGCCAGATGATGATACTTGTAAAGCATATTTAGCAAAAATAAAATGGCAGGATGGTTTTACATGTACAAAATGTGGTCACACTAAGGGCTGTGAAAAATCTGGTTATAGATATCACTGTTACAGTTGCAATCACGTTGAAAG
>Ga0307969_1000955_pt1 | contig 15111 bp, 15 predicted proteins | sample OrgLakmetagen710_FD_201841 | JGI IMG/M metagenome (GOLD analysis project Ga0307969, IMG submission 201841) | Saline water microbial communities from Organic Lake, Antarctica - #710 | ecosystem: Environmental > Aquatic > Non-marine Saline and Alkaline > Saline | place: Antarctica: Organic Lake... | reverse complement strand
CCCCTTTCCGTTTTAACGCTAAAGAGTTGGACGAAGAGACAGGTAATTACTACTACGGGGCGAGATACTATGACCCAAGTTTAGTGTTTGGATTTCTGTGAATCCGTTGGCGGAGTTAATGCCAGAATGGTCTTCTTATGCGTATACTTATAATAACCCAATAAACTGGACTGATTCCACTGGGATGTGTCCTGACGGAGATTGCCCTGATGGAGTTTTTGAAGATGGTTACAAACATACAACAGAGGATGGAAGAACTTATTTTTATATGGCTGAAGAAGGCACATGGAGTGATTCAGAAGTATTAGTTGAACATACTGTAACTAATTTTGAAAAATTTAGTAAGTTTATAAAAGATATATTTAGCAACAAAGGAGGTGCTCCAATTTATGGTTCTGGTCATCCTGGTGCAGAAAATGCAGGAAGCAAAGAAGGTAAAGCAACTATGGACCCGATTGATATGACAGATTTTTACACTCCTATGACTTTTAAAACGCCTTTCAAATATAGAGGGGGTCGGATGGGGCCTTACGTAAATGCAGGTGAATACACATGGAGTGGATTTAGCAAAGGCTATAATGCGGCGGAGGCGGAGGCGGAGGAAAAGCTGTTGAAAACTAAAGTCTCAATTGTTGATATAAGATTTAGGAACAAATGTTATACATGTGGCACTCCTATAACCAGTTTAAAAGATACCACAATATTAAATACACAAGAAGCAAAATCCTCTCTTAAAAAGTATGATAGTTTAGTTAGAAAAAGAGCATCAGAAGAATGGACTAGACAACTTGATTCAATTTTAAAAAGTAAATAAAATGACACATAAGGAAATAATAGCATTAATAGTTTTTCTAGTTTTATTTAGCTGTAATAAAAAAAAGGATATACTAAAAGCTGATGATAATGCTATCTACAGAATAGCTGGAAAAAATTTACCTAAAATTATAGATTTTGAATTTAAGAATGTACATATTTATCAAAAAGATTCACTTTATTTAAATGTTTTATATTTAGAATTTGACACAATTTCTAATAATGTGAATAATCAATCGAAACATAGTATAAATGAAAACTTGAACTCTCTTTATGTATATAAATTCCAACTTGGAGACTTTATACCAACAGAAATTGATTACTATCTAAACAAAAATATTGAAGATAATTTATTTGTTTATGATGATAAATATAAAGGTATTCCTTTCAATTTAAATTTTAGTGAATTAGGAAAAAAAATAATAGCCTATGTACCGTATCAATTAAGACTAGAACAAATTAAAAATTCTAACAAAGTTCGCAAAATTGAATCCTATTCTATTTATATTGATACAATAGAAGTTAAATGATCTGAACATATATAGTGACTACAGTTTTTATTTAGATTTATAAAATTGAGTGGTCTCGCTGTTAACATTTAAAATGCGTTGAATGAACATTTACTCCTTTTAGTGTCTAGCATCGATTATGCCTTGTTGGATAAAAAAATTCCCCTATACGATTTTCAGATCCAACGGGAATGGCAGCAGAAAATAGTGGATGTGATTTTGTCTGTAAACTTAGAAAATTAGCGAATTCAATTTTCCATCCTGGGGAGAACGTAAATACAAATACGGGTAGGTTAAGTAGCCGGTATAGTAATGGAACAGGATGGAAATTAGATAGAAAGAATACAAAAAATAACCCAACATCAAAGCGTGAACCACAGCAACTTGTTAATTCACTACAGATACAAGAAATCATGAAGTCACAAACAGATATACAAACAAATGAAATAATACTACCACGAAAAACGACAAATACTAATACTATAAAAATTGGTGGAAAGGAAATAGATATAACTGGACCAACAGATATATCATTTGAATTTGCTGATATTGGTGGTATCCGCCATAATCATGACGGTAAAAGAATAATTGGTGCTACAAATCGAATTAATCCTCTCAATCAAGATACTGAATTGAATTTAAGAGCAATAAGTCGCTTTTTAATTACTAACCCCGAAGCAAGAATAAGATTTCAATATCCAACTATACCAAAATCACAGCATCCTAATGTGCAAAGTGACATGAAGTCTATTTACGATATGTCTTTTTCACAAATCACAAATCACTTAAGAACTCAAGGAGTTGAAAACTTAAATCAAAGGGTGTTGAGAAGTAGTGGCTCTGATTTTAATGTGTTTTTAGATGATTAATAGTTAATAACTAATAAAAATCAAAAGGTGAAATATTTTCCATACTTATTAATACTTACATCAATATGTGCATTTGCGCAGACTAAAACTGTAAGGAATGATTCTATTCTAATTTGGAATAAAAACGAAATGTTAATTTGGAATGACTTTCTTTCAAATAAAAAACATTTAAATGGAAGATTTGATTCTGATTTAGTAAAACATACATCTGCAATACTATCTATTTCTATTGATTTTCTACCCAAAGAGTTAAGCTGCAAAAATGTTGAAGATATAATAATATTGCCTGTTGTGAATAGAATGAAGTCATTTGCAATTCTTAGGAGTGATGAAATCTTAAAACATGAACAAATACATTTTGATATTGCTGAGTTATATGCTCGAAAAATGAGAAAAGCTATTAAAGGTATTTTGGAAAAAAATTACGATTGTAATTTACAGATGATAGCAGATATATATTATCAATTAGATGAAGAACACTGGGAAACCCAAATTCTTTATGATAAAGAAATACGTATTAAAGGAGAAGAAGACAAAAATCAAAGAAAGTGGGACAAAAAAGTGGATAGCTTACTTACTGTTTTCAAAGATTACGAGCAAGAAATATTCTTGGAGGACATAGAGTTTGAATAAAGTTCCTTCGGCCCGTTCTGCAAAGTTTGGAACTTCGCAGCACTAGATATTTTTCTGCAGCATTCTACAAGCCTGTTCTACTAATAATGTCCTTTAGCAGAGTGAACTAAGACTTTATCCGAGACAACTTTATAAACTAATCTGTGTTCACGGTTAATTCTTCTAGACCAAAACCCAGCAAGGTTGTATTTTAGTTGTTCAGGTTTTCCAGCACCTGTATATGTATATGGGTGCTCAATAAGTTCTGTAAGCAAAATTAGAAGTTTATTAGTAACTTTTTTATCCCCAGCCTTTTTATGAAAATCAATATCTTTTTCAGCTTGTATTGAAAAGTCTAAGTGATAAGCCATTTAATCTAAACCTAAGAAATTATGTAATTCATTCTTTTCAACACGCTTAAAATCATTGTTTTCAAATTCCTGTTTACTTTTTTCTATTTTATCTACAAAATCTGAATTATATGGACTTTGCTTAGAAATCTCAAATTTTATTTTAAGTGCTTTCATAAAAGCCTTCATTACGTCGAGTTGTTCACTTGTCTGTGGATGTGCTATAATTATATTATCTGTTTTCATATCTGCATTATTTCAGTTTCTATATTCGCACTAATACCATATTGGCATTAAAATCGAAACTACTAAGCAAATTTACAAATTAAAATGATAAAAAAATAATGCTACACTAGCCTCCCTTGACCTAGTTTAGGATAATTATAATTCAACCCCCGCACTGCGAGTTTGCAACTTCGCACTTCGCGTTCTCAAAACACAGAAAACAAAAACGACTTGAATACAATCCAAGTCGTTTTTTGTGTAAAAATAATGATTGATATTTAGCTAGTTGGCTTCACCGGTAATACGAACATTATCGACGTGATAACGAGTAGTTACTCCGTTAGGATCAGAACCTTGGTATCTAAATGCAAAGCGAATATTTTCTAAGCAAGATATGTTTTCTAGTCCTGCAGCCCCTAATCCTCCAAAACCAGAGCTTGGTCCTTGAGGTATCTCTATACCTTCTAGTTCCTGCCATTCTGTGGTAAGAACGTCTCCAGTATAATTTTCTGTAACTAATACGCTTAACCCTGAGCCATTATCAAAGGCTGCTTCTAAATCTAGACTTACTTGCTCTAGTGTACTACTAGTCAAGTCAATTTCTGGGGTTACTAACCAAGCATCATAAGATTGTCCTGAGTTAAATCCTGAAACTTGAGCATAGGTATTGTTAGAGAAATCTCCCGTTCTCCAGTTTAACGTTCCACCTTCTGTATTTACATTAATCCAACCCGTTAGTTGAGATATGTTGGTGATGCCTTCAAAGTCTTCTTCAAAAATAACATCTGGCCCACCGCTTGGACCTTCACATAAAGGTTCTGGGTCGCAGCGGTCTCCACCCATGTCTACATCTTCGGGAGAATTTAAATAAAACGTATATTTATCTGCCTCAAAAGTTCTGGTTAAAACTCCAGTGACACTCCCTGAACCTGAGGGTAATGAAATAGCTTTAAAGTCTGAAAAAGTTGATGTGCTTAAAATAATTTGGCTCCCCGTTTCACAGTTTTTTAGAATTCTTTCACCATCAAACTCGTCACTTGGCTCACTTGCATAAGATGCAGAAGAAATAATTTCACCTTGTGCATTAAAAGTGAAATACTCTCTTAAAAATTGAACATTTTCTAAAGTTACATAAGTATTTACTTGACTTGGCGAAATACTCCCTATTTGTATAGGTGTAGGCACTAAGGCTTCCACTTCAGCAGATCTGATGATATGTTCATCAAAGAAAGATTCGCCTATTTGTCCTATTTCACCACCGTCATTAAAGCCTAATTCTGCAACACCAAAATCATCTCCAGATATGTTTAAAGGATTGTCAACATCTTGCGCTATTGCTAAGCCATCTAACTTAATGTATACTTTTTGTCCAACTTCAAAAATGGTAAACAAAGGAGCTTTATTAATCTGAATTGAAATTCCAACAGTTGGGTTTTCTATTTTATCTTGAATAACTAACTGTTTATAAAAGTTACCGCCAATATCTGATGAGACTACATACCCAACAGCATAATTGTTGGTTTCTTCAAAGGTATATAAGTCAAAGTCATTTTGCACCAATTCACTATAAACGGTAGAAAGTTCAACAATATTTCCATCAATTTCGGGCTCTGTAGCATCAAAGGAGATATCAGAATAATCGTCTTCTCCCACACAAGAGGTAAATAATGTAGCAGTTGCTAAGAATAGCAAGCCTAGTAAGTAATTTAATTTTAGCGTTTTCATTAGTATCGATTTATATTTTTTTTAGAATCTTAAGTACACATTTAAATAATAAGTTGTTCCATAACCCATAAAATATCGGTTTCCAAACAATGCTCCGTTTTCTCTAGACATATCTTCAAGCCTAGAGTTGTAGTTTGACCTTCTTGATTGTTCAAAACCACCTGTTTTATATACCTCGTCAAGAACGTTATTTATTACAGCAAAGAAGCCAATAAAGTAATCGTCTATTCTCCAAGATTTTCCAGCAGTTAAGTTCACTAACATATAATCATCAAATTTTTCTTGTTTTAACAGGTCTCTTGCAATGGTTTCATCATAATTAGTTATTGGTAGCCCATCATAATCTAATGCAAAGTTATCAGATCTTAGAATACCACTTGGACTAATATAAGAATTTGAGAAATGATTAACGGTTACACCTAGGTTCCAGTATTTTGGGTCTCTGTATTCAAATCCCAATTGAAATACTCGCTCTGGACCACCAGAAATATGCATATCTTTCATATCGGTTTTTCCGTCTCCAAATCGCAATTGTCTTCCTGGGAAATTTTGGCTAGTTAAATACAAATCTGGATTGCTTGTATAAATATAGTTTCCAAATGAACCAGCAGCTTTTAATTTTAAAGTTGAATGCACTTGTGCTTCAATACCAAATTCAACACCATAATGTTCTCTGTCTATACCAGACATCACTTCTTGAACAAATGCGCTACCGTCATTAGATGGTAATCCTGTGAGATCTTCAGTAAAATAAAAACCTACGTTGGTTTCATCTTGGTATCCTGCATAAAAACCAGTAACTCTTGCGTTGATTATTGGTGATTTAAAAATATAACTTAAATCTCCAGCCTGAGAAGTTACTTCTTTTAAGCCATCTACCACTTCGTGATTTTGTCTTGAATTGCTGTACGAGTTTCTAATGGTTGGAGCATTCTGTTGGTATGCTGCGTTAAAATCTATCAAGTGACGACCTGTTATCTTATATACCGCACCTGTTTTAAGTCCAAAGGTTGTAAAATCTAACAATTCTCCTTCTCCAAATGAGTTATCTGCATAGAAACCGTTTCGATAATTACCCGTTCTTTGGTAAGTTGTTTTCCCAGCTTTGGCACCAACATGAAAATCAATTTTTCTATACTTAAATTGAGTTTGAACAAATGCATCATACACCTCGGCATCCATATCAAAATCATATTCATAGCGGTCGCCTTTTTGCGCCAATCGGTTAGGGTTATTCAGGTCACTTTGAGCTAGATCTTGAGCAGCACCAGAGACAAATGCATTTTCTTCTGCAAAGAAATCAACATCTAAGAATCCTTGACCTCCTAATAAATCTTCAACTTGGGCAAAGTTTTCACTATGTAATCTCCTGTAGTTTATCCTTCCGTTTAAAGTGATAACTTCAGATAATTCAGCATTTATAATAGAATTGAAAGTCAACTGATCATCTTCAACTCGATCAGACTTAAAGATGTAAACAGAATTTCCACCTTCAAAAATTTGATTTGCTCTAAAAGATTCACCCCAATTAAATTGACCATCTTCAATAAATTCATCTCTTGCTCCATATGCATTTTGGTAATCTCCAGATGATGGATTAGGAAATCTCAAAAAATAACTTGGTAAGTTTTGGTAGTAAATAGGATCAGGGTTACGGGCTCCACCAAGATAAGATTGTTCTCCAGTTTGTGGGTCGGTGTATAAGCGTGTCCCACCATTGTCTATTCTCAAACGAGAACTATATCCTGTTTGGTATGCCACGTTGGTGTTGATAGATAACTTATCATTTACATCCCAATAGTGGTTTAGCATGAACACGGGTTGTTCATTGCGGTTTTGGCGTGTGGCTCTTTTATTTCCGTTGTAATACCCCCAATTTGGATTGTATTCTATACCTCGTAAATCAATTACTTCTTGTGTTATAGCTGTTGCAGTACCACGATGGTTAGGAGCATAAAAACTTGTGAAATTTATACTGTGCTTATCATTAATTTGTTTCTCTACAGCTACAAATATAGAATTGGCATCATAAGAAGTTCCCTCTCTAAAACCTTCTTCTCCAAAACGTCTGGAAAGTAATACAGAATAAGACCATCCTCCATCAAGTGCACCAGAATTGTAACTAGCCATCATTCTTCCTTCGTAACTTCTATTGGATGAAGCATAAGATACTCTTCCGCCTTTTCGCATTTTGGAAGCCCTCATAATGATATTAGTTGTACCACCTAAATCTCCAAAGTTGTAATCACTTGCTTTTGTATTTCTTACAAAAACGCGATTTCTTTGTACATCATTAAGACCACCCCAAATTCCCCATGTAGGTCTACCGCTGGATTGATCATTCATTTCAATACCATTAATAAGTACTTTACCACTAGCATTATCAAAACCTCTTGGATTAAAAAATGCTGCACTAAAATCAAATGCAGCCGCCCTAATATAGGTGTCTTGAGAAGAAGCTAGTAAACCTGAAATATTGGAGGCTGATACATCATCTCCATTGAGCTCATTGTCTGCTAAGCTAATGGTGCTAATTTGATAATTCTCTTTGGTAATGTCGTAATTCAAAAACAAATCTCCTAAGTCTAAAACCTCAGCTTCAGAAATCACAATTGGAAAGTTTTTGGTATTGTAATCTTCTTTTTCAATGATTAAAATTTGCTCACCTAAGGGAAGTGAAAGACCTTCAAAAGTAAAAACCCCAGTTTTGTCGGTTTGAACAGTCAGCTCCGTACCTTCTATGCTAAGTGTTGCATTTGGGATTGCATCTCCAGATACATTTTCAAACAATCTCCCTTTTACGTTGGCTTGTTGAGCAAAAGTTTGGAAAGAAAAAAGGACAATGAAAATGCTGAGTAATTGTAGTTTATGCATTTCGTTAATTTATATTAAATTTTTCAGTTTTAAGAAAACATTAATTCGGGCTGCAAATGTAATTAAATAATGTTTATTGATTATTTTTGCAGTGCTAAAATAATTAACTTTACAATTAAATAATATTAGATATGAATATCAAATTAGGTTTTATAGCCGCATTATTACTTTTAATAACAGGTTGTGAAACCCAAAAAAACGTGTCTTCTTCCACTTCTTCATCAAAGAAAGAATCTCATGAATTTAAAATTAATACAATTGCTTTTTACAATTTAGAAAATTTATTTGACACCGTAGATGATACTACTAAGAATGACGAAGCTAGTCCTATTATGGAAATGAGCGAAGGCGTTAGAGCAGATGTATACGCTGAGAAGCAAAAAAACATGGCTCGTGTAATTAGCAGAATTGGTTATAAAATTGCTAATAATGCACCCGCTGTAATTGGGGTTTGCGAAGTTGAAAATTTTGATGTATTGGAGGATTTAGTTAATGAGCCTGCACTTAAGAAATACAACTATGGTATTGTTCATTATGATTCTCCAGATGAAAGAGGAATTGATGTAGCCTTACTCTATCAAAAAGCTATTTTTAAGCCCATCTTTAGTAATACAGAAGAATTAGTAATGTATAGAAATGGAGATTTAAATAAGCGTGATTATACAAGAGATCAATTGTATGTAAAAGGTTTATTGGATGGTGAAGAAATGCACTTTTTAGTGAATCACTGGCCATCTAGAGGTAGTGCTGAAGCAAGTAGGATATTAGCAGCCAAATCTTCGCGCTCTGTTGTTGATTCTATTCAAGGTGCAGAGCCCAACGCAAAAATCATGATTATGGGTGATTTTAATGATGGTCCTTACAATAAAAGTATTACAGATAATTTATTGGGTGTAGGTGAACGGGAACAAGTTAAGTTTAAAGAACTTTATAACCCGTTTGACAAAATATACAAACAAGGGATTGGTACTATTGCATGGCGTGATACATGGGATTTATTTGATCAAATCATGATGTCTAAGGCGCTTATTCAAAACGAATTTGATACTTATCAACTCTATAAAGCAAGTGTTTTTAATGCTAACTTTTTACAAAACCCAGAAGGAAGATATAAAGGATACCCCTACAGAGCCTTTGCTGATGGTGGCTTTACAGGTGGTTACAGTGATCACTTTCCAGTATACATCCACCTCATTAAAGAACTCTAATTTCTTTCAGCCATCTTAAAGTGAAGAAGTTGCAAGTAATTTTTGATTGCAAATTCCAATTCATAATATGAGCGAGTAGATTACATTCTGCTAATTCAAGCGTTAGATGTTGTATTTATAGAAATCCAAAACTGCCATTAATAGGTTGATAGTAGAATAATGTATTCTGAACCAAACGGTTTTTAATTATTTTTGAATAAAAACTGAAAAAAACATCATACCATCTTAAGAATTAAATAGATTTAAGGCAAAGTCATATACTTTCAACAGCGAGAATTGTTAAAATATTGACTAGAATAATAAAATTCTAGTACTCAAAATAGCCATAATTGTTAATTTCATAATACGCAGTAAATCAACAAATTGTGATTTACTACAACGTTTTTCATTAGTGTTTAAATGACTGTATTTCAGTAACATAAACAAATATTTAACACGTAAATAATGTTTAATTTAGTTTCAGTAGCTAAAAAGATAATACTTTTGCATAGTAAAATTGAATAAAAACTGAAACATAACTTAAAATCAATTAAACGAATTTTTCAGACTTAGATACTTCGATACCTACGAAGTAAGAGAGCAACTAACTGTTGCGTAAAAAATCTAATTTTTTCTAACCTTAAAACTAAAAAATATGTATACACCAATAATATGGGCTAATCCTAATAATTTAGAGCTTATTAAAGAGAAAAGAAACATCGAGCGCTTGAATAACAATCAAAAGAAGAAGACTATAAAAAGTCATACACATCCTAAAGAGAATATTTTGGAGAGATTATATAAATCTTTGTCCTTAGCAAGAGTATTCAAAATGTCTTATACCACTTAACTTAAATAATAAGTTAGTGTAATCATAAAAGCGTTTATAATCAACATTATCCCTGTGACCTAATCATGGGGATTTTTATTTACCTGCATTCTAAAAAATGACCTTTAGTGTGTTGCAAAAAAAACCAATGCCAGTAAGGGATTTGTTTTCTGATAGATGTGGTTCATAGTGACTACCAATAACATTTTTAATAAACTAATTAGTTTTAAAACACGGTATCTTGAAGCAAATGTCGTATGCAAAGGGGGGCTCATTTTTATTTTTCAGTCCATCAAAATAAACCTAGCTCAAGCCATTTCGTTACTACTGAGATAAATCCAGTACAAGTAAAATGAATTTGTGGCTGATAAGCAGTTTCAACATTGACAATGGAATTGAACTTATTTTCGTTTTCAATTAAATTTACCTCTGTAAATATCACTTCCATATTTAATAAAATCTAAAATTTTCAAGGGCTGGTCAAGATATTTAAAATCTGGAGGATCTATGACTTTAAAAGTGTCATTTATTCAAAACATAGATTTGTATGACAGGGAAAATAAGCAATTACTCGGTAATCTATGAGCAAAAAATAGTATCACTTGGAAAATAGAGGCGTCTACTGGAAATCTCAGCAAATTTGGACTGATTCATTTTGAGCTAACTATAGAATTTGATAGCGTTTGAAAAAAAATGAATTTACAAAAATACACGATTCACTAAAATACTTTTAAAGAGTGGAAGCAAAAATGTTAAATAACGCCAGTCATTTTAAATTTATTGAGGTATACTTAACAATACTATAAGTATTAGCCTATTTAATCATAATATAATCACATGTTAGTTAATCTGTTTGTTATAGCCTAACATTAATCTTATCTTTAGATGTAACCAAATAATTTATTAATTTTAAAAAATAATATTATGAATATAGCAAAAGATAAAATTATAGGAAACTGGAATCAACTAAAAGGAAAACTTAAACAACATTACGGAGAATTATCTGATAATGATTTAACGTATGTAGAAGGTAAAGAAGATGAACTGATAGGTAGAATTCAGAAAAAAACTGGAGAAACCAAAGAAAAAATTAAAGAATTTATAGACAATAATTAAATTTTGATAATTATTTTATCTACAAGAAATAATAAGAGCCGAAGTGAATATTCACTTCGGCTTTTATTGTGTTTTATTATTGGAAGGTTGTAATTGTAAAGTACTATAACCTCCTACCAGATATGATATTATATAATATAGATATAACAGCAATTACTAACAAAACATGGATTAAATTTCCTGTTCCCATACCGCCCGTAATATCAAAAAACCCAAGTACCCATACAATGATACAAATTACGGCTACTAACCAAAGCAAATTTCTCATGATTTCAAATTTTATTGTTAATTATATAAAACAATTTAGCAAAAAATACAAAAACTAGATTTTAAATTATTATTTTATGATATAAATCACTTCTTATGTATTATAACCTAACATATTTAACACTATAAATACACAAAACACAATAATTGTTTTAATATTTTCCAATATTACATCAGAAGAACTATTTTAGAATCTAATTCAATTTATGAAAGTTTCAAATAGTAATGTTGTTTACTTTATACCATAAGCCTAGTTTATAAGCTATAAAAAACGAATTCAAAACCAACACTTTAGCAAAAAACACTGAACATAATTTCACTTAAGTAAACACAGTATATTTTTTGTTTAAACTTTTCTCGTAATCAGTAAACAATCCTTTTCCTTTTAACAATAAGTCTATCAGTATTTTAAGCTTTCAATTTTTAACCAAGCCTTAACAAGCCGAAATGGTTTATTTTTCCAATTTGCAGCACTAATTATTCGATTAAATAGTATTGAAACATTTAGTGTATGGAAAACGAAAATAAAGCAGTTGATATCGCTGCAATCAACGAAAAAATTCAAAAAGAAAGTGCATTTGTAGATTTACTAACCAACGAAATGAAAAAGGTAATCGTTGGACAAAAACACATGATAGACCGCTTGCTTATCGGTTTGCTAGGCCAAGGTCACATTTTGCTAGAAGGTGTTCCGGGGCTTGCCAAAACCTTAGCCATCAATACGCTTTCTAAAGCGGTACAAGGCTCTTTTAGCCGGATTCAATTTACACCAGATTTACTTCCTGCAGATGTAGTTGGAACCATGATTTACAATATAAAGGAAAACGATTTCAGCATAAAAAAAGGACCCATATTCGCAAATTTTGTATTGGCAGACGAAATTAACCGAGCCCCCGCTAAGGTGCAATCTGCTCTTTTGGAAGCCATGCAGGAAAAACAAGTGACTATTGGGGATACTACCTTTATCTTAGACAAGCCTTTTTTAGTTATGGCTACGCAAAATCCAGTTGAACAAGAAGGAACTTATCCATTACCAGAGGCACAAGTAGACCGGTTTATGCTAAAAACAGTAATCGATTATCCTAAAATGGATGAAGAACAAATGGTGGTTCGGGCTAATCTATCAGGTGGTTTTGCTAAGGTAAATCCAGTGGTTACCACTGCACAAATTCTATCTGCTCAGTCTGCGGTTCGGGATGTGTATATGGATGAGAAAATTGAAAAATACATTCTTAACTTAGTATTTGCTACCCGTTACCCTGAACAATACAATCTAAAAGATTTGAAGCCGTTGATTAGTTTTGGTGCTTCACCAAGGGGAAGTATCAACTTAGCTACTGCTGCAAAATGCTATGCCTTTATCAAACGAAGAGGTTATGTAGTACCAGAAGATGTGAGAGCAATTGTATACGACGTGCTGAGACACAGAGTAGGAATTACTTACGAAGCGGAAGCAGAAAACATTACTTCTGTAGACATCATCAACAAAATTGTGAACGAAATTGAAGTACCATAAACACAGTATTTTAAAATCAAACTTAGTTTAGTTTAATACCAGGTTTTTTATGGACACCAAAGAGCTTTTAAAAAAAGTACGCAAAATTGAAATCAAAACTCGCCGCCTTAGCGACCACGTTTTTGGTGGTGAATATCACTCTACTTTCAAAGGGCGCGGTATGACGTTTAGTGAAGTTAGAAAATACCAATTTGGAGATGATGTAAGGTCGATAGACTGGAATGTGACTGCCCGATACAACGAACCTTTTGTGAAGATTTTTGAAGAAGAAAGAGAGCTTACCTTGATGCTGATGGTAGATGTTTCTGGGTCTTCCAAATTTGGAACTAAGAAAACTTTTAAACGAAACATCATCACTGAAATTGCTGCCACCTTAGCTTTTTCTGCAACACAAAATAATGATAAAATAGGATTGATTTTGTTTTCGGATACTGTTGAGCTTTACATTCCACCAAAAAAAGGCAGGTCTCACGTATTGCGGATTATTCGTGAACTATTGGAATTTGAACCTAAAAAAAATCAAACTTCCATTAAAAGTGCCATCGAATTTTTAACGGGTGTAATGAAGAAAAAAGCCATTGTTTTTATGCTGTCAGATTTTATAGATGATGAATACAACCACTCCTTAAAAATTGCAGCAAAACGGCATGACATAACTGGAATTCGCGTTTTTGACCCAGTGGAAGAAGAGCTCCCAAAATTAGGAATGGTTCAATTTCATGATCAAGAAACCAACCAAACCCTTTGGGTAAATACATCTGCAAAGCAAACTAGAAACCGATACAGATTAAACTATAAAATGCAAGTTGATTATTTTGAAAAGGCTTTCAAAAGCTCAGGCTCTGGAAAAATACATACCCGAAGCGACCAAAATTACGTTACTCAATTACTCAATTATTTTAAAGCAAGGTAAAGAATGAAGCTTCATTTCAACATACAAGTCTTTTCTACTTGGCAATTCATTTTGTGCTTAGGAATCGCCATTGCTTTTCAACAGCATACTTATGCGCAAACAGCAAAAGCAAAGGTAAACCGAGATAGTATCCTGATTGGCGAGCAAATAAAATATAGTATTGAAGTAGATACGGAAGCAGATGATGTAGTGACCTTCCCAGAAGGGCAAACTTTTATTCCTTTGGAAACCGTTGAAGCTTTTCCGGTTGATACTATTCAAATTGAACCTAGACTGAAGCTCTTAAAAGAATATGCCTTAACTCAATTTGATTCTGGACACTATACCATTCCACAGCAGTTTATACAATTGAAAAATGGGGAAGCCTTAACCGATTCTATCCAAGTTGTGGTAAGAGATGTGGTAGTAGATACAACCAAACAGAAATTATATCCTATAAAAGATTACTTGGCAGTAGAAAAATCATTTCAGTTTCCGAATTGGATATGGAAGGTCTTACTCGTTTTTGTTGTTTTAATTGCCTTGGCTTATTTAATTTACAGACTTTGGCAACGTAAAAAAGAAAAGCAACAACAAATTCCTCCTTATGAGCAAGCTTTAAAATCCTTAAGTGAGTTGGACAGTTCCAATTATATTGAAGAGCGCAACTTAAGGGAATATTACTCCAGACTTACCTTCATTAGCAGAAGGTATCTAGAAGATAAAGTAGAAGTTCGTGCGATGGAATACACTACAAATGAACTTATTGCTGATTTGCAACTTCGGAAAGATGCACAAAAAATCAGGCTACAACAAAAAACAATTGAGGACTTTAAACAGATTTTAGAAAGAGCAGATTTGGCCAAATTTGCACGTTCCAGACCAGATGTAATCACAGCAAAAGAAGACCGAAAATTCATAGGAGAATTTACAGACGAAGTAAATACGGCTATTCCTGAGCCAACCGAGGAAGAGCTACAAGAAACTGAAGCTTATCTTGAAAAACAAAACCGTAGAAAAAAACTAGTAAAATGGGCAGCAGCTGGATTAATTGTGCTTTTATTAATTTCAGCAGGAGTTAGCTATTTGGTGGTTTCCAAAGGCTATGACTATGTAAAAGACAATGTTTTTGGCAATCCAAGCAAAGAATTGTTGGAAGGCAAATGGTACACCAGTAGCTATGGTTATCCTTCGGTAAGCATTACCACTCCAGAAATACTTGTTCGAGGAGAAATGAAAGTGCCAGAAGAATCAGAAAAAATGTTGGTTGGAAATGAAACCTTCAAATTTGGCGGGATTTTTGGAAACTTCTATATGGTATTGAGTA
>Ga0307969_1000951_pt1 | contig 15124 bp, 13 predicted proteins | sample OrgLakmetagen710_FD_201841 | JGI IMG/M metagenome (GOLD analysis project Ga0307969, IMG submission 201841) | Saline water microbial communities from Organic Lake, Antarctica - #710 | ecosystem: Environmental > Aquatic > Non-marine Saline and Alkaline > Saline | place: Antarctica: Organic Lake... | reverse complement strand
CCATCCCGGGCGGCGCTGGCCGTGGTTGGAACATCGGGCAAGTCGGCGTCGGGATTCGACCGGGCGCGCAACCCTTTCACACCCAGCCAGGCGAGATAGAAGGCGCCGCCCCATTGCAGGGTGGTAAACGCCACTGGCGATGCGGTGATCAGTGCCGCCAGCCCGAAAATGCTCAGCAGGGCATACAACCCGATGCCCAGGCCATGCAGCAATGCGACAACCACGCCATTGCGACGCCCACCCGACAGGGTTTGCTTAAGCACTACCGCCAGCGACGGGCCCGGTGACATTGCGCCCAACATACAAATGCTCATCACCGCTAACCAGGTCGTCCAGGTCACAACACACCTCTTTATTGTTTAGTTATTAACTCAAGCTAAGGGTTCGATGAGTGGATAGGGTCCGCGTCGGCTACCGCTCGTATTGTGCGAACTGCGACACTTGAGTTATTAAAAAACGATACGTTCACAAGCGGCCAGACTACCCAAAGCCCGGCAAAATGTCATGCGCCAGAGCGGGTTCTGTCTTTTTTCTGTCACGACTTTGTCGTCAGGTTGTCATAGAGGCGCCGTAGCGTAGGTGGTTGAGACGATACTCATTCACCACCAACAGGATACCAATATGACCCTGAAACCTCTTGCTTTCGCCGTCGCCGCCGGAATGGCCCTCAGTGCCTGCAGCTCGAATCCGACCCAGACCGTTCCTGCCGATGACCCCAGTGTTCAGATTGATATGGTTGGCCGCTACACCAGCGGTATGTTCGATCAGAGCGCTGCTGAAATCGTCGCTTATCATCCGGCCTCGGGTTATGCCTACCTGACCAATGGTGCGACCGGACGCATCAACGCAGTGCTTATTCGTAATTTGCTGGATGAACCGGCTGTCGATCCTTATACCTTGAGCAACCTGGCTGACCGCAGCGATGCCGTTCCGGAGCAGGTCTGGGTGGCAGATCCTTACCTGGGTCAGCGTAAGATCATGATCGGCGGTGCCAATAGCCTGGCTGTGCATGGTGATCTGCTGGCGGTTGCCGTTGAGAGTGACAATAAGGTCGATAAGGGAGCGGTGTTGTTTTATCGGTTGAATGCGCAAGGCGATACCGACTTTGTGAAAGGGGTTTTGGCCGGAGCACTGCCCGATATGGTGACGTTTTCACCCGATGGTCGCTATGTGCTGGTGGCCAATGAAGGTGAGCCCAGCGGTGACTACCTGATCGACCCGGAAGGCAGTGTGTCGGTTATTCCGGTCACCCGCGGCATTCCCGATGACCTGGCGATACAGCTGAATTTCAATGGCTTTGACGACAACTTTCACCCCGACATCATCACCGGTAATAACCCCGATCCGGGTTACACCCGCTTGTCTCAGGATCTCGAGCCCGAATACATTACGGTGGCTCCGGATAGCCGCACGGCGTTTGTGTCACTGCAGGAAAACAATGCACTGGCCAAAATCAGCCTGAGCAGCACACCGAGAATCACCGGGTTGTTTCCGCTGGGTTTTAAAGATCACGGCCTGGCCGGGAACAGCCTGGATGCCAACAAGGATGACGAAATCGCCGTGCTGGCTAACTACAACGGCCTGTTTGGCACTTACCACCCGGATACCATAGCGAGTTACCAGGTCAATGGCCGCACCTTTGTCGTGACCGCCAATGAAGGCGATGGCCGTGAGTATTTCTCAGCGGCAGAAACTGAAGCGGACTGTCGTGGCCCGTTACCTATGGGTCAATACGACTGGGATGACGATGACGGCTGCCTGGTGTACACCGACGAAACCGAGATTGGTGACGTGCAGCTGGCCGCTATGCTGACCGGCATGGACGACATCGGCGACCTGAAGATCAACAAAACGCTGGGCGATGACAATGGCGATGGCGTCTATGAGCGCGTCTATGCCTACGGTGCCCGGTCATTTGCGATCTTTGACGACGTCGGTGACCTGGTTTTCGATTCCGGCGACCTGATCGAGCGCGTTACGGCTGATCGCTTCGGGGCCTATTTCAACACCACCAACGATGAGCTCGCCGTGGACGATCGCAGTGACAACAAAGGACCGGAACCCGAAGCACTTACACTGGGGCAGTTGGGTGCGCGCACCCTGGCCTTTGTTGGACTGGAGCGGATGGGCGGATTCATGACTTTCGACATTACTGATCCGGAAGCGGTTCAGTTCGTCGCATACACCAACCACCGCAACTACGATGCAGCCGTCGCCACTGAAGATGGAGAGGTCACTGACGCGACGCTGGCGCAAGCGGGCGATCTGGCCCCGGAAGGCATGCAATTCGTACCCGCCAGTCAGAGTCCCACCGGGGTCGCACTGCTGCTGGTCGCCAACGAAGTGAGTGGTACGCTGAGCGTTTATCAGGTGAGTGAGCAATAACTCACAGGTAGCGTTTGATGGCGGGCGCTTTTAGCCCGCCGTTAAACGGGCCAGCGCATGCAGTACTGGGCGTGTGGGCCGTCTTCCGGCGTCCCAACCTCTGGCACAACCTCGAAGCCCATGGCAAAGTAGAAACGCTGCGCCTGATAGTTCTCCTGATACACCCTGACCCGCAATTGATCGTGCAGTTGCTTGGCATGCTCGATCAGACTTCGGCCCACACCCTGGCGCTGATATTCAACCTTGATGAACAGCCCGTTAATCTGAGTTCCCTCCAGCGCGATATACCCAGCGATTTCGCCTTTTTCCTCCCACAGATACGCCTGTTCAAGCGGTAGCCGATGCTCGCGTAAATGGCGCCTGTCGCGGGCAATATAGGCGGGATCGATAAAGGGATGGGCGATCAAGCTGGCATCGAGATACAGCTCGGCCAGTTCGTAGAAGTCGGTGTTGGTGGCGTGTCGGATCATCAGTCACTCCTGCCCGCAGAGGGCTTCCTGGTCTGCCTTGACACCAAGTCTAGCAGGCGGAGTCAATTTAACCATGGCGCAATGCGTGCGTCACCCGACGACTTCTTTTGGTGAAATTCGCCGATCAGATTGCTTGACAGCAATGCAAATACGATTGAGAATGGTTATCATATTGAAAGCCAATCGCAAAGGAGATCGAGAATGAACATTACTTTCAAGAACAAGGTGACGCATTTAGCGTTCGCGGTTTTGCCGCTGGCAGCCAGTCTTACCGTTACGGCGGCGCAGGCCGAGGAGGTCAATATTTACTCCTACCGCCAAGCTTTTCTGATCGATCCGTTACTGGATGCCTTTACCGAACAAACCGGCATTAAAACCAACGTGATCTATGCCAGCTCCGGTTTGAACGAACGCATTGAGCAGGAAGGTCGCAACAGCCCGGCCGATATTATTCTGACACCGAACACCACCATCCTGACCGACGCTTACGACAAAGGGCTGACTCAAGCCATAGACAGCGACATACTGACCAGCAACATTCCTGCCCAGTATCGGGCTGAAGACAACCACTGGTTCGGCTTGACCACCCGTGCCCGGGTGATCTATGCGTCGAAAGAGCGCGTCGAACCTGGTGAGATCACAACGTATGAACAGCTGGCCGATCCTGAATGGGAAGGACGCATTTGCACCCGCAGCGGCAAGCACAACTACAACCTCTCGCTGTTTGCCTCGATGATCGAGCACCACGGCGAAACCTACACCAAGACCTGGCTGGAAGGCGTGAAGAACAACCTGGCGCGCAAACCCCAGGGCAACGACCGGGGCCAGGTAAAAGCCATCATGGAAGGTGAATGCGACATATCACTGGGTAACAGTTATTACTTTGGCAAGATGATCACCAATACCGAAGAACCCGAGCAAGTAGCCTGGGCCCAGTCTGTTAACATTGTGTTCCCGAACCAGGAAGATCGTGGTGCGCACATGCTTATCTCCGGGGCTGCCGTTGCCAAATATGCACCGAACCGCGAAGAAGCGGTGCAACTGCTGGAATTTATGAGCGGCGATTTGGCGCAGTATATGTACGCCCAGGAGAATTTCGAATTCCCGGTCAAACCCGGTACACCGCGCTCTGCGCTGCTGAATAAGTACATGGGCGATTTTATAGCCGATGACCTCAGCCTGACCGCCATCGTCAGCCATGTTGGTGAGGCCTCTAAACTGGTGGACGAAGTCGGCTACGACTTCTAGCAGGTTTTATCCATGCGCCGGTAATAGGCCACCGACATTCTTAGCATTTCAACAGCCTGTTAAGCACCCCGGCCATGCAGTAAACTTATTGGGGAACTAACACCCCCACCGGCAGCCACGGCTGCCGTTTTTGTTTGTCGGATTTCATCCGGCTTATTTCATTTTTAACAGAGGCAGTAATGGCCACCCAGCCAGCATCGGAATCCCTTGTCGCCCGTCCGGGCAGTCGATTGTTCAAGCACCTGCACGCCTGGCCAGTGACCGTGCTGGTCATTGCCGGGCTGGTGATGTTGCCGGTGTTGTCCGTATTTTATCTGGCGCTGTTTCCGACTGAGAACATCTGGCGCCACCTCTACGATACGGTTCTGTTCCGTTACATTGAAACCACGCTGACATTGCTGGCGGGTGTCGGCCTGCTGAGCTTTATTATCGGCGTGACCACTGCCTGGCTGGTTACCTTGTGTCGCTTTCCGGGGCGAAGGGTATTTGAGTGGGCCTTGCTACTGCCCTTTGCTGTGCCCGCCTATGTTATTGCGTTTATCTACACCGACATGCTCGAGTTCGCGGGGCCGGTGCAGGGTGCGTTGCGCGACGCCTTTGACTGGCAGACCAGCCGCGACTACTGGTTTCCGGATATTCGCAGCATGGGCGGTGCTATCGTGCTGATGTCCCTGGTGCTGTACCCCTATATTTATCTGATGGCGCGCGCTGCCTTTATGGAACAGGGCAGCAATGTGCTGGCCGCCAGCCGCACACTGGGCTGCACGCCTTTGCAAAGTTTCTATCGGGTGTCGCTGCCACTGGCCCGGCCCGCCATTGCGGTCGGGCTGGCGCTGACGTTAATGGAAACCCTGAACGATTTTGGCACCGTTGACTACTTCGCGATTCGTACCCTAAGCCTTGGCGTTTACGACACCTGGTTGAACATGGGCAATCTTGGCGGGGCTGCCCAGATCGCCAGTATGATGCTGCTGTTTGTGGTTGTACTGATGACACTGGAGCGTATGGGCCGTGCGCGGCAACGCCATTTTGGGCAAGGCAAACCGAACCAGGATTCCGCGCTCTACACCTTGACAGGGGCGAAGGCCTGGCTGGCGTTCCTGGCCTGTGCGCTGCCGCTGGTACTCGGATTTGCTGTGCCGGCGTTCCAGCTGGCCCGCTATGCCTTCGGTAATTTCTCCAGCTACTGGACCAGTGATTTCGTGGTCATTTCCTGGAACAGCCTGTTTTTGTCGACCGCAGCAGCGCTAGTAACCGTCACGATCGGAACCCTGCTGGCCTATGGTCGTCGCCTGCACCCCAGCAGAGGTGTTCGCGCACTGGTGAGCCTTTCCAAACTGGGCTACGCCATGCCCGGCACGGTATTGGCCATTGGTGTGCTGATTCCGCTGGCGGCATTCGACAACACCGTTGATGCCTGGTTGCGCGCCCAGTTTGACGTTTCAAGTGGTTTACTGCTCAGCGGTACCGTCTTTGCGTTGATCTTTGCCTACAGCGTGAGGTTTCTGGCGGTCGCTGCCGGAGCCATTGAGTCCAGTCTCGACAAAGTTACACCCTCGATGGATAAGGCTGCCCGCTCACTGGGCCTGAACAGTCTGGCGACCCTGCGTCGGGTGCACCTGCCATTAATTCGCCCCGGCTTGCTGACCGGTGCGCTGATCGTCTTTGTCGACACCATGAAGGAATTACCAGCGACGCTGATGCTGCGCCCGTTCAATTTCGACACCCTGGCCACCCATGTTTACCAGTTTGCTTCAGACGAACGAATTGAAGCGGCTGCCATGGGCGCACTGATGATCGTACTGGTGGGGTTACTGCCGGTAATTTTGCTGAGTCGGTCGATCAAGGGTGGGCGCAAAGCCGCAACACCGGCCCTGTTGAGCGCAACCGAGCAGGGCGCTAGCGAGCCGCAGCGCTAAACGCGTTGGCCGTTACCGTCTGGTTTGCCAAGGGGGTAACGGCTCGGTGCCAAGCCTTCGGGTCATAGTCGGCCTTGGCGGCAAACGCCACCTGGTTTCTGGTTGTCATTGCCAGCCCGAGGGTTGAGCCGGGTATAAACACGGTCTCTGATCCAAACTGGGCTTCGAGTTCCCGCCCGCTGTGCAATTGGAACCGATAGAGCGACTGGGTACCCAGAAACTCGCCACTGATGGTTTCAACCTGAACCGCATCGAACGCCTCTGAAACGCTGATCTCATGCGGCCTGACAAACACATCCAGGCTCTTGCCCGGTGGCCATGCATGGCCTTTCATCGGCACCTTGCCCAGTTCCGTTTCAAGCGTTCTGTCGTTGAGCACACGGCCTTCAATCCAGCTACCATCACCGACAAAGCTGGCAACCAGCGGTGTTACCGGCTGGTGATAAACCTCGGCCGGTGTACCCCATTGCAGCAAACGGCCATGCTCCATCACGCCCAGGCGGTCACTGACCACAAAGGCTTCGTCACGGTCGTGAGTCACCATAATGGCTGTAATGCCCGCTGTTTTGAGGATACGACGTACTTCCCGGGACAGAGAGCGGCGCAGTTCGGTATCAAGATTGGAGAAGGGCTCGTCCATCAGCAACAGACGTGGCTTGGGTGCCAGGGCACGCGCCAGAGCAACACGTTGTTGCTGACCACCGGAGAGCTCATGTGGGTATCGATCGGCCAGGGCATTCATCTTGACCAGATCCAGTGCTTCCCTGATACGGTTTTGACGCTCTGTTCGGTTAGCCTTTGCCAGGCCAAAACCGATGTTTTCGCTAACGGTCAGGTGGGGGAACAGGGCGTAGTCCTGAAACATCATACCAATACCGCGCGCCTCCGGTGCGATGCCTGCGCCGGGTTCGGCAATGCGCTGCCCGTCCAGTTCAATATGGCCTGACACCAGGGGCGTGAAACCGGCAATCGCCTGCAGCAAGGTGGTTTTGCCACAGCCGCTGGGGCCCAACAAACAGCAAATATCGCCTTCCAGAACCTGCAGGCTGACCTCCTGCAAGACCGAGACCTTGCTATATTGACATGCCAGATTGTCGATTCTCAGCAACGATTTCACCGCGCCTCCCCAACTGTTGTTCGATTAAGATTCTCACTAGCAATTGTAAATGAATCTCACTCAGAGGCAAGTTGAGCCAGATCAATCTTTCGGGTGATTAGTGGTCCATGTTCAAGGTTAGGTCACTGTTCGCGTCGCCAGACTGCGCAGGACGTCGTTAGAGCCAGCCATTCAACTGAAAGCCCAGGCCCAGGCTCTGATTAAAGCGATCATAATCGATCAGGTTTTCACCATAACCGTGGAAATACTGCAATCGGCCCCGAACCCGGTCATTAACCGGGAAAGACCATGTCAGCTCGGCTGCGCCGCGGTTGTTATCGGATTGCAAATTATTGCGCAGCATCAGTGCGTACTGATTGCTTTTGCCAGCGTAGACAATGTTCAGGTCGAAATTACCCATATAATCGAGAATATCCGGATTATCGTCACCCAGAGGATCACCCGGATAGCGTTCTTTAAATTCTGGTATCCGATACCAGGGTCTGAAAGCCAGAGCCCAGCGACCCCGCTCCCAGACTGACTGGAGAATAAGCCGGTTCCAGCTGCGTGAATCCTCACCCGACAAACCATTGGACTGATGATTCAGGGATAACGCATTGCCGATATTCCGGTAGCCACCCATTTCGAGGCGGCTGCCCAGGGCCAGAATAATTTCCGGTTCATGATTGGTCTCACGAAACGGGGACGACAAATTAAAATTGTAGGCCTGCCAGAAAGAGCGGGTGGTATAGGCAAAAGACAGGCTGCCCACGTCGCGATAGACACCGTCTAATACGATCACTTTCAGGCTCAACTGGAACTCCACTTCAACCGGCTGTAATTCGCTGGCGCTCTCGGCATCGGGATCCGGTGTCGATGCAATCGCCACCGGCAGCAGATAGTTGGGCCGATGCGGCAATATACTGAAGGGGTTATTCAGCGAGAACTGTTCATAGGCGATGCGTCGCTGCAACGGCGATATCCGGTCACTCACCCCGCTGCCGGTGCGTTCCCGAGCGCTGCAAAAGTTACGCAACTGAGCGGCACTGAGCACGTTGGATGCACTCTCGAGCAGTTGCAGCATGCACAGTTCGTAGGAACTGAGCACCACGCCTTGAGGCTCTGGTTTCGCTTCGGCTTCGGCTTCGGCTTCGGCTTCGGCTTCGGCTTCGGCTTCGGCTTCGGCTTCGGCTTCGGCTTCGGCTTCGGCTTCGAGTACAATGATGGGCTTGTCAGAGTCGCCTACAACCGATGTTTCAGCCCTGGCATCGGACATACCAGCGATGATCAGCAGCACTGCAGTTGCTTTCAAACAGACGATCAACTGAATAAAAACGAGAGGCATGAATCCCTTTTCCCGGCAAACGAACAAACAGACAAATAGCGCGCAAGATTAACAAAGATTGCATGAAAAGAGTGTGACTGAACCACAGGGATGTCAGCTGATGTGTTAACTAATACCAGTCAACGATGCCATAGCGCGCCAGAATACGATTCAACTCGCCGTTGGCTCGCAGCCGGGCCATGCCGTCGCTGAGCAGTCGGGCGAATTCCGGCGAGGATTCGTGGGCCGGACTGAACGCAATGTAAACACGTACAGCATCGACCTCCCCCGGCACATAGCCCGCTTGTTTGAAGGTTCCGAGCTGGCCGTTGCGATTCAATTGATCGAATCAAGCGCGGCAAACCCCTTCCTTCAGGTGGGGGTCAACGCGCAGCAAGTGAAGCTTGAATACTTGAATAACAGGTAATGACTGGATATATTTACAGTATGCCAACCAAAACCCTCAAAGTTCGCGTGAAGGACAAGCACCGTAATCAGCTTGACCAAATGGCTCGTTCAGTGAATTTTGTTTGGAACTACATCAATGCACTCTCGGAGCGCTCAATACGTGAGCGCGGTGTTTTCCTCTCCGGTTTCGACCTGACCCGCTACACCAAGGGGGCCAATAAAGAACTCGGCCTGCACAGCCACACCGTCCAGAATATTGGTCGCGAATACGCGACCCGACGTCTGCAGTTCAAAAAGCGCAAGCTCGGCTGGCGCAAAAGCTTTGGCGTGAGGCGGTCCTTGGGCTGGGTGCCGATCAACACCGGGGCTGCGCAGTGGAAGCACGGCCAGGTGTTCCACAATGGCCAGCACTACAAGGTTTGGGACAGCTACGGACTCTCCCAGTACAAATTCCGAACCGCGAGTTTCAACGAAGACTCACGCGGTCGCTGGTATTTCAACGTGGTGGTAGATATCCCGGTAGAGCAATCCACGGGAACCCACGCGGTCGGCATCGACCTGGGCTGCAAAGAATCGGCAACGGACTCCAACGGATCCGGTGTCGCCGGGCGGGAATACCGACGACTGGAAGCGAGGCTGGGGCTGGCGCAACGCGCCAGAAACAGGAAGCGTGCCAGGGCTCTTCACGCCAAGATCAAGAACCGAAGAAAGGATGCGCTGCACCAATACAGCCGCCGACTCGTGAACGAGAACGCGGCGATCTTCGTTGGGAACGTATCGAGCCAGAAGCTGGTTAAAACCAAAATGGCGAAATCCGTTTTGGACGCCGGGTGGTCTCAATTCAAGACAATGCTGGAATACAAATGCGCTCACGCAGGCGTTGTCTTTGAGGAACTCAACGAAGCGTACACAACCGTAACCTGTTCGTGCTGTGGGGCCCTTCCAAACAGCAGTCCGAAAGGTAGGGCAGGATTGCGAATAAGAGAATGGACCTGCAGTGCATGTGGCACTGCCCATCACCGAGATGTGAACGGAGCAAAGAACATTCTCGCGCTCGGGCTGGAGCGTCTCGCAGGAGAAAGGGCAGCCGCATAACTGCGGTCCCGGTCTGGAGGTGGTAATAACCCCCAGGAATCCACGGTATTCATGCCGAGGAGGAGGTCAAAGCGCATCACATGCTCGTCTTCCAGCAAGACCTGAATGCGACCTCGCTCAAGCATCGCCAGGCCGTTTTCCAATGGTGATTCACCGTGCAACTCGGTGACGTAAGGCCGATGTTGCTCATTCCGCAGCAAATCCATGATGACGCCGCCATAACTGTAACCGGCGATCACCGCCACATACTGGTTTTCCAGTGACTTGACATCCTGGTACTGCCAGGTGGAATCGCCCAGCGTCCAAAAAACCATCGCCATTTTGCCCTGGGCCAGGTCGGGGAAGATGAAATTGGGGGCTTCACTGCGAGTAGCGCCGATAACGCCGTGAAACTCTCCGTTGCGCGCGTCTTGCAAGGCGCGCAGCCAGGGGCGCAGATGGTATTCGACCTGATAGCCGGACTCCTGAAAAACGCGCTGGGCAATTTCCACCATAAAACCCGGCTGATCGTTATCAGGATTGCAGTTATAGGGACACCACGGATCGGCAACCAGCCGAACCGTCTCTGCACTGGCCGCTGCGGCAAAGAAGAATGCCGGGCCTGCGCACAAAAGGGCATAAAGCCACACCCGTTTTATCATCCGTAACCTCGGTGTGTTGCTGTTGTATATTTTTTACGCAGTATACGCTATGCGTGAACAAAAGCACTGCCGCGGTTTGGCTCTGCTCAAACCTTGCCTCTGAGTGCCGCGATTCCCTGAACCAGACCGTCAACCGACAGCGGGTACATCCGATCTTCAATCAACTGACGCACCATGCCGATGCTGTGGGTGTAATTCCAGTACTGACGCCCGATCGGATTGAGCCAGATACTGCGCTTGAAATGCCGGCGCAAGCGCTCAAACGAGACGGCGCCTGGCTCTTCGTTCATAAAGTCGATGCTGCCGTAGGCGGCAGCAATTTCGTAGGGTGACATGGCAGCATCCCCCACAAAGATAACCTTGTAATCCGGGCCGTATTTGCGCAACACCTCATTCAGCGGGGTAACCGCCTGACGACCCAGGCTGTTGTCGTGCCAGACATGGTCGTAGATGAAATTGTGAAAGTAGAAATACTCCAGGTGTTTGAACTCACTGCGGCAGGCAGAAAACAGGGTCTCACAGATGCGGACGTGATCGTCCATCGAACCGCCGACGTCAAGAAACAACAGTACCTTGACGGCATTGTGTCGTTCAGGCCGGGTGCGGATGTCGAGCAGACCGGCGTTGCGTGCGGTGAACCGGATGGTATCGTCCAGGGCCAGTTCTTCACGCGCACCGGTGCGTGCAAAATGGCGTAATTTGCGCAATGCCATCTGAATGTTTCGGGTGCCGATATCGACGCTGTCATCCAGATTACGATACTGACGTTGTTGCCATACCTTAGTCGCCCGCCGGTGCTTGCCCGGCCCGCCAATGCGAATGCCCTGGGGGTTGTAGCCACCGTGCCCGAACGGACTGGTACCACCGGTTCCTATCCAGCGGTTGCCGCCTTCGTGGCGGCCTTCCTGCTCTTTAAGTCTCTCTTCCAGTGTGGCCAGCAGTTCATCCAGACTGCCCATGGCTTCGAGCGCGGCTTTGTCTTGTTCACTGAGATCACGCATCAGTTGCTGGCGCAGCCATTCGTCGGGCAGATCCACGTCCAATGGGTTGGGCATTGCTTCCAGACCGTCGTAGAAGTCGGCAAAGGCTCTGTCGAAGCGGTCAAACTGGGTTTCATCTTTGACCAGACAGAGTCGGGCCAGTTCGTAAAAGGCGTCCGGATCGGGTGACCCCAGTCCTGCGTCCAGCGCTTCCAGCAAGGTCAGCAGCTCTTTGGGTGTCGCGCTGACGCCGTGTTGGCGCAGGGTGGTGAAAAAACGAATCAGCATGACCGATCAGCGCTCGCGCCGGCTCATAAAGGCCAGCCGCTCGAGCAAATGAACGTCCTGCTCATTTTTCAGCAGAGCACCGTACAATGGCGGCAGCGCTTGCCGAATGTCACCGTCCTTCAACGCATCGGCCGCCAGCCGATCACTGATCAGCAGTTTCAGCCAGTCGATCAGCTCTGAGGTGGATGGACGTTTCTTCAGCCCCGGTACCTCACGCACCTGGAAGAACAGCTGCAGTGCTTCACGCACCAGACGGGATTCGATGTTGGGAAAATGCACATCGACGATGGCCTGCAAGGTTTCGGCATCCGGAAACTGGATATAGTGGAAAAAGCAGCGGCGCAGAAAGGCATCGGGCAATTCTTTTTCATTGTTGGAAGTAATGATCACCACCGGACGTTGCACCGCTTCGATGGTCTCACCTGTTTCATAAACATGAAACGCCATGCGGTCCAGTTCGACCAGCAAGTCGTTGGGAAACTCAATATCGGCTTTGTCGATTTCATCGATCAGTAACACCACCCGCTTTTCGGCAGTAAAGGCTTCCCACAGCTTGCCCGGCCGTATGTAGTGTTTGATGTCATGCACCCGGTCATCACCGAGCTGGCTGTCTCGCAAGCGCGACACCGCGTCGTACTCATACAACCCTTGTTGCGCCCGCGTGGTTGATTTGATGTGCCATTGCAGCAGTGGCATATCCAGCGCTGCGGCAATTTCTTCTGCCAACAGTGTTTTGCCGGTTCCCGGCTCACCTTTGACCAGCAACGGTCGCTGCAGGGTAATGGCAGCATTTACTGCGCGCTGCAGTTCGCCGGTGGCAATATAACGATCGGACCCAGAAAACGTCGACATTCGATACCCTGAACACAGTGGATTTGGTACAAGTGTAGGCCTAGCCGAACACAGATTAAATGGTTGTCTTGCCTGAGTGAACAACACGCTTGCCCGGCACTAAATGGCAGCGAACGGTTTGAACCGGCCAAAAGCGGAGAGCCCTGCTGCTTATGTGCGGCTGTTTGCCCAGCGGGCTAGTGTGTCGCTGATAGGAGCGTTCAACGTTAGGTTCATTAGTGCATCAGCGCGGGTAGCACCGAGGTTCAATGTCGCCATCGGCTTGTTCAGCTGGTGCGCATGGCGGCAAAAACGAAAGCCTGAAAACACCATCAGTGACGAGCCAATCACCAGAACGGCATCACTGGCGTCGAGCGCGGCTATGGCCTGGTCGACACGATCTTTGGGCACATTGTCGCCAAAAAAGACGACATCTGGCTTTAAAATACCCCCACAGCGCGGACAATCGACGACAGTAAACCGGCTGAAATCGAGTTCCAGATCGGCATCGCCATCGGGGGCTGTTGCGGCACTGAAGCCGGTGAAGTCGGGGTTGGCCAGGCCTGAGCGTTCATGGACTTCGTCGCGCAGTAAGCGATGCTGACAACTCATGCAGACCACTTCGTCGGCTCGACCATGTAAATCCACTACTTGCTGGCTGCCTGCTTTCTGATGCAGCCGGTCGACGTTCTGCGTCACCAGCTGAGTCATATGCCCGGACTGCTCCAGTGCCACTACTGCCTGATGCGCTGCATTGGGCGCGGCGGTTTGCATCACCGGCCAGCCGATCAGGCTGCGGCCCCAATAGCGCTGGCGAGTCGGGTGCCGGGTCAGGAATTCCTGATGCTGCACAGGCGGGCGACGCTTCCAGCCGCCTTTGTCGTCACGGTAATCCGGAATACCGGAGGCGGTACTGATGCCTGCCCCGGTCAGCACGAACAAACGCGGATACTGTTCGATAAAATGAGTCAGCTGCTCGGCTGCCTCGGCTACAGTCAATACGCGCTGATCACGATTGGACAGTGGCATGGCAACGCTGCGGAAGCCCGGGTGTGATGCCGTCATGCTGGTTGAGACCTCCCGATGTTTTACGGCGATAACTTTGCTGTTCGCAAACATACGTAACCGGTGGGCAATTTGGTCACGCAAAGACGGTTATTGTTTGGCGGCTGATCGCGATCAGGTCCCCCCGGGCATTCCAGACATTCGCCTCGGTGTGGCCATAGCCATCGCTTGTCTGGCGTGTGATCTCGCGGTAACCAAACCAGGCATTATTCGGAACCTCGGCGTGGGGATGCAGAAATTCCAGATTCCAGGCCAGGGTGCTGCCTGGTGCTGGCGATTTCAGTTGCTGTAAGAGCGTCGGTGGCCAGGCATCAATAAGTGTGATCAGATGGTATCGAGTTGCGCATCACCTGATAGGCCAGTGCTGCAGAAAGACCGCCAAACAGAGTGCGTCCCTGACCCCAAGTTGTCTGGCACGCTCATCGGCTTTTTGGAACCGCACTCGCGGGCCTGTTGCAACACTTCATCGATCGTCATCGGCGCTATCCTTTATGGACCTTATCGAACCCGGGCGGGCTTGGCAGGATCTTGTATTCAGGTCTGTCGCGGTTCGTTGCCACAGGCCCAGCAGACATCAAAGCTACCGGCATTTACCTCACCGCAATGGCCACAATGCCAATCTGCTGCATCGGCCCTTACTTCAGACTCTTCGATCAGGGCACGAGCTCTGGGTTCGTCTTCGTTTTCAGTCACCCACAGCTCAGGCCAGGTATCAATGGGTGCCAGCTCGCCAACGGCACCGGAGGCAAATTCGTTTTGCACTTTGCATCTGATACCCTGTGTTTCCAGCAAATGGCGCACATGGATCAGCGCAAATTGGTTGGGGTGGGTGAACACCAGCTTCATGAAGCCTCCTTATACTGAGGCGCTAGCTTAGGGAAGGCTGGGTTAAGGTGCAATGCGGACAGGATCTTTTCGAAGTAGCCTGCAGATTCCATATGACGCGCCGCGTTGCCCCCGTATAATCGCCGACTGGTTCATCCGGGGTTCCTGAAGTATGCAAGGCATTTCATCCCAGAGCCTGGCTGGAAAGTTAAAACACGTAGAATCCAGCCGCATTTTTCAGATCGTTGTCATCAGTATTATCATTTTGTCGGCCATTACCATTGGTGCCAAGACCTACGATATACCGCCATTGGTCAGCCGGGCACTGTTGGCTATGGACTATGCGATCACTTATTTTTTCCTGGCTGAAATCCTACACAACTGGACTACACAACTGGACAGCCACGTTTATTCAGTTCAATTCCCTGCTTACCTATCGGTTGGCCATCGGGCTCTCACCCAAGCGTCAAACTCAACCAGTGCCAGAACCCGCCACCAACCAATACACAACTGAACAGCCACGTTTATTCAGTTCAATTCCCTGCTCAC